>Ga0123354_10013635_pt1 | contig 12623 bp, 12 predicted proteins | sample TergutLab28metaG_2_FD_97872 | JGI IMG/M metagenome (GOLD analysis project Ga0123354, IMG submission 97872) | Labiotermes labralis P4 segment gut microbial communities from Petit-Saut dam, French Guiana - Lab288 P4 | ecosystem: Host-associated > Arthropoda: Insects > Digestive system > Gut ... | reverse complement strand
TGTGTATGTGTGTGTGTGTGAGTATGTGTGTGTATGTGTGTGTGTGTGTGTGTGTGGGTGTGTGTGTGTGTGTGTGTATGTGTGTGTGGGTGTATGTGTGTGCGTGCGTGCGTGTATATGTGTGTGCATGTGTGTGTATGTGTGTGGTGTGTGTGTGTGTGTGTGTGTGTGTGTGTGTGTGTGCAGCAGTCTATGTTATGAAGGAGCTGTATAATCTCATGTACTCACAGAGAACATATCCTGCCGTATCTTTCGTAATTTTATGCACACGTACAGAGCATTGCGGATACTGTCCTCTCTTCTGCCCCACCTTATAACTGCGGAAGCCACGGTATTCTGTCACAATTCCTACTTCGTGTCGCGGTTGTCATTTCTGACACCTTTGTCTTGGACTTCTCTGTTTCTTCAGAAAAACAAAGAGGGTATTCTGTCATTGGCTGTCCAGTTTTCCTTAGGGGACATTACCTAATCCCCACTGGCTAACATTCATCAACATTTCTGTAAGGACAAAACGCCCAAATACAGAAAAGAAGACGTAACATACGGCTTCGATTCGGTAGGTCACTTTCCCCATAAATCGGTCAAAGCATATTTTGGGATCTTCTAAGCGAAAGGTCAGAGTTCCCTAATTTGTTCAGCGGATGACGAAGATGTTAAAACTGGAGAGAAATAAATGAAAGCAGACAGCTTATGTTGGTTGTTTGCAGTTAGCGTGCACTCACAGTGGTGCGGACGACTGTCTGCTGTCCCAATACTTACTTACTTACTCCACGGTGCAGAGTCCTTCTTGAGCAGCTAACTGGTTTGCAGCTAGTCAAGAAATTCCCCGCATGTCACGGAACCCGAAGGTTCATTACCGCATTCACAAGCGTCCGCCACCTGTCTCTATCCTGGGCCAGCCCAATCCAGTCCATATACCCACATCCCACCTCCTGGAGATCCATCCTAATATTATACACCCATTTACGCCTAGGTCTCCCCAGTGGTCCCTTTCTCTCCGGTTTCCCCACCAAGACCCTATACACCCTCCTCTCCTCACCCATACGCGCCACATGCCCAGCCCATTTCATTCTTCTCGAATTTATCACCCGCACAATATTGGGTGAGGAGTACAAATCATTTAGCTCCTCGTTATGCAGTCTCCTCCATTCCCCCGTTACCTCGTCCCTCGTAGGTACAAATATTCTCCTCACTACGTCCAAATACAAATTTTGAGAATATTTCCTCATCTGCCTGCTACAGGGTGATTTGTTGGGAATTTGAAAGAAGTATTTGGCTGCTGTGTAAGCTAGGCTTTTCGACTTTCACTCGCTTAAAGCCAAAGAGAGGAACGGGCTCAGCAGGGCCCCCGATGTGCCGGTAGTTCTCTAAGCGTGTGTTGCACATCGGGACGATGTCATGCAGGACAGTCACACAGTCACGTTAGGTACATAAGTAAATAAACTTTAATTCTGTATGTAGGTTATTTTCCCATTCATACGACACAAACTTTATCATTAATCAAAACTATAAGTGAAACTGTATTTAAATCGCTCATTTCATTCATTATTCCCCATTCAATTATAAGAACATAATCTTATAATTATTGCTATTCATAATCACAAATATTGTAGCGTCGAATTTCAGACATTTTCATTTAAACGGGATCAGACTTTATGTATGTATATCTATTTATTTATTTATATATTTATACACACACACACACACATATATATATATATATATATATATATATACATACATACATACATACATACATACATACATACATTCTTCTCGTGTTTTTAGGAAAGCTGGAATGACATTTCTTTTCATAAAGGTTCATAATGTGGTCCTTATTCTAGGCCACGATGATAAAAAGCTGAAACTAGTGGGTTACTGGACGCGTTGGTAAATACGAGCGTATTACCAGGCTGTAATATTAGTGTCAGTCTGAGTACTATGTGTACAACCGTCAGATCCCTCATCATGAGCTTAATGACACCTGTGGCTTGGATGTGATTCTTTTGTCCTGTTAATTGCCAACTTACTCGATCATCCCTCCATTATTTTCGGTTTTAGATTAGATGGAAACACACAGGCATAATTTAGTTGTCAGTTGACTATAAATCATCCTTACATTAAATCAGCTTTTTTTTCGGGCAAGAATAGTTTAGCCCAAAGTATTTCTTGCACCCCTCATGTTGGATTCTCTTAGGCTCTCAAAGAAGTTTCTCGCCCCATGGATTAGCAGTCTAGGACCAAATCTTCCCATCAGTTGGTGATGAGGAATAGTTTGTACTGGATTGCGACGAAGAAATACATCTTACGACGTAACATTCAAATACGTGCTATTACTAAATTATCGAAAACTCCTAATTAGTAGCTAATTAATCCCGACAGTTACGGTAGGTTTTCGAAAGCGTTTTTTTGTGTGTATTCCCCACACCCACATACGAAATACTGAATATTACATGTACTGTTCACATTAACTAAATTCTCTTTCATTCCCCATTCTGTATATTTGGTTTCATTATCTTGTCCCAATCCGGATTTAGTAACGCTATTGTGTACTAGCCAAATACCTATAATTCCCATGACAGTGTATGAAATGACATAGGGGGTGTGTCATTATCAATCTCCCACCCCGTTCTCCGTATATTTCCTGATTAACATATTTCTGATACTTGATCAAAGCTGTTACGTGGACACCTACATGTATGTTGTGACGATTTTCGATTCAGCTAATGAATAATACATATCGTGCTGTATATCGGGTAATTACACCAGGGACGCAACAGTAATATGGTCAGATAATTCAGAAATAAAGGTACGTTAATAGGAAATATTTGAACACTTAACGGACTAGTGTATAGCAAGTGTACGTCCAACTGTACCACTAACATGTCTGATTGCTGCCCACACAGCCTATTAACGTGACGCATATTACTGTCACAGTAAACCAACATTTTCCCCTGTGCAGCATTATGTAATTAGTCTTTATGATGGTAGTACACTGCGTTCTTTGTGAGGGAGGAACCGAATCTTCCTCCATTGTGTAGATTAACTTTCGCTTTCAGGGGGCTAATAACATTATTTTTGTGTTATGTTACTCTGTTCATGATTTGGTGCGATAGTTATATTTTTATCTTCAGATAATTCTTAGTAATTATTCGTCTAGAATATATTTTATACTAAATCTCCTTTGACGAATAAAGATCGTAACTAATAAATACCTGGTGGGTTTCTTTCCGTGACACGACAACCCTAGTAGGTCCAGACCTCTTGATTGTTGAGGTTCCACGATCACATTCAGACACACCACAAGCAGTAGGACTCCTCTGGGCGAATGATCAGTCCGACGCAGAGACCTCTACCTGACAAAACACAACATTCACAAGAGACATCCATGCCCCCGGCGGGATTCAAACCCGCATTCCCACCAAGCGAGCGGCTTACTTACTTACTCCATGCTGCAGAGTCCTTCTTGAGAAGCTAACTGGCTTGCAGCTAGTCAAGAAATTCCCCGCATTTCACGGAACCGGAAAGTTCATTACCGCACTCACAAGCGTCCGCCACCTGTCTCTATCCTGGGCCAGCCCAATCCAGTCCATATACCCACATCCCACCTCCTGGAGATCCGTCCTAATGTTATCCACCCATCTACGCCTAGGTCTCCCCAGTGGTCTCTTTCCCTCCGATTTAGCTAGAGAGCGGCTACAGAACGTAAATGGCGCCGCCACCGAGATCGGCCCCTCATAGGTCTGTGCCAACAATACTTTACATTTTAGTAGTAAATCAATCAAGGAATTAATTACCGTGTCTCTAAAAAGTTTAGGAAGCAGGGTTTGTACAGCACAATATTCCAAGCGTGTATCCGGAAGCATCTGTTTCGAATCGTTACCACATTATCGGCTATTGTTACGTGCCCTTCGTAGTTTTCATCAGTTTCTCCAGACGATTAGCAAGAAGGTTCTTTCAAAAACATTATTATCATCGTTGCTTACCTTTTTACCATTTTTCTTGACATTCTAAAATCTCTTCGCTAGAAACAGTGCCGTTAAACAAACCTGTAATCACTGTCTTCAACGTGGTTTTTCAGAATTGAAAAAGTTCTTTCCGAAGTAGCTACCCCAAAATTATATACGCAATGAAATCTTTGGTTACATTCTCTTTTATAGCATTTCGTAAGACAAGACTTCAGTGTTATTTTGTAAGTCCTGTGCTAAACAGAAAGTACATTAAAAACTGAATTTTTCATGTTGCGTCGTGTACGTACTGGCAGTAAATAAACCCATTCACTGCTGAAGGTTTTATGGGGTTCAGTTGATGACCGATCTACCGATTAGCTTCCGATCTGACCCGGGTTAATCCGAAGAGCAAATGGGGGTACGAATGGGATAGTTTTCAGTTGCGCGGTCGTGAGTGAAGAAGAGTGAATGATGGGGCACTTTGGAGTGAGCATTAAAACAACTCTCTGACTTACGTTTAGATCATCATCATAAACATAAAGGATTGGACCCTTCGATCCGTTCCGTCTCCAAAGTTACAACTGCTCTCTCCAACGTTTCTTCGGTCTTCCAATTATTCTCCTTCCTTGTGGTCTGTAGTGGTATGATTTCAAAGGGATTCAGTTTTGTGGCGTTCTTGGCAAGTGTTGAAACCAGTTCCGTCTGTATTCATCTATCCTGTCTAGTATGCCTGTAATCTGTAGTTCGCGGCGTATGTAGTCATTTGTCTTGTGGTCATAAAGGGTGTAGCCTGCCAGAGGTCTCAATAAATTCATTTCTGCCACTTCAATTCTTCGTCTTTGTGAGGCTGTTGGAGTCCAATTTTCTGACCCATATAAAAATGTAGGTAAAACTAGTGTGTTGTATATTTTAAAAATAGTTTCCATTCTCACTTTCCTAAAAATAGTTCTCTTAATAGTACCTATTAATTGCAAAAAATTAGCCAATTTGGATTCTACGTCATTGGAAAATTGGTAAGATGTACTGCAACCTAAATAAGTAAATTTGCTAACTTGTTCTGGTGTTTCATCGTTTATAACTTAAGTTTAAATATGGGAGTGAAATCAAATGTTTTGTTTCTTATTATTTGGAGAATATTCGGAGTAAATGAACTTTTATAGGGACTAGGAAGAGAAATAATTTGTCGGTAAATTAATTTTAGTGTTGCTGATTGGTAAGTAGTCTTATCACCATCTTTCTGTTGGTTTTTTTTTTATAATATAACATTTCTGTTAGGCTACTGGAAAAGATGACGGATATCAGCATGATTTAAAGTGCTGAAAATTTGGTGTTGTAATAAATGTGATTCTTTCTTTGCCTCGTCGGTATGAAATGAATTCCCCACGCTTCGGGGACTGACTGTGCCTCCATATTAAAAAAAAACTTGATGAATATGACAAATGTAATATCCTAAGTTATGCTATATGTTATGTAGCAGCTACATAAGCATAACATTTACGTAAATGACAGTGGAGGCATAATGGATTTTCGAAACGTCGGAAATTTACGAGTTTAATTTTTAAAGTCAAGTAAAAACAAACACGTGCGCATGCGTCACTTTTTTTCAATTCGAGGGTCCTACATTTCGAACTAGAGCTAGCAGCAGGCTGTCCGGGATTTTGAGTGTTTCTTCATTGTCTGGGCTCTGTTGCTTAGAATTGGTTCACAAAAATATCGTCATATTTACCTCTCAATTTGGCATTTATGATCGTTAAGCTCTTTTCAATTCAGGGCTATATTTTGCCCACAACTGTACGTATGGTATTATAGAAACATATAACACGTACTCAAGTAAACCTTCAAGTGTTCGCATTGTTGAAAGTAAGTAAAAAGGTAAAGTGCACCCTTGTACTGGCTCTGAGGCTCTGTACAGCCCGTACGGCCCATGGAGGGAGTTGAGGTATAGCTCTACTCTTTCTTGACCACGGCACTAGAAGGGGGTGAGGGATCAGCGTCACGCCCCTGCCGCTATTTACCCCCGAGAAAGACCCAGTATCCATTGTATAGGAGGCTGGGTGGGCCCCAGGGCCGGTCTGGACAGGTGCGGATAATCTCGTTCTCACCGGGATTCGATCCCCGGACCGTCCAGCCCGTAGTCAGTCACTATACCGACTGAGCTACCCGGCCCACCCCAAAAGATGGTAAACACCACAAAATTATGAAAGTATTCACGTCATACTGTTATATGCAGCTGAAACATGAAATAGTGCTTACAGTACACCTTATGACACCAAAATGTGCTGTGCTCTAGTGCTCGTATCAAATTTGTCTCAAGCCATTTTGTGTTTTCTGTGTTACACAAATTTTATTAAGACTTTTTTTAAGAGGAAGATAATTTGATTCGTGATGTCCATAGGTCCGAACACACATTTATATTTCATTGCTGTAAACTATGGGACAAGTCTCTAATACCAAAAGTCAAAATCCGACACACTGTTGAACTGTAAAACCTAATGAACAAATCGCACACATGTATTGAATTATGCTATAAACTCCATGTTTTATCCGTGTAATGAAAACCAGCTTGATACACTATTTATCCTCAATTTATTTCGTCATTCAACCTGTACATGTTTCGGACATATTTGTAGCCCATCATCAGGAGTTATGCGGTATATATACAACAATTGGTACGTGTTGGGCTGAAAGGAAGGTTGTTTAAATTACCTAAGCATATCTACATATCATTATAATCTGTAAAACATATTGTTGTTATTTACATTTGTTACAAGCTTGTTTCACTAAGAATAACCTTCACGTACTGATACGATAACTCTGAAGTGTAGGAGGAATATTATTTCAGTTCAAGGTCAAACATTCGCTATTACGGATATTTTTTTTTCTCCTTTGTCATATATTATATAATAACAAGAGAAGAAAATTGCCATCAACACAACCAGTAAGTGTTATATCTTTAATTTGACAACATGTTTCGACCTCAGAGAGTCATCTTCAGGCCATTAATACAAAAATACTTACAAAGAATTGTGTACAATTTTATTAAGTTTTTGAACTGAGATCTCAGTTGTACAGTCTGACAACATACAAGTTGCTCTGTCAAATCAATTATATACATAAATTATGTACAAGGAAAGGCTAAACATTTAAAAAGTGACTTAAAATATTCTTGAGTTTTACTATCGCATCTCGACCTGGTACATGACTATCTGTACCTGTGGTGGGAAGTGTCCTGTAAGGAACAAAAGCCGGAGACTGCCAAGAGACGAAACGTCGAAATCTCGTCGAATTAGAGCCTTCGTGGCAAGACAACAGACATAAAATTTAATTCCGATTTGATATTTATTCTTCTTATAGAATTCATGCTAGTGACAACATTATACTGCACAAACGCATAAATATTAACTTAATCTCGTTACCAACGATACGTTTTGTTTACTATGAATAATTCAGAACTTTTTAAGTGGGTGAAATAAGGAATGTCATGGTCCAGTAATCAGCACTCTTTCTACCTATTCTGAAGATCCTGTGTTCAAACTCGAAGTGCCGACATTTCGTGCTGAGTTTGTTCATAGTGTTCTCGAGTCTCTTCCGGCCAATATCTGGATAGTGTACCCATGTGGTGACAGTCTCTTCCTGCCACACAATTTCTACTTTGCTATTCCTCCTTCTGCTCGACGCCATGCAATTTGAAATACCCAAGTGATTGTTAAACGACAAAAGTGGATTAATCGGTGTAGCTTCTATCCAAGTAGACGGAACGGGTTGTCTCAGTCAGTGTGGTTATTATGCCACGAAACTTAAGACCATGTTACTCCCAGTGTATATTCCCACCCCCGCCCCCCCCCCCCCAAAGACTTCGTACAGTTTCTGAAGCCCATAGAACCTCCTACCCAATAGGTGTTGGTGATTGTTTCCCAAGAGGTAAAACGGTCGTATCGTGAACCTGGTCACTCGCCACCATCTAGTGCTGAGGGTAATGAAGCTGATGCGAAGAGGGTGTGTGTATCTGTACTGACGCATGTCTTCCTGGTGTCGTATTTCATTAAACAACCGAGACAAGGAAAACTTTACCTTACCTCTAAAAAAAAACTCAGTGGCAGATTTTCCTCTGGGAACGGTTGAATTGTGAAATTTTGCATGTACAAGTAATTCCCTGGGCTGGAAGTTTGGTTTATCTTGCGCACAAACGTGATGTTTCCTTGCAGTAATATTGTATGCCGGACAACGCGACTCCATTCTGCTTCACTCACCCTGGGGGGCAGATGGAACTGTCATTCAGACGTCACGCCGTGACGTGCCAGCTTCCTGTGATGATAAAATTGTGGGACGCAGTTCCCCATTTTCGTATGGTAAAGCAAAGGGCACATCTTCCAATAAAATATATTCTATGGTCTGCGAAATATTGTGATCAAACCACTGATTGTAGTGCTGTGTGTAGTTGACCGCTGTCGAAATGCTAGATTCGCGTTATAACAGTTCATCAAAGGAGAATACGTTTGCTTAGCGATTCCCACAACAAACACTTTAAAGCACAAAGCTCTGACAGACGATCTGAAATATCAAAGTAATGTCCACGTCAATAAAGTCTGCAACACTGTATGCTTGCAGTGTTCATAACGGATTTTAAGCACGTTCATTACAGTCCCCAAAAACGAACACTCAGAACTGAACACACCGAGTCATCTCCTGGTCCGCGACGGCTGGAAAGATCTTTGCAACTATTTTTTAAGCGCCTTCGCAAAATTGAGGAAAGCGACTGTTAGTTTTGTCATGTCCGTCAGTCTGTTTGTCCGCACAGAAGAATTCTTCTACCACTGGACAGATTTTCATGAAATTTGGTTTTTTCCGAAAATCTGTCACGAAAACTCAGCTTTGATTAAAACGTGACAAGAATAACAGATTCTTTACATGAAGACGTGTGTACATTTATAATAATATTTCGCAGAATTTTTCTCAGAATGATAATTTTTTTAGGCAAAATTTGTAGAGAGAATCAAACATGTACCTTACGTTCAATAATCTCTTGCAGAAAGTCGTGCCGCTTATGAGATGTGGCAAAACGCAGTACAGCCGGAGATGCCGCAAGTGACAATACAATATGAAGCATTCGCTTTTAATGATGGATAGCTAAGGGTACAAACACACACGCAGACAGAACATGTAATGTTTATTGCTTTCCCACAGCAACAATGTTTAGCTGAACATGCATCAGTGTTACGTTTAACTTACATTGCCTGTCCTGTTGGACAAGTAGAGATGATCATTGGTTGATGGCATATTTGGAGAAGAAAAATGTATTTTTTTTAATGTAAAGTACACATACACTATATATGATTCTGAAGTTTTATCATAGCGTAATACAGACAGAAAAATTACTGCGTTAATTATCAACTTTTCTTGCTTTGCTTTGTCCACCCAGTGTTTTAGGACACCAGTTCGGTTGGGGAAAGACGAAAACACTTTAGATTAAACAAAGACTCAATTATGAAATAAAGTGAAATGCCAACTTGATGCAACTAGGTAATTTTATTGATGTATTGTAGCTCGACATGTTTTGGGTACATACGCCCATCATCAGGAGTATTAGATGTTGAGTTGCAGCATATGGTTTTCTGCACCGAGTTTTTGAATGGGTGATGGTCTTGAGACCTGCTGTGTACGGAATGGGTGGTGCCGTGCCGTCGCACGGCACCATCCGCACCGTACACACGACCTACGCAGCGGCTCTCAAGACCACCATCCATCCAAAAACTCGGTGCAGAAAACCATATGCTGCAATTCAACATCTAATGCTCCTGATGATGGACATATGTACCCAAAACATGTCGAACTAAGAATACATCAATAAAATTGCCTAGTTGCATCAAGTTGGCATTTCACTTTATTTCATGAGGAAGATGCACGGTCAAACAACCATCAGAAGTCTACATTAAACTTTTAAAGTCCAGTGGTAACTATTTGTACCGTCAAGTTCATAACTTCGTAATTACATGATGCTGACGAGGAATAGGCCAGAGCCGAAATTCATGATAGCTGAAGAAGTTACTATGCCCATTAGCCCCTCAATGCGGAGAGCATTGCATCTGAGTCCGTTGCACAATGTGGCAGCAGTATTTATTGCACTGAAAGCCGTTAAAAAATGCTTGCATTTTTATCTCAACGTCCATATTTTTTTTTTCACTTGAATCAAAATTTTAAATATAGTTTCCTATGTACTGTAGATAGTATACTGCAATTTACATTACCTCAGTCATTTTTCCTTTGCATGGTAGGCCTCGAAACACCGATCGACGCACGGAGCGTCACAGTCTAGCCAACAGTACCCACTCTGTCCTTTATTGTGCTGCTGCAGACAACGCACCGTCTTATGGGTTTGCATTTCTTTTGTGCGGGAAATTTTGTTCTTGGAAAGTGGTGTTCCCTTAGTCTCTAGACAATGTTGTCGCCTTCATGGTGACCTGACACTCCTCACAGCACTGAATATTTCATCAATCAGCCCTCAACCATTTCTACCCTAAATTTTAGCTGGTCAATATTTCGTTCTACATTATAACTATAAATAACTAAGGAATTCGGAAACGTGGCGTTCAGTAGCCTTCTGATCAACTTAATGCACCATTTATTTATTTATTTCCCTATACCAGGTACATTTGCAACAGTTGATCCTCCTTACCAACACCATGCATTTGTTGATTATATTGACTACAAGCTCCCTGAGGATGACATGATAGTGACGAAACATATAGGAGTTGATAATTTGTGAAATAATTGTACATTTGTTGGTCATAGTACAAAATAAACAAATTAAAATAAAAAAATTAATCCGCCATTTCTTTATTTTTCCCGTTCACCAGGTACTTTTGCAACAGCTGATCCTCCTTATCAGCACCACGCATTTGTTGATTATGATAAATCACACACACACACACACACACACAGGCTTCCGTTTCTCTTTTCCCTTCTTCACCACGTCTGGACTTCAGCTGCATGATACGCTGAGATCATTGTTACACTCTCCTTGTCACGCCATCTCAAGAAAACAATCTGGTCCATCGAGCTGCGTTACCGCATCGTCCGTCTGCAGTTTGATTTCTTGCAGGTTCTTTGCCACAGCCTTTCTGTTTGCTTTGACGGTTCCCACACAACCTCTGGTGCACGATTTCAGAAACTTGGCCATTCCTTCAGAATTATAATAATTATCTACCCACCAGGTATAGTCTTTGTGGAGCAGGTGTTCTGAAAGCTGTAGTAATATTGCTGTTGCGTTCGGCATGTTTTTGGAAATAATGAGTGAGTCCAAAGTGGTTTCCTTTCCAGTATAAACTGCAAAGGACCACAGATAACCAGAATGTGACTCGCAGAATTCGAATGTCTGTATTTCGAATTGTGACGATTTCAATGGAAGGTACTGCTTGAAGGATAGGCCGTCCTTTCACAAGATAAGCGACTCATCAACTGAAAAATCTTGCTGGGGTAGGTACAAATCTTGACATTTCGAATTTAAGTGCCTAATTATAGAATAGATTTGAACGGTGTTTGTGGTCCCTGGTTCGTGTCCTTGGAGGTTTCAATAAAATGCAGGAACACGGAGATGCTTTCAAATCTGTCCAACGAAATGACAGAACCAAAAACTGGTGTGACTGCAGGTTGATTTAGTTTGAAATACAGTCTCAGACTGGGCATCTGACAACACCCATTAACATGTAATGTGCCAGTACTACATATATTTCTTCTGCTGTCAAAAGCTGTCACTCATTTATCCTCCACCATTTGGAGAAAATACTGCCCCTTGAATTTTTGAACTGCTCTGCATAGCGGTTGATCTCAGTCACAATTTTCTACACCAAGTTCTTAACAAAAAATTGTTCAAATATATTTACAGCGTTAGTCAGACAATTAGCATTACCTTGAGGTCAAATAATCCCACTAAATTTCTCGTTGTCTGACGTAACTGCCCACGTCTCCCCACAAAATTAGTCACATACACATTATCACCCACACCACTCTTATCACCAACGTCCAGCAACAATGCATCATATTCTTGCGCACCGAAATCAATATTACAGGGGTGCTGATAAGTCCTTATTCCGGCCAGGAAGGAAACAAGCTACATTCCCCGCATTTTATGGAACTTGGAGTTTCATTACCACATTCACACTAGTCCACTACCTGTCCCTACCCTAGCCAAATCAATCCATTCCTCTGTCCATCACACTGTCACATGCCTGCACACCAAGACCCCGCAGGTACATTTTGGGGCACCCCTGTTTTGCTTGATCATTTGTTATATTTAACTTTTGTATCAGACCCTTGTTGGTACCATACTCTGCGCTGTGAACCTCGCCCCGTGTCACACGCGTTTGGCCGTTGGCCTCAGCGCTTAACGCAAGGGACAGGGTACAAACACATATGACCTTTGTGCTAGAAGCATGTGACTAGATCACATAACTACCCTGCAACCCGGTGTATTTCGTCTAATCTTGCTGTAACACTCGACGCTGTAATTTTCACCGTTGGAGTTTGGGGCGCGAGAGCACCCCCGATACACCAATAAAACAAACAAACAAACTCCGTGGCCTTAGTCCGCACGCGAACTATACCGACAGAGCGGCCGCCGCCGGTCGGCGAAGTTAGTGCCAACTTTTGCGGATAGAGGGGTGTCACGTGGTCAGC
>Ga0123354_10013634_pt1 | contig 12623 bp, 6 predicted proteins | sample TergutLab28metaG_2_FD_97872 | JGI IMG/M metagenome (GOLD analysis project Ga0123354, IMG submission 97872) | Labiotermes labralis P4 segment gut microbial communities from Petit-Saut dam, French Guiana - Lab288 P4 | ecosystem: Host-associated > Arthropoda: Insects > Digestive system > Gut ... | reverse complement strand
CACTATTACTATCACAACAGTGTATATATATATATATATATATATATATATATATATCCGGTCTTTTAACAGCTGTTGCCGTCTTCCGGAAACGAAGCGCCATTCCTCTCTGTTTCTCCATTGATATCTGGTTCTAAATTTCTCGTTGTCATGGCTGCTTGTACTCCTTCTATCCACGTTTTTCTTGGACGTCCTTTTTTCCTTCTCTCCCGTGGTATCCAATCCATAATTAATTTTGGTATTCTCTCCTCTGGTATCCTTTTGACGTGGCCATACCATTGTTGTCTTTTCTGCTCTATAATATCTACGATGTCCGGCTTCCCTTTCACTCCCATTATTTCCTTTATACGTTTATACATATATATATACATATATATATATATATAACGCAACAGTATGTCTTTATGTAATATATTCTCCTACATGGTTCGACATATCTATGTCATCATCAGGGAGTTTTACATTTTTGCATTGCCAAGTCACATGAATTCTTAAAATTGAAGCTTTAAAATCACAGTTCCATAAAATTATTAAGAGTATTAAAACATTATTTAATCATTGTTTAGTGATGCAATAAAGTCTGTTCGACGTTATAATCTCTTGTACGAGCAGTGTGTATCTGTGTATTGTCGAACGGATTTTATTGTTCACTCAACAACGATTAAGTTTATTTTAATAATTTTATGGTTTCAGTTTTAAGAATTCATGTAACTGAGCAAGGCAGAAATGTAAAACTCCCTGAAGATGATAAAGAAATGTCGAAAAATGTAGGAGGATATATTATATAAAGAGATACCCTTGTATACGCTTGTGCTATTAATTGTGCCTTTGTTGGTTGTAATACTAACAAATTGTGCGTCATTTCGGAAAGCTTTCACAACCCCATTAGTTTCAAATTCGGTTTATTACAAATTGCAGGCAAGAAATGATAATGACGTATCGCAAATCGCCAGAAAAACTGGCGCCTGCTAGATAAGGAGGAGATAATCGATTGATGTGTCTATAATACATTTACAACATACAAAGTTCCATTTTTAGTGATTTGTCTGCTCCGACGTAACTAACGGCATTGCTTGTAATGCTATCTAGTGAGTGAAATGAGAACCTAACCTAATTTTCGATTGTAGTTTAGTTCCTATTCATGCGATCCGTGTTAGTTATTAATCGGTGACTGCAAAATGGCGTCGCGCTGTTGACGTTGGCGGCGTAAACGGAATAATTAGTGAGTTATGTGCGGTATCAGATGAAAAATTTTACATAAGAGTGTAATGTTTCTGAATGGCATAGATTCCCACGTGAATTACGTTGCTACGTGTGGCTGTTGCTGGACGCCAGTTATCAGGTAGTTCGTCATGTATTTGTAATCAGGTGCCTGTACATTGCCTTCTGCGGTTTTATTGTTTCAGCTGTTGTAGGGGTCCTGTCATTACAGGAAGGATTTGTACAGGACTCTATAGGAGTAGCGGTATAGAAGTGTATTTGGCAGGTATCAGGTTCGAATATCGGCAGGGATGTCATGTATACCCACATGCTTCTCATGGTTTACATAAATGCCTGAGGCAAATCTCGAGATTGTGCTTGGATTAGGCAAAGACCGCGACCGCTTTTGTCCAAATCATCCCCGGTTTATCCACACTTGTGTATTACCGACGATAAATAATTTGAGGTACTGACGGCGTCGCCGAATAAAACCACAGAGAATGTATGATGGGAAGAAAGTAGTAATGTAACGAATTACGTAGCCATTGCTGGTTTGATTCCAAGGTGCACTGTTTTTAAATTCGATGTTCCTTCGGAGAGAACGTGAAATATCATACCGCCACTGGGACATATCTCAAACCATCAGGAGCCACTACCACACTTTATATGCCTGTTAAGCTTGAAACTTGATAGAATATGTGTTTTGTAAAGAGGCGAAGGGTCTAGCGTTATGTTTCAGGTGAAATCTTTCCTTGTCTCCACTATGAAATTATTGGCCTAAATTTAATATTCCTCCAGGGTTAGTTAACCTGTAAAACCCAAAATAACTACAGATGGAGTGTACTCTAGGACTACAAATTCCACATTAATACTCGTCCATATTTTGCATTGTGTGCAAAGAATATCAGTGGATATGGTTTTAAGATGTATAAACGTGCATGCATACATATATACATAAATACATACACACATACACACACACATGCACATGTTAGGCATTCTGTACATCCCAAATTTAGTCAAGGTGACCTAGGATGTGGAATAACATACCCAAGAATGAAAAAATGCACAATATACAATAAAATGTATTATACGTATTTTTCAAAGAATATACAAATGTTATGCAAATCCATTATATAGAGCAGATAATTTGATTAGGGTTTTTTCAACATTATAAATTCCTCAACAGAGTAAAAAGAATGTGTATTTAAACATTTTCTTAAAGCTGGTGTAAACTGAACTTCTTCATACTCTATACTTGTGAATTTGCATTATAAATTTAGTATTTTGATTTCATAATAGTGAGTAATTTTCTTAGAATTTGAGTGGTTGCCAATTATTATATGCAGATGATATTTACTCCTTGTATTAGAATCATGTACTGCTGAATTTATTATTATTTTTTTGTTATTTGCAGTGAAGTTCATTAATGAAAGTATATGATTCCATGGAAGTGGTAATATCTGCCAGCTCTTAAACAGGCACGTACATGAATTTAATGGTTTTTGCACCAACTATAATTCTAACAACTTTTTTTTTTGTAGAGTGTATATATTTTTGTTGCCAGACGAATTACCTAAAATTGTTCCATACTTAATTATAGAGTGAAAGTAGGCAAAATGAATTGATTTGGAAGTGTCAGTGTTGCTGGTGTGAAACATATACCTAGCTACATAATAAGATTCACATAATTTTGGAACCATGTAATTGATATGATTTATCCAGTTCATGTGGCTATCAATTTGTAAACCATGGAATTTTGTATTTCTATATTCTTCTGCAATTTTTTGTTACGGCCATTACCTAAGTGGATGTTGTGGAAAACCATTCGTTATAAACTTTCTTCAGTTCATCTTATCTACATTGAGGGGCCAACCTGTTGGCAGTAAACCCTTTACACACAGTAGACAAAATCGTGTGTGACACTGACGAGAAATTATCAATATTTTGACTACAAATTATGACAATAGTGTCATTAGAGGATGTTAATTGTTATGATGCGGTAACTGTTCTTGGAGAAGGTCATTTATGACCACGATGAAAAGTAAGAATCTTGGAACTGACCCTTGAGGTACTCAATGTTTTTTATTCCCCAGTCTGAGAAAGAATTCTGAGCATGCGCGATTTAAGGCTTCTTCCGCGAAGTAGATAAGAACCGCGCTCTTCTGAGTTATTACGCAGCAAGTTGTGGTAATTTCTTACCGACGTTTCGGGACAACTTATATGCTTTTTTGTTCTAGTCTTCTTATCTCCTTTTCCTTGCAGTTTGCTCCTGGCCTTTACTCCACAATTGTGTTCTTGTGTCTCCCAGCTCTCAACGTAGTATTTATACCATGGAACAGCGCCGGACTAGGACTTTTGCCCCTCTCCTATTGTTAGTTGGGATTTATCTATTTATTTATCTATTATTGCACTTTCTTTCCTTTCCTTCCTCCCGCCCTGCTCATGTAGATGTTCTCCTGCGTTTCGCCACCGCACCTGTTAGAATTTCTTCCCTCCCGGAACGGCTCTCTAATACACTGCCTACTACAATCCCCGTCCCTCCCGACTACTTGCATCAACCATACTGGCTGGCACCACACTACTGAGAACTTATCACAACCCCACTCTGTCCTGTATAAACGCCTTATTAGGACAGCCGGCTTTGTTTTTGGATTCTTTACCCTTCAAGATGGGAATGATAGGTTGTCCAGAAACGTCGGTAAGAATTTACCATTACTCGCTGCATAATATCCCAGAAGCGCGCAGTTCTTAAGTCTGAAAAGTATTTATTGTTGGACTCTGAAAACCCACGTTTCGGAAGAACACGTTGCTCCAGTTCAGGACAAAAGAATAAGAACTAGTAATTGTTCTTGTGTGCTGAAAACGAAGGCAGCACTTTTTGTCAGAAACCTTCTTAGACCTCTCTGTGTACCGCACTACTTGGAGTGTGAAGGTAAAAGCGGGCAGTGTAACCACAGTGAGAACTTCAGATATGACTTCACTTATTTTCTATAGTGTCAAGCTGTAGGACGCTTAGGTACTGTTCCACCTCTCACGCTAGGACCAGCTTCTTTCAGGTTTCTCACTGTTTTATTGTGTCGCAGTCTGTATCGTATGGCTGTATTGACCCCGACACTCTTCACTGCATTTTATGTCATGTTGCGATACCTGCTGTTACATGAATTACTCTACCAGTGCACATACGAAACCTTGGTCCCTTATACGGACGACACACACACACACACACACACACATTATAAATAAATAAATAAATAAATATATATATATAACCTGTTGTTTTGTATGGGTGTGAAACTTGGTCGCTGACAATGAGGGAGGAACGTAGGCTGAGTGTGTTTGAGAATAGGGTGTTGAGGAGAATATTTGAGCCTAAGAGGGACGAGGTAACAGGGGAGTGGAGAAAATTACATAATGCGATGCTTAATGGTCTCTACTCACTCAATATTGTGAGGGTGATAAAATCGAGAAGAATGAGATGTTGGGGCATGTAGCGCGTATGGGGGAGGGAAGGGGCGTGTACAGAGTTTTGGTAGGGAAGTGTGAGGGAAGGAGACCGCTGGGGAGACCCAGGAGAAGATGGGAGGATAATATTAAGATGGATCTGCAGGAAGTGGGATGTGGGGGTATGGACTGGATTGAGCTGGCTCAGGATCGGGACAGATGGCGGGAACTTGTGAATGCGGTAATGAACATTCGGGTTCCACAAAATGCTGGGAATTTCTTGAATAGCTGCAAACCAGTTAGCTTCTCAAGAAGGACTCTGCTCCATGGAGTAAGTAAGTAAGTAAGTAAATAAGTAAGTAAGTATATGCATATTGCCATTCTTCCTGGATCTCTTGATCCTCAGGATGAAGGCACTACCATCTTTCGAAGCAGGGGTATAATGATAACGTTAACCACAATGTTAATTTATTGGGATGCACGAGTATTTCGAATTTACATCTGACTGAGCCCGTGTAACACCGGGTTTTTACGAGGCTCGGATTTTTTCATCTCTGTTAATTACATTGGTCTGTCTTCTAATTATTCCACGCACATTTTGCACTAATATTAATGTGCTATTAATGCAATCATTTCACTTCTCGTCCCAAAATATTTGTTTCATTTTGTGTTCCCCCTTAATCTCATAGAAGGTTCTTTGCTTTCCCACTTTACAACTAGTTTTAAATAGGCGTTTTCCTTTGTTTTCTATCTACATTACATTTGTGCAGGAATGATCGGTGTAGCTGCTTACCACTCTACACCACGTAGCTTCTCAGCAAACCTGCATCTTCAGTTTTATGCCCTGTGATCTGTAACAACACTTATTTTGCCTCTGTAAGTCTCTTCAAGAGTCGACTTTTATCCAGAGCTACTAAAATTATATTATATAAGACACTAATAAGACCGGCAGTGTCGTGTGGAGCGGAAAACATGAACGTTGACAAAGAAAAAAGAACAAGCTATGCTAATTTTTTAAAGGAAAATATTTAGAAGAATATGGCCCTAACTATGGAAACGGGGAATGGAAAGGTAGGACGAATCGAGAACTAGAAGAGATGATCAAAGGAGAAAATATAGTAAAGTGGATAAAAGGGCGAAGGATACGCTGGTTAGTTCACCTGGAGAGAATGGAGGAGGATAGGATGCTCAAAAAGATCTTCACTCAAGAAATGGAAGGGACGAGGCGAAGGGGAAGACCCAGGAAAGGATGGAAAGACGAAATAGAAAGAGATATTTAAGTGCTGGAAGTGAGAAGTTGGAGAGAGATGGGCGACGGATAGAACAAAATGGAAGGACATTGTTCGACAGGTCAAAGCCCACAGTGGGCTGTAGTGCCGATGGAATAAGAAGAAGAAGAAGAAGAAGAAGAAGAAGAAGAAGATCTGTGACAACATAAAGCCCATCCTTAAAACATATCGTCATTTTTCGGCGTAAAGGCCACGCTATTATCCGTCGAACCAACTCTGCATACGTAGTGTGATGACTTGAAAGATAGCGTCACTACCGGTAAGATATCAAGAACGTGTACGTGATGACATGGAGATGTAAGTCAGAGGACAGAGAACAGTGGAGGGCAATTGTGGAGGAGACCGAGGTTCTCCAAGGACTGTAATGCCAGAAGAAGAAGAAGAAGAAGAAGAACAAGAACAAGAACAACAACAACAACAACAACCTTTACTGCAATAAATCATACTCGTGTCTGGCATCTTCTGGAAGCAACGAATAACAAATAACCCGGACTTTGTTGTCGACACACGAGCCACCACGACGCTCCTCTGTTGTTTCTGGCCATCAACGTAATATCCATGGATCTGCGAATGACAAAACCGCAAATCTTGTATAAATGGCCCACAGCATTTATTTTCGCTTCAGATGTGACCGTATATGTAATATTTTGTATTGCTTTTCACTCTTCATTCATGTTATCACTGATCAGCGAGCGGTTAGTAATGAAGTCTTTGGTCTTCTGGGATGTTGCGCGGCGTAGATTGGTAGTTCGTTGCCGACGTTTCGGAGCACTCTTGAATGGTGGGGCCTGTACGCTGTCCCGAACCAAGAATGCTTATTCCGAAACGTGGATGACAAGCTGCCAAGGAACGGCGCACATCCTTCTAGAGAGAAGATCTCACCTGCACAGTGGCAAAAGCCTGAAATATCGGTATAATATAAATGAAGAATGGTTCCTTCGATAGTCTACACGGCGCCGTATCCCAGAAGAATTGGATCTTCAAATCAAGATCGTGTCATTTGCGAATGCGCAGTACAGACATTTCCTTGTGTCTGCAGCAGAAAGCCCTCTCGCGTCGAACGGCGAGAATGCCGCTTGTTTGACAGCCGAGAAACAAATGAAATTCAGCATGTTAACGGTAAGTGGTAGGAAGCGAACCTGAGGTATTACTTAGGCAATACCGAATTGCAATCAAGAGCAGTTTTATACCTCCTACTTCGTGTGAGGTATAAATTTGGGGCTAGCACGTTACTTCAGTTCCGTAATAGCATCTCTTCCTCGTAAAACAAACATATAAATGTACATTACTTTAAACAGAGGCAAAAGTTAGGTGAACATTTTCAGCTGTGTGCAGTCCGTCTGTTTGTAGCCACTGCGAAATATGCTGGGTAATGAAAAGTCGAGCTAATGGACTTGTGTTGTAAACACTAGTTACTTGATATACGAACGAATTGACAACGCGGGGATGCGTCACTCTGCAGTTGCTCTGTTGTCACGCACTGTAAAGGGAACGTAAAATTATACTGTAACATGCCATGGGGCCCAGAAGGGGAGTAGAAGTATAGATATACTCTTTCTTTAATCTCTGTCGAAGATGGGGATGGGTGATTAATGCCAGGCCTCGGACGCTTCACCCCATTGTATAGAAGGCCGAATGGACCCCAGGGCCGGTCTCGGCGGGCGCGGAAAATTCGCCCCTACCGGGATTCGAACCCCACAGTGTCAAGTCCAAAACGATTCGCTATGCCATGGTTTTCCAACCCTTCCATGGCAAAGGGCCACACCAGTTATTGCGGGCTGGTTCGCGGGCCGCACGAGACAATATACGAGAGGGTGCTGATACGTCCTTAGCCCGACCAGGAAGGAAACAAACTACAGCGACCAAACTCGGGATTTATTCAACATACTCCCCACGAATGCCAATACACTTCTTAGCCCGTTGATCTAACTTTTGCAAGCCACTCAAAAAAAATCTGAAATCTGTCCGTCCAACCAGTTCTCCGCGTCAGCAATGACCTCCGCGTAGGACGAAAAATGGTGACCTTTCAATTGTTTTTTCAGTCCAGGGAACAGGTGGTACTCCGACGGGGCCAGATCCGGAGAATATGGTGGGTAATCAAGAAACTGGATGCCCAGGTAGGCAATTTTCTTCTGTGTTGCAAGTGCCCGGTGAGCCGGGGCATTGTCGTGCAAGAACAAGACCCACTTGGTGAATTTCCCGTGGCGTTTTTCCTTCAAAATGTCCTTCAGTTGAACCAGCAGAGATGAGTAATACTGCGCGTTGGTAGTCTGGCCCTTTGGAAAATAATCAATGAGGAGGATGCCGTCTTGATCCCAAAAACCGAGGCGAGAAATTTGCCAGCGGATTTTTGCACTCGGAATTTTTTGGGGTGGGATGAGCCGCTATGCCGCCACTCCATTGATTGTTGCTTTGTCTCCGGGTCATAGTGATATAACCAGGTTTCGTCCATGCTCACCAATCGCGATGGGAAATAATTGGATCGCGCCGAAAAAATTCCAAAACTGCTCAAACGACTGGCATCTTTGACGTTTTCGACCCGCCTTCAGGCATTTCGGGATCCACTTCGCGGAGAGCTTCTGCATGTCCAAGACTTCATGAATGATGGACCCGACCCGCTCACGTCAGATGCCCAGTTGTTCAGCTATTGATTTAGCCGAAATTTGGCGGTCTTCCAAGATTAGCGCGTGAATTTGATCAATAATCACCGGGGTGGTCACTGTTTTGGGTCATCCAGAACAAGGCGCATCACAGGTGGAAAAATCACCACGTTTAAACTGGGCCTCCCAGTGTTTGACGGTGGCATACGATGGTGCATGCTCACCTAATGTTTCTGTCACAGTGGCGTGCCCTTCTTTCGGCGCCTCGCCTTGCAAAAAAAACTTGATAACAGCTCGCGTTTTCATGTTGTTGAAATCGCGCGCGTCGGCTGGCATGCTTCCGCCTCTATAACAAGAAAAGGCTTGCAATTCGGCACAAGAACAGACCCCTCTTTCCAACAACACTATCGATTACGGCCTACGACATCGGGAAGTAGGTCGGGCTAAGGACTTATCAGAACCCCCTCGTAGCGGTAAATTATATATCTAACTACCTAAATTATTGTGTGATTTTTATTCTCCATACATAATTTACAAATGTGGGCCGGGGCGCATACCACAAGCTGGCGTGCCGCGGGTTGGAGACCCATGCGTTACACCGACTACGCTATCCCACGCCGCCACATGAAGACCTGCGTGCGTTTATGTCGTGATCTATGTGAGATACGAGCTGAGGCCAAAGAAACGTTTGACGATCTGAAATTAAAAACTGAGACAGACTGTGTTTATGTGAGGTACGATATGAGGCCGAAGAAACGGTTGACGATCTGAAATTAAAAACTGAGACAGACTGTGTTGTATGTGAGGTACGAGCTGCAACAGAAGAAACAGTTGAAGATCTAAACATCAAATCAAGCACGATAGACTTCGAATCTATTGAGGAGAGCAGAGCAGACTGTTGCTAAAATGTGGAGGACACTTGCAAGGGCAGTACAACGAACGCGTCCTGTGTACATTTCCTAACTTGTCAAATAATATGCACGCTATAGGCTCGCCAGCGCGTCGTTGAATGTGTATGCAAGAAACGAGTGTCAGTAGACCATGTACTAGGTAGCAACACCGAGGATGCTAATACTTATATTTCAAACCCGGATCGTGACCCACTTGGCACGGTCGATGTTCCTGCATTATGCAGAGGAACGAGACCCGATGTCTATCCTCAACAGTGTTCCGTTGCTACAACCTAGCTACTCATTTGCTGCAAGGCTGACGGAAGCGACAGTTTGTGGCCTTTCAGAACATCCGAGCATCTGAAAACGATTGTAGACGGATGTGACCATAAATACGGGAAGTTTATACACACGAAGGCCTAGTACCCGTAAGGCAACATTGCTTCCTCCGGAAATGTAGATGGACAGAAGGGCAATGCAAATAAAACAGCTGCCTAACTGTAGATATCAGTTTTTTCTACGAGGTTTATCGTGTTTTGGGTTCCTGCATGCGTCACCACAGTACCATACACAGAATGTCAGTGAAGCAGGCTGACGTGGGAAGTACTTTAGCCATCGCATCTAATTTTAGTTAGAAAACTTGAAAGAAATATACTACTTCGGACACAATTGTTTATGTTTTGTTGACCGTGCATCCTGGTATGATCCTTGTAAATAACCAACTTGACGCGCAATTTTTTCTTGTATGTTTATTTATATTCTGTACATGTATCAGGCAGCCACGTGCCCATCATCAGGAGAATTATTGTATCAATGCGACACCTGGTTTATGTCACTCTGTGTAGATGACCGTCTGGTATGTAGGTTAGGATGAAACTCAACAGACGGCCATCTACACAGAGTGACATAGACCAGGTGTCGCATTGATACAATAATTCTCCTGATGATGGGCACATGGCTGCCCGAAACATGTAGAGAATAGAAATAATGAGTTTCATCCGAACCTACATACCAGACGGCCATCTACACAGAGTGACATAAACCAGGTGTCGCATTGGTACGATAATTCTCCTGATGATGGGCACATGGCTGCCCGAAACATGTATTGAATAGAAATAAACATACAAGAAAAAATTATGCTTCAATCGGTTATTTACAAGGATCATACTTCGGGCACAGAGAGTGGCTTTCGAATTGTTCGGGCATTTTGAAGGATTTTTTTTTTCTTGGTGGTTTTTCTATGTCGCTTCACGGAAATTTTGAGTGGTAAGGTAGGGCATGACCATTTTGTTACCCATCTTTGCCAGTACCTTATTCGCTCGTCTTCTTGTCACTTCGTGCTATAGGCGCGGCATATAAAACTGGCGGTCCGCAGGCCGCGTGTGAACCATCCGAATTTTTCTTCTTTCGGTTGCCGCCGGTAATCTTCAAAACAGTCGTCGAGTACGGTTCAAAGTCAACAGTTTATAATTAGAATGGTTCGATTGAATAAGATCGTATAATCGATTATCAAATGCTTGAGAGAAATTTAGGGCTTTCCTGTATTTTTGCAGCGGTCGTAGTTAATCAAACGATCGCCTAAAAGGTTCTGGCTGCGTGCCTACCCCAATACTTCGGCAGATAAACTTCATGCGTTTTCGCTGTGAGGTAGGAACTGAGATGTTAAAAATAGATGGCATGAGGCTTCAGAGGGATAAACGCATGTCATAGTTGTGGTCGTGTGTGCAGCCCACGATACCACAATTGTGTACCCGTACAATATTTACGATTTTCATGTGTATCGACTACACTGCGGTTTTGAGTTTTGTTGGTAGTACCGTCACAGTGGCGTTTTTTTTTTCGCAGCCTGAGTCTGGCGTGATTTCAGGCTTACGCCGCGGTGTAAATGAGATTTGCGTTCTTTTGGGGAATTTAAGCAGCACAGAAGTACCGATGTTTCGGAACAACCTGTAGGTCCCATCTTCAAGGATCAAGCAGTCCATCTTGGACCGAAAAGAGCGCAGATCTCAGTCTAAATCTTCGTTCGAATAGAGAAAGAACGAAGTTGGAAAAATTTTCTTCACGCTTTATTCATTGTCTATATTGTATGGTTTATTTACCGATGCTGTCACTAACTAATGGTATATGCTGTCGAATTATAATATAATTAATGAGAAACGAGCTGATTATTAATTGAAACGAAACGATCGTGTTCTAAGTTGGAGTAGTATCCGGTATTTGCTTGGAGGCACTAAGTAAAGCCACGGAAAGCTTTAGCTTATAGTAGCCGATCTCCGGGAAGAGATTTGAACCGGGGACCTTACAAGGGCGAGACAGGATTTGGTTGCACTTTGCTAATACATTGTTTTCTTAATGCAGTCCCTTTTAATAAAAAATTTGAACTTGCTATTTGTAGTGAAAATCAACATTGTTGTATTTGATGAAAATTCATATATTGGTTCTCGAGTTGTTACACGCGAACAGACATGGGGTAGGAAATATGGACCTTTTGAAACTGATCCTTGAGAAAGGCGTCGGAAATAGGCGATTGTCATTCGAAACGAATGTGATTTGGCTGACAGTACTCAGCACTTATTTCTCTTCAAGGTTGCTTTCCTTTCACAATCCAGGTCAAGAGAGAGATTTTCGCAGAGTGATACTTCCGAACGGACGAAGCCGAGCTAATGGGTGCGGCGATACATCGTCAGCCGCCAACGACTGTTCTCGGACAATGGCTCGTTTTTGTATTAATAGACTATCATCTTATACAAGCTGCTTGGCTTTAGACTTTTGTAGTTCAAAGTCACGAAATGGCGTCCTGTAATCCACGAAGACAATGCGATTTGTTATGTTTCCTGTGTATTTGTTCCTTACAGTGTTTCAAAACAACAGACAAAGCGTTCAGGGATCGATACCAGTAACCGTCGCTACTAACAGATGGCAGGAGTGCCTCTGTCTTATGGACACAGCAGGTTCTTCCGAAACGCTGATTTCTATCTACGTGATGCCACATCCTAAAAGACTGTAACAGACCTGTAAATTATAATACATGTGCGACTCCGTGGAACGCAGCGTATTTTTTTCTACGGATTTGTTCTGTTTGGAAGCACGCTCAGACGGGGGGGGGGGGGGGGCTGTGCCGAAACTACTCCCCCCCCCCCACGGAAAAGGAAAAAACAAAAAAATTTTGGGATCACTAAACAAAAAAAATTTTAAGACTT
>Ga0123354_10013632_pt1 | contig 12624 bp, 7 predicted proteins | sample TergutLab28metaG_2_FD_97872 | JGI IMG/M metagenome (GOLD analysis project Ga0123354, IMG submission 97872) | Labiotermes labralis P4 segment gut microbial communities from Petit-Saut dam, French Guiana - Lab288 P4 | ecosystem: Host-associated > Arthropoda: Insects > Digestive system > Gut ... | reverse complement strand
CTATAAATCTATTCTATTGCCGGTATGTTCACTATAAACCTGTTCTATTGCTCTACGTTCACTATAAACCTGTTCTATTGCTGATACGTTTACTGTAAACCTGTTCTATTGCTGGTATGCTCATTATAAACCTGTTCCATTGCTGGTACTTTCACTATAAACATGTTCTATTGCCGGTATGTTCACTATAAATCTGTTCTATTGCTGGTATGCTCACCATAAACCTGTTCTATTGCTGGTACGTTCACTATAAACCTGTTCTATTGCTGGTATGTTCACCATAAACCTGTTCTATTGCTGGTATGTTCACTATAAACATATTCTATTGCTGGTATGTTCACCATAAACCTGTTCTATTGCTGGTATGTTCATCATAAACCTGTTCTATTGCTGGTATGTTCACTATAAACCTGTTCTATTGCTGGTATGTTCACTATAAACCTGTTCCATTGCTGGTATGTTCATCATAAACCCCACAAAGACCGCGATGCAAGCAAACCTGACCGTCCTTGGCGTACAAAAACAGAATCCACGCCAGTCTCCTTCAGCACATCGGCCACAAAATCCAGAAAATAAAGCAACGCAATGTGAGAACAAAACTTATATGTAACAGTGCGCAAGCCCATGCTCTGACACAGACGTGGAGCTTAATTAAACGTCACTTAAATCACGTCTACAAATGTAAACTCTTGAAGCATTCAGGCGCGAAGATCTTAACGTTGTCTGTGCAATAATTCGGTACTAAGTGGAAACAGACAGAAAAGTATATAAACACACATATATATATATACATATATATATATATATATATATATATATATATACACGTGTATAGCTGCAGCAATTACAGGCAATAACTAAAACGTATATTTGCTCGGTTCAGAAACAAACGACTTCCTTTCGTGGAATCAGAACGTTAATTACTGCATGCAAAACGCCCAGAATCTCGACCTTGTTCGTGGCAATACTGAACACACACACACACACACACACACACACATACAAGTGTTGTGACCGTGCATCACCGATATAACAATATAAACAGCCAACTAGATGCGACAATAATAATTTTATTAATAATTTCAATCAGCTCAACATGTTTCGGGCGATGCTGCCTGCTGGTGACCAGGATACGGTTCCACCGCATCCTGGTCACCAGCCGGCAGCATCGTCGGTGCTTTATACCACAAGCTGTAAACAGTCTAGTGCTCCTGAGGATGGGCGAAATTATCGCCCGAAACATGTTGAGCTCGTTTAAATTATTAATAAAATTATTATTGTTGCATCTAGTTGGCTGTTTATATTATTACACAAGTCTAACTTACTAACCACCCAACCAACCAACCAACCAACCAACCAACTAACTGTGTGACTGGCTGGCTGACTAACTAAAACTATTCCACGCTGGGCGTAGGCGTGGGGCCTGCGACCCCACCTCGTATAAATATTTCTGTTACGCGACCTCAAAGAGGGCCAAGTCCCACCCAGAGATGTATTTCCAATGGAAGAAGAAGAAGAAAATAAAATAAACTAATGAGCTAATCAACCAACCAAACAACTGACTGAATGACCCACTGATTGACTAACAAACACAGCAACTATCTAATTCAATGCAACAGGGTTCTTCTTGTGCATCTGGCAGTCTTTCAGTTAGTCAAGAAATTAACCACATTCTACGAATCGCGACAGTTCGTTACCGTGTTCACGTAAGCCCGCCACTTTTTCAGACAAAGCCATTCCATACTACCATATAACTTTCCGATCCATTTAATATTATTCTCCCATTTACCCCTAGGTCACTTTCGTCTTCCCCTGGACATAGCAACACAGCTTCTAATTTGGTGGGCAGGTAAGAAAAATATGCTCACTCACACGGAATTGAGGACAGCTCTTCCTGATGGAACCAACAGACTAGTAACTACGTCCTCTTTGACATCTGAAGAAACCGGAACCAGTTTTAGAATTGCTCTACTATAATGTTAATAAAAATCCAACCAGATGCAACAGTGTGCAGATATTTATTTACTGCAAAGTCACTCTACATGTTTCGGGTGTCACAGCACCCATTATCAGGAGTACTAAAAACTGTAACCGCAGCCTCCGGTACAGGTCATAATACTGGTACAACTACTTCCCTCCAACGTGACCCGATCGGGCACGTTGGAGGGAAGGGCACAAGTAGAGTGACTTTGCAGTAAATAAATATCTGCATACTGTTGCATCGTGTTGGATTTTTATTAACACTGAATTATGATGCACGGAACCATGAGCTTAAAATGCTCGACTGTAATAAACCTTGCCCAAAACTAACCAAGATTATTGATTAAAACCCTGTTCTTCTGTTTCACAGGTTGCATTGTAAAAGGCACACACTGTAGGAAAGACGTAAGGTGCATGTATTTAGAGCAGCGGGCGCCCAAAAAATATCTCTCTATTGTAGATTATTCCAGGCAAATAAATTCCGAACGAAGTATCTCAAAGTTCGATAAAGTACAATCGCGGATTATAAATTCTTGGCGCATTTATATTTTACGCTCTATTAACCGACCTGTATCTTTTATCTAGACGTTTCTTTTCTATTGTTTTCTCAGCCAGGAACAAAAGGCACAACAGGTCCTATTTAGATAACATGGAAGATAACCAGAAGTTGAAAGCTGCCATGAAGGAGGTGCACAGAGGTTTTTTTAATACGTTACCTCCTTCTGTAGATTCTGTATTCAACCCCAAGAACGTGTTTCGGGGAAAGTGTGTTTGGAAGAATGGTTCTCCCAATACTGCAGCACAAGTACCACAGTTCAAGACAGTATATCATGCCTTCCCATCGCGTTTAAAATATAGCTAGCTGTCAGCCCTACCAAAACCGACGACAGTAATGGAAGGAGACACGCGTTTAAGTAGGTCCGGTTTCGATGTCGACATGCTGTACGTATCCTGTGGCTAATTACAGCACTAAACGTTTATTTTTTTTCAAGGAAAAAGCCGATCAGTCAACTTAATATGACTCATGTCGTTGAATCTTGACAACCGTCAGGAATTTCAACAATTTAATTCTACTTCATTTTATTCCAAACTTGCAATTTAAGAAATTAAATTCATGGGAGAATTTCCAAGCAGCGTTTAACCATTTTTTTGGCTTAATCGCACGGTCGCGAAAAGCCCCTATTACCTTCACGTTCGTCCGCCTCTACGCCTGTACCATTGCGCCTTCAACAGAACGGACATCCATTGAATTTGGTACTGGAGATTTTTTAAAATAAAAATCTGGCCGATAAAAACATAACACGGGTAAAATGGGGCGCTTTACATGAGCACCTAACTATGTATACTGTATAGTTGCTGGAGACATTATAAATCGTCATGAAACTTCAACTGAAATGGTATCAGTCCGTTAGGACAGCCGAGGAGGTATAAATATTACGCGAAAGCGCCACAATGTTGCGTTACATGTACAATGCAAATCTTGTTATGCAACAGGTGGGTAAGGATTAATACCTTGTTCCATACCAAATTTGTCATTTGCGGTCTAGAACGGGGCAAATTTCAGTAGCACATTATTTCCAGCATCCTGTGGCAGAAATTAGACGTTATGCAGCACATTATTTAGAGCATCCGGTGGCACAAATTACGAGCAATGTAGCACATTGCTTGTAGCATCTTGGGCAGACATTATTACCCTACATACGTGATAAATTATGCGCGCATCCTGGTGCAGAAACTAACCGACCATGCAAACCACCAAGCAACCTACCTCTCTCAGTCCAACCATTCGTGCCTAGGAAAGGCACAGCTGGAATTTAAAAACTGTGTCACAAATTTCAACTGGGGTGAGCTTACGTCGAGGTTTGAGAGATTCCTCTCACAGACCTTCTTTTATACCACCGGGCATGCCCAGTAGGCCTATATGGTGATAACGGTCCAAGTGTTATCACCCTTGTCTTCTGCGGACGGCACCAGCCACATATAGTAGGCTACTCAAAAGAAGAGAAACAAACATTACAATTTTTTATGGCAAGATAGCCCCTAGTGGGACAGGGCCTCCTCAATGTCGCGGCTCCACCATCATATTCAGACACACCACAGTCGGTAGGACCCCTCTGGACGAGCGGTCAGCCCGACGCAGAGACCTTTATCTGACAACACACAATATTTAAAAATAGACATCCACAAACCCGGCGGGATTCGAACCCGCATTCCCAGCAAGCGAGCGGCCGCAGACCCACGCCTTGAACGAGCGGCCAATGGGATCGGCATAAATTACAAATATTTCAGATAATATTCTCCCATAATTTCAGTACAGTGTTAGTGAAAAACATGTCCTGTGACGGCTACTCGGCTACTCATGGAACATGTCCTGTGATTGCAGCCAGACTAGTCATAGAAGTCTTCTTGTAACTGACGGCAAGCTATTCATCCATGAAGGCACGCCCCGGCCGCATTACCACCATGAAAGATTCCCGGTACTTATGGCGCAGGAAGCTTGGTGCGCCCCACGGCCGGTCGCCAGTATGGAGCAGAAGGTACGCGAACCTATACAGCTACGACTATTACATTCCGCACATATTATTAGCTGATCGACCTCAGGTCCCAGTAGGTGTGTATCAAACACGACTGGGACAGAGCAGTTATTATGGCGCCTACGATACGGGCTGGACGTCCGACTCTCGCAGGGCAAGAGATTTCCTTGCCGAAGTGTCCAGCCTCCTACCCAGTGGGAAACACAGCTGTTTTCCTGGGGGTAAACTGCCGGGTCGTGAAGTTTACCGTCGACCTTATATGGACCCGAGATTAAAAACGAGTGGAGCTATACCTCCACAACCCCTTATGTTTTCATGGCGTGCAGAGGAACCTCAAGTTTACTCTACCTACACCGCAGACTACCATCACAGAAAGGCTAAACATGACTGCCCTATAAGCATTTCTGAAACAGTCATTAGAGAGCGAAGCAAAAACGAAAATTTATTTATTCCAATTTCCCTCAACTGAACCAAAAATACGTTTCACTTCAACAGAACTCTGATAGTTCAGAATCCTTGTACCTTACAAAGCTACATTTTGCGGTGTTCAGTACAGCCATAGTCAGGTTAGCCACTAAAAAATGTAAAAAGGCAAAGTGATCCCGTTACAGGCCCGGTGTGGCCCAGAGGGTGGGTAGAGGTATATCTCTACTCTTCCATAACCGCGGCACTAGAAGGGGGTGAGTGGTCAGCAGCACGCCCCGGCCGCACTTTACCCCCGGGAAAGACCCGGTACCCATTTTACAGGAGACTGGGTGGGCCCCAGGGCCGGTCTGGACGGGCGGAAAATCTCGTCCCCACCGGGATTCGATCCCGGAATGTCCACCCCGTAATCAGTCGCTATACCGACTGAGCTACCCGGCCCACACTAAACAAATGTAAAGCTATAAAAGTAACGTTATATTATAGTCACCTTTGTCTTCCGGGCCTAAAGTCCCAGGGTAGCTGTTGACGGCCAGTGCTACTTTCATTTTCAACGCCCACCCCTGCACCTGAGTAGGACAAAGAGTTATATTTAACTGGACTTGGGTGTCGCCTTTGGCCAGTAAACACTAAATCAATGTTGTAGTGAGCTCTTACATCATTTATTCATTCTATCTGAAATAGCGATGGTTCGTAACGAACATTCTGCACGTGCTATATAGCTATTTCCATAATTTCCTTACACGGCACCGTAGCCATTAGTTTCAAACAAGAAGATTCTTTACCGCCATTGATTTTCAACTTTGTTTCAGAATATGCCATTAGGAGGGTTCAGGTAAATTAGGAGAGCTTGAAATTAAATGGTACACATCAGCTTCTGGCTTGTGCTGATGATGTTAATACGTGTATATTGGGCTGAAGAGTACATACTGTAAAGGAAAACACAAAGCTTAAGTAGTCACAGGTAAGGAGACTGGACTATAAGTATATGTTGAGAAAACTAACTACATGCTCATGTCTAGAGATCAGAATGCAGGACAAAATCACAACAAAAAGTAGGTAATAAAAACCTCTGAACGGGTGGCACAGTCCAAACATTTGGTAAGAACCCTACTTACTTACTTATTCCATGGTGCAGAGTCCTTCTGGAGAAGCTAACTGGTTTGCAGCTAGTCAAGAAATTCCCCGCATTTCAAGGAACCCGAAGGTTCATTACCGCACTTACAAGCGTCCGCCACCTGTCTCTATCCTGGGCCAGCCCAATCCAGTCCATATACCCACATCCCACCTCCTGAAGATCCATCCTAATATTATCCATCCATCTACGCCTATTTCTCCCCAGTGGTCTCTTTCCCTCCGGTTTCCTCACCAAGACCCTATAAACTCCCCTCTCCTCACCCATACGCGCCACATGCCCAGCCCATCTCATTCTTCTCGATTTTATCACCCGCACAACGCACCCTACCAAATCAAAATTCTATTCAGGAAGAAATGAAGAGCAGATTGAAGTCAGTGAATGCTTGCTATCATTCCGTGCAGAATCTTTTGTTTTCCAGTTTGCTAACCAAAAATATGAAGATTAAGACATACAGAATTATAATTTTGTCTGCTGTTTTGCACGGGTGTGACACGTGGTCGCTTACTTTGAGGGAGGAACGTGGGCTGAAGATGTTTGAGTGTAGGGTGCGGAGGAGGATATTTAGACCTATCAGGGACGAGGTAACAGGGGAGTGGAGAAGACTACATAACGAGGAGCTTTATGATCTGTACTCCTCACCAAATATTATTCGGGTGATGAAATCGAGAATGAGATGGATGGGGCATGTAGCACGTATGGTGGAGAGGTATATACAGGGTTTTGGTGGGGAAACCCGAGGGAAAGAGATCACTTGAAAGACCAAGGCTTAGATGGGAGGATAATATTAAAAAGGATGTTCAACAATTGGAATGGGGGACATGGACAATTGATCTGGCTCAGGATAGGAACACGTGCTGGGCTCTTGTAAATGCGGTAATGAACCCTCGGCTTCCATAAAATCCTGGGAATTTCTTGACTAGCTGAGGACCTGTTTGTTTCTCAGGAATGACTCTGCTCCATGGAGTTAGTTTGTTAGTTGGCACCATAGCCAGACCGCTATGAAGGTCAGTAGTGAGGCCCCTCAGTGGTCACAGTCAGACGGGCTTCAAATCAACTCACCACACATCTCTATAGTCATATTATGAACAAAGGAGACCGGAGAAAAACATGTGAATAACGAGTGGGTATCGGAACCGTGTTAAGTGCCTAAAGCGTTGCACCTCAACAGACACGCTAACAACTGCACCCGCAGGTTCCTTCGAAACGAAAGTATTCGCCTACCCGACTACATAGCAAAATTACAGCAAGCACTGCCCAATTTACTCGCTACCAAAGGCCTTCATTACACCGCGTTAAAGACAGAACTTCATAATAACTTCTACAGGTGAAACATACTGACGGTTTCTTGTACAAGAAAGTACACCTCGTGACCCAGACCGGAAAATGTTTTCACTTGGAGTATCGGCTTTATTATGTCGCGGTGATGGCGGAAAGTTTGAGTAACTTTACTTTCTTCCTGTTACAAAGCTCGGTCCCTCGTTCCTGCAGGTAGAGATTACATAATAACATCGTGGAAGTGTCGGGCGTTTCAAAGTTGTCATCTACTAACTTGGATCTCAGCCATGTGGGGCCACCTACGATGTGAAACAACAAAGTTCGTGCTGGAACTCTGGCATTCATTTGAATACGAGCAACAAAAAGCACTGGAACAAGTGTTTCACACGTGTCATCACCGCACGCTACACGTGACAGTTAATGGAGACCGGTGGAGAAAAAGTTCCAGATATGGTGTAGTTTCTGAAGTACGAGGGCGATTCCAAAATCAAATTCCGATTGCCTGGTTAAAAAAATACAAAACAGAGAACAAAACTTTATTACATTGAACACTTACATACATAACTGCACTACTTCTCGACATAGATGCCATCCACATTAAGACACCTGTCGTACCGTGACACTAGTTTTTGTAGTCCCTCTTCAAAAAACGGTGCCGCCAAGTTATGCAGCCAGTTGTTGACTCCATTAATGAGCAATTCGTTGGTGTGGAAGCGCTGGGTAGCCAACCAGACCTTCATCTTGGTGAAAAGATGGTAGTCGCTTGGCGCCAGGTCCGGATTGTAAGGGGTGGTCGAAAATCTCCCAGTTAAAGAGCTTGAGTAAAACATTTGTCCAAGCCGCGGTGTGGGGGCTGCATGTTGTCGTGCAGGAGAATGACGCCTTTAGTGAGCGTCCCGCGCCGTTTTTTTAATCAACCTCCGAAGCTTATTCAGCGTTACACAATAAACCTCTGACATTACTGTGGTCCCTGGTGCCTTTAATTCTGTCAAAAAAATTCCCTTACGGTCCCAGAATACGTACCTCACAGCGGCGGGAGCGGCGATGATAGTGTCCATGTTTCTTCGGTAATTACTCCTACACTACGCAGCGAAAATGTATGAGGTAGGTCTTCAGCGATAACAAACGTTACTTGTTAATACTGAGCGTGCGCTTTGGCGCTAAGACAACGCGTTTCTTTTTACCAACCAATTGGAGGTTGATTATGGAATTGCCCTCGTATGGTTTTCTCACCGAAAGTCCATAGTAAATAGACTCACTATTACAACACTTCTATTGTATGGGTGGGGGTCTTCACATTTAAAGATTAATTATAAAATTAGCATCGCATGAAGGTAATAGTTCTGGTTCTATAAACGCAGAAATATAAATGACAGAGCAAATCCTCGAGTGCTCGCCGATTCCTGCAGACAGCGTCCTTATTTCCCTGCTGCATATCCAGTGCAATCAGAATACCCACTGCACACTTGAACACACAGCCTGCACGAAGCTCATAACAACAGTTCAACAGCTGATCTAGGCTTCCCGGTGCTCCTTTGTTTCCTTTCTGCTCCTGTATTGCAAACATTCTTGTAAAATTTTGGATATTTACATCCATTATTTTCTTACATTTACTCGTATTAAACTATACACTTTCGATTTTAAGTCTCTATCGTGCACAAAAGAGACGTTAATTAAATTACTACTCAGAGTTATCAGGCGCAAAACGGCTTTAATTCAAACTGATATACTTTATTATCCAATAGATGCACAAATATATAATTCGTAGATAAAATTAGAATGATTAAAAAATATATATTTGTGCATCTGTTGGATAATAAAGGATTTTAATCGTCATTGATGCGCGGTACAAACATGAAGATTTATCAAACTGATACATTGTTGCTAATAAAAATCGAAACGGCCAATAAAGGGAGAACGGTTTTATTACGAACTGTTACCTCGTATAGCGTATTATACAAAACAGGGTAATTCTCGACCACATACAATAACATGGGGAGCACGTATGAATCCTAAAATCAGATGCACGTCCCTATAAACATAAGGGCAAAACAGCTCTGTTAGTGACAACAGAAAACAGATGGAAAACGGATGAGAAAAGAAGTTCAACACTGTATGGCTTAGAAGATGGGGTCTTCAGGTAACGAAGTACCTAACCTGGTGAACGCCTTAGATCGACCCAGTGACTGAGAGCAGCTCGATCTAAGAGGTCCACCAGGTTCGGTACTTCTTACCTGAAGAGGGAACAGAGACGGCTTCCGAAACGTCAAGTTGTTTAACAAGTTTTAGGCGATAGATAGAAAAAAAAGACTGAGTAAGTGTAATTGAGGAGGGCATCAGCTGATTGGATCTACCGTATTGCAATACAGCAGGGTCGTCAAGCCGACAAAATCTTCACAAAAGTTGCTGACAATGCTCTCTGTTATTTCGATCGCATACCGAAGTCTCGCGATTACAGAATTCCTGCTACGCTGACCAGTTTCAGGTACCTATCCTACCGTTAGATTCAAAGTCACAGCTCAGCCCACGCGTTGATTCTTCTCAAGTTAAAGTGCGCCCTTCTGACGTCCCTACAGACGGACGTCGGGCGATCGTGAAGGCCAGAAACCCGCTGTCTCATTTCCAACGAAGCAACCTCCAGCAGTCAACGCAATAACGTTTCCTTTCCGACAGACTGCTAACAAAGTGGTTACGACCATATCTTTGAACAGAACTGATGACTTGATTTCACCAGAATCAGACCACGGAATTTATATTTGCTGCCGGACACTAATAATCACCCTGTATATTGTCCGAGTTTAATGTATCCATCGTCAAGACGGCACAGAGCGCCGTCGTGTTACGGAAGGGGAAAAAATAAAGTATAGGGGAGTAAAAGTACATGGCAATATATCGCAGCACATGGCAATATATCGCAGACAACCGACAAGGGCTTGTTCTGCAGCTTTCTATTTGGTTGGGCATTGTACTGTACTGCATTGTATTGTATTGTATTGTTACCTTAGTCATCCGGCATGCATATCGCATACTTTCTGCGCCGTATTATACTGTCGTCTGTGGCTGTCTGGCTGTAACATATAACGTGATCCCCTTACAGACCGGTGTGGCCCAGAGGGTGGGTAGAGGTATAGCTCTACTCTTCCATTACCGCGGCACTAGAAGGGGGTGAGTGGTCAGCAGCACGCTCCGGCCTCACTTTACCACCAGGAAAGTCCCGGTACCCATTTTACAAGAGGCTGGGTGGGCCCCAGGGCCGGTCTGGACGGGCGGAAAATCTCGTCCCCACCGGAATTCGATTCCGGACCGTCCAGCCCGTAGTCAGTCGCTATACCGACTGAGCTACCCGGCCCACTGGCTGTAACATATACTGGAACATTATCTCACAAAATACACGATTTTCGGGAAAAAAAAGTTATTCAACACAAAATATGTGTTTTGATCTTTCCTAAAATTTTATCTAAAACATTCCTCATTCTAAGAGGAAATGGGCCAGGTATTATCACCCGTTATTACAAAATACCCTTTATTCTTGTCAGGTTTTAACCAAACTCGAATTTTCTCGACAGATTTTCCAAAAATCCTCTAACAACAAATTCCATTTAAGCCCGTCCCAGTAGAAGCTGTGAAGTTCCATGTGGACACACATGGCGACACTAATAGTCGGTTTTGGACATTTTGTGAATATGCCTAAAATGGAATGCGCGCGCGCACACGAACACACACACACAAAGTATGGTGGTTAGCATTCCAGCATTCCTGGTTAGAGTTCAGGGAGTACCAGAATCGAATCTTGGTGGGGGACGGTTTGTTATATCTCGTGGTTTTGTACAGCCTCTCCAACAAAATGCAAGGCAGAATAGATTCTTCACTGATGTAAATGAAAATGGGGTGAAGAACGACTGTAAACTGCGAATAGAAAAACATACGACAGAGAGAGTAACAAAATAAACATACGATAAATCATCGGCACATGAAATGTATTCCAAAAGCTAACCTTATAAAAATAACCTAAATGGAAACGTTTCTACCATACTCATTTTCGACGTCAGTTCGATTTACCGATAAACTTGCCGCACTGAACACCCTTACAGTGGAACATGCCCCATACACGAAATGCAGTATTTATAATACGCGATGACACACGAAGGGAAGAATTCCTTGAGCACCGAAGGCGGGCGACATAAATCATTCCAATGCTGTTTTCCGTTCAGAAGGTTCTGTTGGCTGAAAGGTCTTTGCATGCGCTTCAAACAAGCCTTCTAGAGTTTCTGAATACCTGAAGCTTTCCATATGTCCAATTCTGACACTCGTTCATTCACTGATTCTCTCTTCTCTCTTACGACAGCTCCATACACTCTTCCAAAGCGAGTTCACCACACAGGGCGATCTAGTGCTTCCGCTTCCAAGTTCCACTACCCTCTCTTTCCCACAAGGTCATCCTGTAGCTGCTTACCTCATCTTCTCTGTCTTTCAGTCATTTCTACCCTTCCCTCTATCTTTCCTTCTATAATGTGTTTTAGAAGGCAGTTCCTACGCAAAATGTGACCAATCAACTAATAAGTGGGTATGTGGTCAAAAACACAACTATACATGTCTAATTAGATGTTATATTCTTAGATAAAAAACTACATGTTTCGGCCGATAGCGGCCATCATCAGGGTTTTTCGTTCGAGTCAATTAAGATTATTCTATACAATTGGCGTGACGGCGTGTTGATGTTGCGATCTCCTCATCAACACGCCGTCACGTCAATTGTATAGAATAATCTTAATTGATTCGAATAAAAAAAATTGATGATGGCCACTATCGGCCGAAACATGTAGTTTTTTGATCTAAGAATATAACATCTAATTAGACGTGTATAGTTCTGTTTTTGACCACATACCCACTTATTAGTATATATACACAAAACGGGGATGGCACACTTCAAAGTGACCAATCCAGTTAGCCTTCCTTCTTCTTACTGTATGTCGGATATTCCTCTCCTCCTTGACTATATGCAATTCTTCTTCATTTCTCACACGATCGGTCCAACTGTTCTTCCCCATCCTTCTCCAGCTCCACATTTCAGAACTTTTCAGACATTTCTGATCTACTGTATATTATTCATCATCATGCAAGGCTGTGCTCCAAATGAAGCATTTTAATTGTTGATAGCAATTCTTCTGGGTATTTCCCCGGCGTCTGGTTGTTGTTAAAAGCCGACGTTTCGGAACCCTGTATCGGTTCCATCTTCAACAGGTGATGAAGTATGAATGAGGATTGAGAGAATCG
>Ga0123354_10013631_pt1 | contig 12625 bp, 5 predicted proteins | sample TergutLab28metaG_2_FD_97872 | JGI IMG/M metagenome (GOLD analysis project Ga0123354, IMG submission 97872) | Labiotermes labralis P4 segment gut microbial communities from Petit-Saut dam, French Guiana - Lab288 P4 | ecosystem: Host-associated > Arthropoda: Insects > Digestive system > Gut ... | reverse complement strand
TTACCCGCATTTCACGGAACCCGAAGGTTCATCACCGCACTCACAAGCGTCCGCCACCTGTCTCTATCCTGGGCCAACCCAATCCAGTCCATATACCCACATCCCACCTCCTGGAGATCCATCCTAATATCATCCACCCATCTACGCCTAGGTCTCCCCAGTGGTCTCCTTCCCTCCGGTTTCCCCAGCAAGACCCTATACACCTCCCTCTCCTCACCCATACGCGCCACATGCTCAGCCCATCTCATTCTTCTCGATTTTATCACCCGCACGATATTGGGTGAGGAGTGCAATTTGACACCCATCCTACGGAACAGAGAGCGGAGTATCTACTTGCATTCTCTGTGGCACTCATCTCGGAATCAGACGCACGGAGACATCACGATTAAACATAAACAATAAATCATCCGCAAATGTAAAAAAGTGCAAGTATGTGGCAGTCAACGTAACAAGTCACAAATGCATACACGGAAAAATAAACAGCAGACTAGATTCAAAAAAATGCCAGCTATACTTGACTTTTTTGTTAACTGGATTTTGAACCGTCAAAACTGTAATAAGGAAATTACGTAAGGAACAGATCTAGCTGTAGATGGAAGAATCACTGCAACATGAACCGTAAAGAAGGGCAGCGATGCAGGAACTGAATTCTTCTGACCGAATATGGGGCAGCGGCAAACCGTTATCGAGGATACAAGAGTTCGTTACTGGATCCTATCCTCAGCCAAGTAATTCCAACCCTTATACTGAAACCTCATTTCTGCAAGACATTAGCTTCTCATCTGCGCCTAGACATTCAACGTTGTCTCTTTCCGTCTCTTTTTCAGTTCCTAAAACGAATGTTTATATCACATACACGATCAAATTTGCTTCCTTGAACGGAATCTGATTCCAAAATTTATGTCCCATTCGTTCATTCAAATTTATGTTTTATTTTAACGTCAATACTTTCTGTATATTCATTCCACATTTTATTTTTTCAAGGTGTATTATTCAACTGTTATACACCGTTCTTACAACACGCCTAATCCAATTGTGTCATGCACCCGTTCTTTCAATATGCCTAATCCAATTATGTCTCTCACACACACACATTCTTTCAATTTGCTTAATCCAATTACGTCATACAATCGTTCTTTCATTACGTCTAATCCAATTTTGATACACGTATGTTAGTTATATGCATAATCCAATTATGCCGTAGTCCTTTCTTTCAATATGCCCAATCCATTTGGGTCAAACATCCATCCATTCACCTTGTATTTATTCGCTGTTGAGAGGTCACCATTCCTAAACTATATTTTGAAAATTATGGGGCAGACCTAAAATGGAAACCATGAAATTTAAGCAAGTGATTATGGATTTTCCTCAGCCCATACACATGCATGCCCAGATAGTACCCATTGACGGGCCAAAACCATTTCCTGAAAAAATAATTTTAAATCCACCCTTCACATACCTTTCGGCGAAACATTCCCACGTTAATAAAACCCTTCTTTAAATATACCGATAAAACTAAATCCTGTTCATTTTCAGGCTTTAAGTATATTTCTTACGTTTTCATTTCTGAGGATTCTGAGGAATGCTATCCCATGACAGATTTAAGGCGTTCACAGCTGCATTGCTGAGGTTTCCAGTCTTGTGGGGTGTTTAGTTTGTGCCTTCTGTCAACTAACGCATTTCAAATCTCTACTACAGTCAGCATGGTGTAGATTCTTTATTTAGACTTAAAAAAGAAACAAAAGATCGCAATGTAAGGGAAACCTATCTAGCACCATTGCATGATGGTACAGCTAATCCAGTTTCAGTCATCTTTGACTGGGTCATTTCCTGAAAATATATCACCTGAAGACAAAACATATTCTTTGTTAAAACTGTTACAGAAAAACAGATAATTCAGTCTTCTTTAGAAAACGAGAATTTATGTTTAAATTTGTGCTACCGGTCACATGTCCCTTGGGCCTAATTTCAGCAATACAAGTTCCACGATCATTATAAATAATGACCTGAAATAACCTAACCTGTTATGCAGTTAGGGCATGAAAAATTCACTTTCTTTCAAAGTGGGTGTCGGAAACAGAAAAAAAGATAATATTTCACAACGCTGTCAAATGCTAATAATACATACACACCTTCGGTGATATGGAAATGAAATATATTGATGAAATGATGGTGGCAGGAAAAAACCGAAATACTCGAATGAACACTTGTCCTAGTGCCATTTTGTCCACCGAAAATCCCACACACACACACACACACTCCCCAGCCTCTGCAATGACAGGCCGGCGACTGGCCGCTACGGCCGTAGGACGGTGTTCTTCAAATTATAGTGCTGTGACTGACACACCATATGTGTTAAGCAATAGACCGTTATTCGCGAGAAATGATCCCTGCTCCTAAACAATGATCCCTGCTCCTAAGCAATCGAAAGTTTCCAGCAGAGACCCAGAATGAAAATGAAGTCACAGTAGAACTTAGCAATTCTGCAGTGTTGATTAATCTATTCTGCTTCTTCTTCCCATTAAAGACAGACAGACTGAACAGGTGCATACACATTTCTGTATTCTTCTTAGTATGGGACAACGTCCAAAAGAAATTTAACCCTGAAATTATAATAACGAAACTTGTTGAAAGATACACTACTGCACACCGTCACTATTGTATAAATATAATCTTCACCTAGATTTCTGAAAAGTTTATACTTCTTGCCAAATGTGCTTGTTAAAGGGTACAAGAAGCAAACAACAACGCTCCTGCTGAAAATGTCTTTCGAATATATCATCCCACTAACAGAACTGATCTAAAGTTCTTTTTTACTCTCTCATATCAATCTGTTTTCTAAGAACAGAACGCAAAAGCTTCACACACATAAGAAAAACAAGAGAAAGTATTTGTCAAGAGTGTAAAATTCTGAGGTGGCACTTCGCCCTGAGTAGCTCAATAACTAGGCTTATTCAGTTACGTGAGTGAAATACCTTCGTTGTTGGAAAGCGTCGCAGTGATACGGACCACCAAAACGACAGTGAGTGGGTAGCCTTGAAGAAGGTGCAAAAACTGTATCAGGTGTGTACGTGAAACATCTTTAGTGTTAGACGTTATTTGCAGTGTCGAAGAGACAGCGAATACCAAAATGTACGCGAGTTGGTAGCCTGCTACCTGTGTGTCCGGTTATAAATATATCGACAAGATAGCGTCTCGTTAAGACAGGCAGAATTAATGACATGAATGACCCGAGCAAGGACAAAGACATTATGAACATACAGCAGTGTTATGGCACACACACACACACTAGTCGACACAAGGCCTGTTATAGGCCCAAACACAAAACATGGCTCGCACGAATTTCCATTCTGTCTGGACTCTCAGTTCACAGAACCCGCCTGTTCGACACGAAGGGCGACAGAAGTTTCAAATATATAGAACAATAATTTTACTACTTACTTTATACATGGGTGTGTGAAATGTCGTCCCTCACCCTAAGCAATGGGGTGTTTGTGAACACGGTGTTGATAAGAATAGCTGGACTTGGTAAAGATGGACAAAAAGGAAGGCAGAGAACAAATTTTTTAAAGAAGAGCTACACAATTTGTACTCTTCACTTAATATTATTAAAGTGATTAAATCACGAAGGCTGAAAATGGCGGAAAACACAATACGCAGGGGTGGAGAGACAAATCTACAAAAAATTGGGGACATAGAATGTATAGAAAATTGCAGATGAGAGAAGTATACAATACCACAGGCGACGTACGTACCACGTAACAGTGAGGAGCGTTCGCCTTACCATTGTTACCGTGCAAAAGCAAGACGCATTACATATACTGAACGCGTATTTGTTTTATAGTCATCCAGTATACACAGCACATGCACCGTATTATGTTGTCATTTGTGGCCTATTGCGGCTGTACAACGTTTTAGCTCGCTATATCATTGACGGCGCCATTTTCTGGAGGGAAAAAGTTACTGAACGTAAAATGTGTGTTTTGATTTTCCCTACAATTTTTGTCTGAAATACTACTCATTCTACGAAGAATTCAGGGGGATATTATAATAAATGTATATAGGTATTCTTGTAAAGTACCCGTTATTATTGTCAGATTTTAATGAGACTTGAGTTTCCTGTGCACATATTCGAAAAATACTCCAATACCAAATTTTACGAAAATCCGCCCACTGGAAGCCGAGTTATTCCACGCGGACAGACAGAAGGACGTACAAGACGAAGCTAATAGTCACTTGTCGCAATTTTGCCAACACGCCTAAAAATGTGGAGGGGAAATTTATATAAACTTTTAGATAAGGAGCACATATGAAATTGAACGGGAGGAATCTACACAGCATTTTAATCGGCAAAAATTAAGGGATGAGGGTCTTTAGGATATGCTGGTACTGGATGAGGAACAAAATTGATAAGAATCTCACAGAAATCAGCAGTTACGTCATGGCCTACTTTCGCGAAGCTCAAGATATATCCAAAGTCAGACTTTTTCTGGACACAGTAATGAATATTCTGCTTCCATACAAGAGCCCGAAGTCCTGTATCAGGAGCGCAAAGACCAAGATGGTCTAATGTGGAATCAGCCTGTTAAGTTCAAGACACCTCGTACCACAAACCGTCAATATATACAGTATAACCCCGGGTCAGTTGAAACCAGTTCGCACTCCCAGTGCAAGTACCAGCTCAACGTTACACTTCGCAAACACTTGCCATCTTCATATACCGCAGAGTTGGCAAGCCTGACTTACCACCTCCCACGCCGCCTGTATCAAGGAACGCGATGACAGACGATACAGTACATTACTTAGAGTTAGCAGTAATTTTAAAGCTGGCACTGAGCTGTGGGTCGAAGCTGCCTGACGCTTCTATTGCATATCTACAGTGGGTACTATGCCTGGTGATGAAGTCATCAGCAATCGACGGTAACGAATGAGAGTCATCAGATGGCGACACACAGGGCAGATCAGTGTCGGAATGTCAAAACAGCAAATAACTTCTTCGACGAACTGTATTTAATACATATGACTACATTTTTGAGATTCTAAGGCATTAGTTTCTTCTCTGGAATTTTATTAACTAAGTGCGTGCGTCTGTTTGTCCGCCCGTATCTATATTCAACTACGGATATAAATCTTACAGAGGGCTGGTTCCTTAGGTCGATTATCCTGATTTGAAATGCACTGTCCTTCTTAGTAATCTTACTAATCTTTTCTACGGCCCAACAGCCCAAATTACGTATAGGCCGTCTCAATTTTGAGGTTTCCATATCACACACAATTAGACACACTCGACAGGACTCCTCCGAACGGGTAATCAGTTCATCCATACCCTCAGCCAGAATCGAACCCGCGATCCCAGCAAACACGTGGCTGCAGACCTACACCTTAGATCGCACGGCCAACGAGATCGACCTTTCTCATTTATTATAATGTTTATACTTTTATAATTTATACCACAGTGGGCCCGGTAGCTCAGTCGGTATAGTGACTGACTACGGGCTGGACGGTCCGGGATCGAATCCCGGTGGGGACGAGATTTTCCGCCCGTCCAGACCGACCCTGGGGCCCACCCAGCCTCCTGTAAAATGGGTACCGGGTATTTCCAGGGGGTAAAGTGCGGCCGAGGCGTGCTGCTGACCACTCACCCCCTTCTAGTACCGCGGTCATAGAAGAGTAGGGCTATACCTCTACCCACCCTCTGGGCCACACCGGGCCTGTAACGGGAACACTTTTTTATAACTTATACCACCAACTTCACATGGCAGAATGACCAGCACTTTCAAATAAATAGGAGCACTAAATTACACTCTCATGCATAAAATTTAGGATCCTGTTGATCAAACAGCAAATACAGAAAGATGTTTCAGAGCGCCATACTGCAGCACACGTCGTCAGCTCTACGGCGAGCAATGCCGTTTTACGTGTGACCGAGTACTGCACAGCGGGCGATACCATCAACTGCAAAAGACGAATGCAGCCAAGGGCGGTTTCGGCTCTAACCGTAACCCCTGAGCGAGGATCGCCTTGCACTCCCAAAATAAAGCTAAAATGGTTCTCTCTACCAACGCCGAAACAGTTCCCTCGGCCAGAATTCGGAATAACATAGTGAGGCTGAAGAATAAAAGACCAACTTCATGTCACTTGCTACTTTATTTCACTTCTTATGTACTCAACATCTCCAAAACACAAAGAACCGAGGTATGTACAATCTCAAATTCATATAAGAAAGTACATTAACAATGCACCAAATTACCAATCGACCATGAAACATACTACACACAAGAGAACACAATGATCACAAAGCATAAAAGATAACGGTCAATATCAACGAAAATACACCTACAAATTACAACAACGCGACAAAGCACATAACACCAAACACACGCCACTAAACACCACAAATTTACACTAACGCTAAATCCTCCGACTTTACAGAACAAAACGACCGATGTGGTAATTCAACAGCACAGTCACAAGCGCCTGATGATGGATATATTAATGTCCGAAACATGTTGAGCACATAAGAAGTGAAATAAAATAGTAAGTGACATCAAGTTGGTCTTTTATTCTTCAACTATTACAATGATGCACGGTTCAATAAACATAACATTTTGAGGCTTGAGGTTCTCAAGGCAGTGCTGCTGAAGATTCAAATCATCTTCGATGGGACGCTGTGTTGTCGAGCAAGCTGTTTGCCCAACGACACAATTCCATATCCTAGAAGACTTTAATCACAAGTAACGTTATATTTACGAGCGCATTATTTGTCAGTTTTCAGATTTCAACATGAGTCGTAATATTGACAGTGTTTACAAATGTTGCTCAAAATCCTCTCCATTTGTTATAATGCATGACTGAGCACAATGACGCCAGGAAATCCCGGTACAATGAAAAATTTCAGGCACGTGCCTTATTGTCGCAGTCGCTTCAATACAAAGCCGGGCCTCGTACCGCGTGTTGACATTTTCGACCTAAGTATGCCCTTCAGATGGTTACACAGAAGTGGGGAGGAGTGAGGTCGGGAGATCGCGGAGGCCACAAAACCAAGCCAGGCCCTATACGTCTATCTTCGTACTGAAAGTCCATAACCCGCTACACGTTGCAAGTAAAACTAGCACGAACTCCTAATGCATCAACAACACAGCCTGCCGCGCTGCCAATTTTACAACCTCCATCTCTTGCCAATAGAGCTGCTGTCGTGTTCCAGAGAAAATTTCTGGATTTTTTTTTAGATCACGGTCCATTTTTTTTACCACGTAATTGATAATTACCCTCTACGCACATGTACTCTTTCTTGAAACGTTATCAGGACGTTCCCCACCATCTATAGAATTCAAAGTTTCATAACTACGTATACAAGAATTCGAAAATTCACCCTTACTCGGGGAAACACACCCAGTCCACATCGTCAACTCTTATTTATTTCAAACGGTTTTTCCTCATCAGGTTCCCCGACTAAAATGTCAGGGAATTCTCATCTACCACATGCGTGTGACGTGTTCCACTCGTTCTGTTTATCGTCCCTGATTGGACAACACTAATAATATTTAATGAAAATTGCGTATTATGACGTCCCTCATTGCGAAACTATCTACATCTTCCTGGTCAGATATTTCCATTCTCCAAGCTCCCAATATTTTGCACTCCGTTTTCAGTCACTTTCAATACATGGCATTACCTCCAGGTCAGAGACCAAAGACAACATCAATATCAGAAACATTAATTTTATATGGCATATATAACAAAACTTCAACTATTTCGAGGGTAAATATGTTGGGCGACTAGTTATATGGGCGGTTAAACATAAACCATGAGAAATATTTTAATATTATAGAGCCCGGAAAACTTTGTCATGAAACTACACAAAGAAGACGGCACTTTGATGCGCATAACTTCTGTTCTGAAGCAGCTTAAACCTGTTAAAGGATCCAATTAAGCAATGGATTTTATAACTGAAACCCTTTACATTTGCTTATGGATCAGCTACAAATATGTAATATGTACATATGTGATATATATGGAATTTGTCTCTTCGATTGTGCAAAACAGTTTGAAAACACTTTGTATATGAACCTGTGACCCCTATTTGTTGCCGTTATGTCATATACCCGGGGTGCTGATAAGTCCTTAGCCCGACCTACTTCCCGATGTCCTAGGACGGAATCGATAGTGTCGTTGGAAGCTAATCTACTGCTCATATCAAATAATATATGCTTGCTGCAGACTCTCAAGAACCTTATATGTTTATATGTTTAATTTTCACATAAGAATTATCAATTCGGGCTAAGGACTTTTCAGCATCCCTGTACATTATCATATACATCGCTATATATACAAATAGCGCCTCTGCATTTTTCACTTAGTTTCTTCACAGAATATTTGGAATGCAGCTCTACGCTCCTTGTGGAGACCGATCTGATGTTGAAGAAGAAGAGATAGAATTTGGGGACCTTTCGCTGTATCCTTCAGAAATCGGGACGTACAATGTGTCACAAAGCACAGACAGACAACGGAAATGCCCGGCAAGTTATTCCTAATTCCATCATGGATGATTTTAAGTGGAAATGCTCAATGAAGTGGATTATGACTACACTTCACTTGTATTGCAACGCAGAAGTCTTAATTTGTATACTGAAAACAAACAGGTTTAGATTTGGCATGATAATGTGAGGCATCTAGAACAAAGGGTACATGGCACATAGAGTTTTAGTCGGAAAACCTTAAGGCAAATAATAATTTCGTAGCCCATTTCAAAACGTAACACTGTAACTAATAGTAAAGAAGTAGGATATGAGGGTATATAATAAAATAAAATCGGCAACGATAAAGTCTAATGGTAGATTTCCGATAATACGGCTACAAATCTTTTGGTTCTACACAAGTGGCATAAAATAACTACATCCGCAAGTACAAATTTCTCAAAATACCTCGCACACGGCAATCTGATATAAGACTTCCAAATCTGTATCATCGTATGACCTTCAGATGCTGCGACAAATATCTTAGAAAGACATTTATCGGGACTCGATATTTGTTACTGACAGGGTCAGAGACTCAACAGTTGTTGGTGACAGGCTCCGAGACTCAATTGCTGATAACAGGATCCGAGGATGAATAGATTTTGATGCACGGTTCGAGACTCACAGTCGATGACATGGTCCGAGACTCCATCAACTGTTGATGACAGGGCCTAGATTCAACAGCTGTTGCTGAGAGGGTCAGAGACTCCATCAACTGTTGATGACAGGGCCTAGATTCAACAGCTGTTGCTGACAGGGTCAGAGACTCCATCAACTGTTGATGACAGGGACTAGATTCAAAAGTTGTTGCTTGACAGGGTCAGAGACTCAATACTTGCTGCTGACAGTGGCTGGGAGTCAGTAGCTGATGATGACAGTGTCCTAGATCCAACAACTCTTACTAACAGGGTCCGAAACCCAACAACTGTTACTGATGGGGTCCGATATATACTAGCCATTGCTGACTGGACCCGAGAGTCAATAATTGTTGCTGACAGGGTCCGAGACTCAAGACTTGTCGCTGAAAGGACGATAAGAAAGACTTCAGTTTATCAACTGTTGATGACAGGGCCTAGATTCAACAGCTGTTGCTGACAGGGTCCGAGACTCAAGACTTGTCGCTGAAAGGACGATAAGAAAGACTTCAGTTTATCACCGCTCCGGCTCATTCAACCGTTTGTTAATTTCCGTTATTAGCTGAACGCGTATATTTAAAGAATGGTGACAAAGCTTCGGGTCGTCGACCCTAAGCATGTAATGGCTGACTCACCATACCCTGGAGCAATTACATATCACTGACCTACTCACCGTGCATTGCATATTCATGCGAATCATTAATTTAAAACGATTTTACTTTCCAGTGGATGTACAGGTGGGCGTTCCTGCTTTTAATTCGGTGACATTCTTGATTGAAAATCAGACTGGGAACCATACTGTCCCGAGTAAAATCTACAGTACCTTCCTCAGTTTGTCACATGACTTCTCAGTTAGAACTATCGCCACACTTTTTAGGACACTTACACTGCATTCACGATTTCGACTCTCCACTTGAATAAAGGCTGTCCTGCCACGTTCTTCATAATTTTCCTTGGTACCGGCAGAAATATTTTTAATCTTAACCGTTTGACGCCTAACGACCCGTATAGGGGTCGTACCGCACATCTAACCTCTAAAGTTGCATTTTATATATTTATTCAACAAATATAGGTACTGAATATTTTAAACATGATATATACTCTCAGTTTTTTTCTCTTCAAAATGCAGTTTGTTTCATAATTCTAACGTATTTGGCTCCTGTATTATTCACATTTTATATACAGGATGTGCTAAAATTAAAAAAATAATTCCGGCGCCAAAAGGTTAAATAGAGGTCACTATCGTTTCCTTCCACATTATTACCAACTAACTACTCAAAATCTCCCTGTCCTTCAATCTTTGCAGTTCAAAAGCAACTTCAAATAATTAACCGAACATTTCCCTTTAAGTTACTGTACTGTCCCTATTGATGTCCATATTAAGGAAAGCATGTAAATATTTTGCGTTTATGCGTGTGTCGTTTTGCACTGTAGCATAACATGATTTCCAGTTTCAATTTAAAACATTACAATTTGAGGTGAGTATAACATAACTGGAACAAAAGTCACGACTGTAACACAAAATGCGGGTTTTATAGCGTACAGAGCTACAACGGTGACAAACACTGACAAATCCACTCTCAAACATTCAAGAATGGGGACAAAGAAGCAGACAAATAGCGATAGGTGCACTGGGAAACAACAGAAATACACATAAGAACGATCGTTGTACCAGGATCAATTTTTGTACCACCATTTGAAAGGTTAATTGAATCTATGATATTAATTTACACTTTAAAAAGTTTCCTTCGCTCTGCACATAGAAAGATCGTTTTTATTCTAGTGTCATCAAATGTCTGAACGTATGCCGGGATAGCGTAGCGGGTATAGCAACTCGTTACGGGCTGGACGATTCGGGGATCGAATCCTGGTTGCGGCGAGATTTATCGCACCTGTCCAGACCGGCCGCGAGGCCTACCCAACCTCCTGTACATTGGACACCGGGTATTCCCCGGGAGTAAAGTGGCCGGGACGTGGCGTTGACCGCCCACTCCTGTCTAGCGCCGAAGTTAAAGGAAGACTAAAGCTATACCTCTACTCTCCCTTTGGGTATCGATGGACTGTTCTAGGGTCAACTTCCACATTACAAACACTTGAACAAAACTTCATTACTACCAGCTACATCATCATCCTAGTTAGTCCTCCACAAAACACAGTACTTTAGGGATTTCCTTCCCCTCGGGAGATGTATCAGAATTCATGTCTTTAGCATAATAGCTTTCGTTTTACAATCATTTCGCCAAGTTTATCCATTTCTCCATTCCTGGTCTGATTGCCAGGCGACAATCAACGGATTTTGTTAGTTGAGAAGCTACCCATGTTCATACAAAAAAGAGGTAGAAGGCGATCGTGGCCTATTTTAATATACCTTATTATTTCATTGTGTATTGCTACATGACAATTTTTGTTTAGCGAGTGACTTATGAATCTTAAAGCAAAATCTTTTGAGACTAAACGTTTTTAAGAAGAAAATCGGTTTCTTAGAACGGAAACCCAAGCACTGCATTTGGAAGCAGTTAGCTCTGTCAGTACAGGGACCAGTTAGGGGACAGAAGGACGGGATTCGATTCCTAGCAAGGGCAATGATTTATATTTTCGTCAACATGTCTAGGCAGGATGTAAAATTCGCCCAGCTTCCTGTACAGGGGTAACTGAACCGACAAGAGAAGCTAATGTGTGACGTCAACGTATCATATTCGGGAACTCCTCTCTGCTTTCGCGTCATTCGATTGTGTCTCTTGACTTATAAAGGAAGTAGTGTACGTTTTAACATGGAACAGGACATCGGGCTAACCTAATTAAGTCTTCACTACTGAAATCTGGCGACGAGTGCATAATACTCTGAAATAGGTCACGATATTTTCCTTTCAAATCCTTACCTACTGACCTACTTTCATTACATTTAACTCAACGCAGTTTCTTACACTTTAAACAGATTAGTTTAAATGTCTGTCAATTAATTAGCCTTCACCCATCCTAATTCACCTTACCTCGTCATCTCATCATCTCGTTCCAAGTTAAATAGCCACCGTAGTTGAAACAGTATCTATAAATGTTAAGTTACAAACCAACTAATCAACCATTAATTATCATCCATAATCGCTTTATTACTTGATACTCACTGTTAATGTGAAAGCAGGTGTAAAGGCACAGCAGTGACGTTGGGATGGCGTCACTGGTTCATCCCTCACGGCAATCAACCATTATATCCAGAGCGGCCGAGCACAATCATACCTTCGTCCGTCACACACATGCAAACTACAATAGGTCCTACTACTGCTACTACTACTACTACTGCTGCTGCTGCTACTACTAGTACTGCTACTACTACTACTACTTCTACTGCTGCTACTACTACTACTATACTACACTGGCGTGTCAGACTTGGGTTGCGTGACGAAATACGTCGGAAAACCTCCCTTACTATGCACACGCCAAGAGCTACCTGCTGACTGGTTCTATTCGAACCCATCT
>Ga0123354_10013630_pt1 | contig 12625 bp, 4 predicted proteins | sample TergutLab28metaG_2_FD_97872 | JGI IMG/M metagenome (GOLD analysis project Ga0123354, IMG submission 97872) | Labiotermes labralis P4 segment gut microbial communities from Petit-Saut dam, French Guiana - Lab288 P4 | ecosystem: Host-associated > Arthropoda: Insects > Digestive system > Gut ... | reverse complement strand
AGAAATTCCCCGCATTTCACGGAACCCGAAGGTTCATTACCGCACTCACAAGCGTCCGCCACCCGTCCCTATCCTGGGCCAGCCCAATCCAGTCCATATACCCACATCCCACCTCCTGGAGATTCATCCTAATATTATCCACCCATCTACGTCTAGGTCTGCCCAGTGGTCTATTTCCCTCCGGTTTCCCCAGCAAGACCCTATACGCCCCCTCTCCTCACCCATATGCGCCGCATGCCCAGCCCATCTCATTCTTCTCGATTTTATCACCCGCACAATATTGGTTGAGGAGTACAGATCATTTAACTCCTCGTTATGCAATTTCCTCCATTCCCCCGTTACCTCGTCCCGCCTAGGTCCAAATATTTTCCTCAACACCATGTTCTCAAAAACCCTCAGCTTCCTTTCCTTCCTCAATGTCAACGACCAAGTTTCACACCCATACAAAACAACAGGCAAAATTATAGTTCTATATATCTTGATCTTCAAATTTTTGGATAACAACCTTGAAGACAAAAGATTCCGCGCCGAATGATAGCACGCATTTCCTAACCTCAATCTTCTCTTAATTTCTTCCGGAATTGAATTTTGTTGTGTTAAATTTGTTCCCATATATTTAAACTTTTCCACCCTCTCGAAGGTACTATTATTAATCCTCACACTTGGACTAGGCTGCAGCTAATTATGGTTCCCGCTGAGGGCACAAAACACAGCCTTCAAAGACTTGAACTATTTGATGAAACATGTCTCGTCATTGTGTGGTTGGAACACTCTTACCTCCCGGAATCAATGAATTTATAATGGGAATGTATAATTACCAGAACTTAGTTCTCAAAAACATGCAGTTCTCCTTTCGATTATAGTGTGGATATTACAACCACGAGAAGAAAACTTTTTTCTTTTGTGGGAATGTCTCTGTTGAAGCTTTGTTTACGGAAGCAAGCCATAGATTTAGGTGTGAAAATATATCAAACTGCCCATTGGTGTGACAATGAATTTATGATCTATATTATTGTCTTAGGCTACAAGCGAGTTCAGGGACTCTGACCATTTATTATTACTGAGCAGTCTGAAGTTTTCTAAATGGACAATTGGCGCCGGTTCTATTTTCAGGAATAATTGATTGATTTTTCTGGTGGAAATGTTATTAATCGTTGGTCCTGAGCCGTGTTCAAGAAGTTAACTTTAGCTCAGACGCACATCTCTCATCTCACTGCATGGCAAATGAGGTCCAGAGCCTGCGTTTACTGGCCTTCTGAATCTTGCTGTCAAGTATGTTACAGTGTTCCATGCCGTACCATTATGCATACGGATATTCGCCTCTTTCTCACTGGGTTCTAAATCCAGTTAGTAAACAAGCAACGTTCGGTACACAAAGGCAAATGGGACTGTTCTTTTCAATCACATTCCACTAACTCATTCCTCTACCAGCGACGCAGAACAGGTCAAATCATAACCGTAGACAACGTTTGTACGTTCATTCCTGGTAGGAACTCTTGGACAAGCCATCGGCCAGTCGAAAGGCCTTTACGTACAGAAGGCACAAAAAAACCAGTTACACAGTCATGTCTGCAAAGGAAGTCAGAGTCAGAGTCCTAAAGATTCATCATCATCATCATCATTGTCTAGCTAATATGGAGTTGGAACACTTGCTGACCTGTTCCTGTTTCACACATATAGATGTCTCTTGGACTGTCTCTTCTGGTTTATTCTGCCTTTTGGTCTGTAATTTGTATAATCCTCGGCAATCTATTACGAGGTATTCAGTCTATATTTTGCAACAAACTGCTTTATGTAATCCTGTAATTTGTCCTAGTGTTTAATCTGTATAAAACAGTAAATGCAGTATGCGTAATTGTCTCATTCGTTCAGTTTTCGAGGAAAAACCTTGAGGAAAAACCTTGACTTACAGATCAGAAAATTTATAACCCCTTCAACAGACAGCCCATTACAAGTAACTATCGCAAGCCAGATGAAGCCAATCTACACCCATAAATCTCATTACACTTCTATTTGCTCCAGTTTAATGCCATGCACTCATCTGTGTTTATAGCTGACAAGAAGTCTCACTCTTTTCTTTAAAAGTTCCGTATAAAATTCTGTTTGCCTATTTAATATTTCTCTTTGCACAGCACAGGTCATGGAACTCTTCGTGGTATGAAAATTTGTGGTATCAGTTGCGCATTCGTAATTAAACAAACACAACATACAGTATTCTCATTATATTAAGAATTTGGCTGTTAAAATTCTCTGAAAATTTGCAATTGCAATTTGTGAAACCGTAATTAACAACTGTTAAATATTATATACGTACTAATAAACATTTATATTTATAATTAGGACGCTATACTCAAATTCCTAGAAGTTCAAGCATTTTAGTAATATCAAGTGACTCGAATTAAAAATGTGAAGTTAAAATTTCTACATATTCTTGACGCGCGAAGCATTTGGCACCGAAAAGAGTATTTTTTTCTTTCTTCTCCCGCTGCAGTGTAAAACATTTTAGGAAATGAAGCACGAGAAATGAATGAAAGGAATCATTCTTAATGCATACATTACACTGTAAATTGCAGTAAAATATAAACCTCTTCTGTTCTGGAATATCTTACTGGGAGGATTTATCTCCTCCAGATAATCAAGCCTTACATAGTGGCAGTAGAGCAGCAGGCATGACTACATTATTCTTGTCTACTGGTCCATTATAAGCTTCCAGAGGTTTCTCCATTAGTCTGGGGTTGCTGTAGTGAAACGAATTTTCTTTAACTGTGATTTTTGCATGGGATTTTACATCTTGTTCTTACTTCAATGTAAGGATTTAAAAATTTAACTTCGTACCTGAGCTAAAATGTCATAAGCAACTAGGTTTGTGTAAGCGCATTTTGCACGAATCTGCGACGTTTTCATTACTACTGAGTGAAGAAGTTTCATTAACGTAATTTTACTTTATTTCTTTCGAGTCTGTTTTATGTCACTTTCACCAACGGATGCGCAATTAATTTAGACTTACACCAAATATTAGATTATTCTTGAATGCAACAGAATTTGAAAGGACATTATTGTAAATTTAATAGTACATGACAAAAATTCGTACGTCCATGTTCAGTACAATTACTTAAGGAAATGAAAAATGTTGAAGACAAGGAGTTAGATATAATTATGAGTAGTAAGTCTAACATAATTAGAGAAATATTAATGCAACTCGTTTTAACAACCTCAGAAATAGAAATGTTGAGAGTCTTGGAAACAAGAGTCTGAGAAGGGAGCTGCTTATTAACTGCTCTGTTCTTTAGACTACTATTTTAAAATTGTAGGAATTATACCCAAAAAACATTTTAAATTTCTGTTCCTAACTTATAGGAAATACGTACATTGCTTATCTATTACACTGAATAAAATTCTTAATGTTCTGTACGGAGAGAATAATCTTTTCTTTCGAGAATAACATAAAAATCGTAAATGCACTTTGAGAAGAAAATTAAAAGTCCTTTTTGTTACAGAATATGATGCAAGTAAATAACACAGAAATTTAAAATCTTAATGAATTTACAATTAACTCGATGGTATGGAGCCCTGGAGAAAATAGGGATTGATTAAAAATTATTAATATTGACTATAAAATTTTAAAATGTGTCCCAATTCCGTAATCCTTGAACACTTGGATAAGAGATATATGTCATAATACAACTGCTTATTTGTGATTTCAACGTGTTTCAAGCGTCTTCATTTAGAAAGCTATTAACGTTTAATCTTATTACAAATATCTGTACGTCATGGATACAACAGCAAGTATTGAAAGCTCCTTCTAAATCCTTCTGAAGAAGATGTACCTGCATGTGATATTATTAAATGCCAAAGCTGATATAATAAGTATCCTTTTTTTTATTCCACAACAAATTGGAATGCAAAAAATATTAGTTTATTTGCTTGCCTAATTTTGATGCAGTATCTAAACTCACCCAGTGTAAACTGTTTCCTAAATCTTATTGTAATTTCCAGAACCCACTAATTGTTTCTTTTACTTAATTATCGTTTGTAGCGCTTTTGTAAAAAAATAGTTACTGATAATTGAAACAAATTGTAAATTTACAAAATTTTAATACTAAACTATTTTTACTAAATATTGCTTTATGACTCCCACATTCTACTTTCCTACCATTTTTTGAGAGATGCTTGTGTACATGTGCAATGAACCCCTAGTCGCTGTAGAATAACTGTTTCATCAGGAGTGGAGAAAATGTCATCCCAGAACATGCCTGTCCAAAGGCTACCACTGGACATACACTCTTCTGGTCTTGTAACCCATTCAGGGAAGTCCTTCAAGGAAAGTCTCACAAAAAGAAGCGGGAATAATTGTCCCCAAAACACGACTCGTAAATGAAAGTTTTGTCATAGATTACAGGTGTAATAAAAAACTACAGACCAAAAGACAGAAGAAACCAGGCGAGACCATTAAAGCAACTTCTAGGAGTGTGTATCAACAAGTGGCCAATTGTGAGTTATTTAAATGACGATGGTGATAATAATATGTTCCTTTATGATCTAAAATAAAATTTTTAATTCAGAAGTGTGCAAGCTTAATTATTAAGTTTCAATTAGATGACACTTGCGCTCTTCTGGATCATTACGTAGGGAGAATTGGCAATTTCTTACCTAAGTTTCAGAGCATCTTATCTGGCCCCTTAGGCTAATATTTCCTCGGCCTCTCCAGAAATGTCCAGAATGTAAGAAATCTAAAGTTTCAATAACGTGTTCTTTAAAGTATCTCACTAGTTCCTTAAGCTGGGTGAATAACTTATCAGAAATGTGATATTCTATGATATGTCACCGTGAAGTCTGGTAGGGTTTTGTAAAGTTATAGGACGAGAACTTTACCTCTGACTTCAATTATGTGAAGCTATGCAGTTCGTTGGAGGTTTTCGATAGAGTGTCTGTAAACTTTGTTTCTGTCCGGAAAGTATAAACCGTGCATGCTCCAAACCCTTGTTAACACTTTACCAGACTAAATGGCGTCACATCCCATAAGATATCAGTCTTAACTGAGACAATTATTACCGTTATTACCGTTCGCACTCCCCAGATTTCGTGTCACACCTCTGAATCGTTACATACTCTGAGCCTTGCAGCTATAGACTCATATACCCGTAATTGTATACGTGCACGTTCTCCTTTGCTGTCTAATTCCTTTGTATTAAACAGTATGCAAATTACATCTGAACTGCAGAATAAGTTCACATACAAGCAGGGTGTAAAAATCAATACTGCAGAACTCTGTATAGAGAATATTCTCAGTAACAGGAATTTCCTTCTCCTTTGTGTACGATAGTGACGTAAGGTCTATGTGTTCTGTAAGCTATATCAGTAACACTAAATTTATAAAAACATAAATATTTTGTTACGTAGCTTTTACTGCCTTTATGTAGAACGAAATTTCGTTACAATAATAATAATAATAATAATAATAATAATTATTATTATAATCATCATTATCAGCAACAGCATCAGCATCCCTCACGGGTTAGGCCTTGATGGACCTATTTCGGCCTTGTCTAATAGTTTGTTCAAAGGCCTTCCAAGTCGTCTTCGTCCATTTGGTCTATAATTCAACATTAATTTTGGCAACCTGTTGTTTTTCATTCTTGTTACATGTCGTAGCCAATTTTATTTTCATCTTCTCAGTTTCTAGTTAGCTGGTTATTCTTACAAATCTTCAAAAAAATTCTTCATTATTTTGTGATCAAAAATGGTCCAACTGGTTGTTCTTATGAAAACTTTTATCTCGATTTAAGTCAAAAATTGTTTATCCTTTTCCTAAAGGCCAAAACTTTGCTTCCATATAAAATACAATATCATAAAAATTCGTTTCTTCTGGCCATCCAGAACGAATGAAAACATTCCCAATCCTCACACTATTTTGCTTACGGTTTTTTTAGTATTATTCTTTTAACTATATACAGGTCTTGCAGGTAGTTTCTTAAAACCTGATGTTTGAGGCAATATTTTGTACGTACTGTTAAACTCCAATTCAACACCACTCTTTTATTACGGCAATTTATGATGGTGTGTCAATTATGGCGATCAAGCTACTTATTGCGTAATAGTAATGTTACTTTCACGGGAGCTATTAGAGAGTGGCGCTCTACAGTAGTTTCACTCTATTGGTCATTCTCTCCTTTCCTTTGTGCATGCACTGTCCATCTATCCTCCTTAATTTGATTAATGCACTAAGGTTTAGTAATGATTCAGATTGCTTGTAAGAGTGAAATAAAAAAAAAACACTTCAATCCAGATTTCAATTGAGTTTACCATCGAGATTCTTTGGGAAAAGGGGTTTTTAATACGTTAAGAGAAACACAAGCCTTTACATATACGTAGTTGTTCCAGTGTGGGGTGTGTCCTACTTACGAAATTTTAAAGTCTTTTGGAAGAATTCAAGTTATAACATTATTTAAGAGCGCTGAAGTTTTTATTTCGGTAACGGAAGCACAGCGAGAAGAAAGATGCGGAAGAACACAGGCAAGGGCGGAGGGAGTGTCGGTCATTTTGTAGTTGATCCTGTTCCAGTGTTTTGGAGTTTTGGTTTTATCTGGACTCTCTTCTACGAACACATTGCTTTCCTTATATGTATACCGAATTAAGATTTGCTAAAAATTTGACTTGCAATCGGTCGTCCGGCCCTTAAATATTGCCTAAGAAGGGGAGTATGCTTGTGTTTTTACGCATGAATTTCAACTTCACGACATGTACATACAATTAATGTCTCGTTACACTTAATAGAATTTGGTGTGTACCTCATTTTGCAACATTTATCGTAGCCTGGTTTTTAATTGTTACTTTTTGTGTTACCTTACTGAAATACGCCATACTTCCTTTACCAAGTATTCAGCTCTCTTCTGTGATATATTGTTATAAGGAGCAGTACTGATATCTTGAATAAAGTGTATGTTCCCTCATTCCATTTTCAATGAAAAATAGTCACTTAAAACTTTCAAACTAATACAGTTTAAAAGCGCATATATATTTTTCTATCGTGTTCCGGGTCTCATAATATGGGGAATTACGTTTGTTTCAAATTACTCTTTTGGTAGGTTTCTAGTATGCTTAATTTAAACCAATTAACTTGATTGCACATCCATTCAAATGGCTTTAATATTACAAAAATATTAATTGTGATGCCTCAATAAAGATATTTTTAAGTAATTATATATTTTATTATTGACACATGAAGAATTTAAAAAATATATTAAACCACATCATTATCTACTTCATATTATCGTATATCAAAGATTTTTTAACAAGTTCAGAATATTCTGTAGCCGATAAGGTAAGATCACAAAATATATACAGATGACATCTGTCAAATACTCCCACTAATTTATGATTTTCCAATACACGCATACGTGAAGCCATGCTTTCACAGTGTCCTGAAATAATTATAATTGGCTCCGAGTATATCTTATTAGAACACAGAAATCGTAAGCTTTTACTTCAGCTCCAGAACGTGGGGATTTGCTATAAAAAGCGCCTGCCTAAAGGAAGCCAATTATTTCTGTAACTTTAATAATAATTTTGATCATGCAATTAAATTTATCTAGGACATGGAAAACAGAGTTAAATTTTAGCTACAAGAGGATTATTTTCACTGTTATACCGTGCATGTTGTCGAGTTACTCAATTATTATACCAACCGCTGCACATATATAAAATTTATAAATTTTACACATTAAAACATTAAAACGCTCCGACATATTTCGGTCCTACGACCATCATCAGGGAGCCATATCTTCCTTGCTAAAGACACACTCTAAAAAGTCACATTAATTTCGCTCTACCAGTTAGGTATTGTGGCAGCATGCCGTGTTATGTAATGTTATGTTGCGAAGAGTGCCCTGCTACGGATGTGCATTCTGTGCTTCGTTGCAACGCAACGAAGCACAGAATGATGATGGTCCTAGGACCGAAACATGTCGTTGTGTTTTAATGTGTAAAATTTTATAAATGTTATATATGTGCAGTGGTTGGTATAATAATTGAGTATAAGAGGAGTATTTAGATGCTTAAACATTTACATTATTTCGGCTATTGTTTATTCGTATATAATAAAATAAATTATTTCTAACCTAAGTAAATGGCAGCGCACGTTGCCAGTGCTTAATTATGAGTCGACATTTCTACCGGAATGTAGAAGTTCTAATGAGCGGCAGGAATTTGGCCCTGTCACTAATAGACATTACAGATCTTAAAGGAAGCTCTGACGTCTGCTTTTCGTGCACCAATTGCTCCCAAAATTTGTGGCCTTCATAACGTCTAATCTGTTGATGACGTGTAGACAAATTATTGTTTTCTGTTCTGAGAATTATACGAAACAAGTTCATAAAAAAAACGCAACATATTTTTGATTTTAAAACGGGCAGAATCCACAGTTATCGCAGCGTTTGTAGGCGCCATATGTCATTCCACAAAATTCTCACTGCGGATGCCCGTCTATGATCCACGTGTTGGATGTGTAGTGTAATAAATGTTACTGCGACGGGTTTATCGCTGAGTGCTTTGGTCTTACCCTGTCAGTCATTATGGGGCCATTCACCTCTCCGTCGTCTGTGTCTGATAAAATAACCTCTTTAGCGGCAGCAATAACAAGGAACTCGGTCTCACAGCACCCATGAATTAAATAAACACTATTCCAACGGGTTAACGAATAACAACCACAGCGGTTTTATACAGCAAGGGATTAGTTTGGAGATTAAAGTCATCAACGGTGTTAAGTGGTGCCGGCTGCTAAATATCTATCGACCTGTTGAAGATCTCAGTTTTTTTTTCTCAGGTTCATAAATTCTCTCATTTCACCGAGTGGACAAGAAGTCACCACAATGCCTCGAATCTTCGGTAACTATTTAACATAAGACATCGTGTAACATCCCAGAGAGATTGAATTTCCACTTAAAACACTGTTAAATTCTAGAATTTAACAACTTTAAGTTTAAATTTTTCGCTACAGGATTTCATTTTCACAATATAGTACTCTGCAGAATATACTTATACTGCTATCTGCTATTTCCGATACTTTACTTACAGAAGATGACAAAAAGAATCACCTTTTTAACGACTGAACAATCAACATTTTGATGTCACCAGGCAAACTACAAATGTTTAACCGAACCATTGGAACTTTACATGGTGCCATTCAGCAAATTTGTTTTATTCCATCTCACAACACCATTCTTTAGACAAATCCATCTCTTTCATTCAATCCGAGGGTTTACGTCACGGTCTTACAGTCCCCACAGTGTGATCCAATTGCTAATTCATTAATCCCACAGAGCAGTATCATGGATGCTGGTGGTATCCAACTGTTCAGCCGTACCTCAGCCTTGAAGCGGAACATTTATCTTTTACTCGTGTTTCTCCTAATGCTAGTCTCTTTTCTGCCTTTCCCTCACCCTCTCTGGCCCTATTATCTTCCCTTGCTTTTTCTAGGAACGTATTTCACTTTCCTTTCTAAATTCTAAACCAATCAATGAAATTTATAGACTTCTTTTCTGTGTTCTTCCAGTAGCATCAACATTAGGCCTGACGCTTTAGATAAAATATCCTGGACGGTCTTAGTAATTAACCAACTTGATGCACAAATTCTTGTTTTATAATAAGTTTATTAAGTGCCTCTACATGTTTCGAGCACTATGTGCTCATCATCAGGAGGTCAAAATTTTACTATACAGCATCTGGTATCATCACACTGAAACAAGTGAGTGGTCTAGAATTACTAAAATACAATTCTATAAATATGGGCACATAGCAGTAAAATTTATGTGTGAATTTTTCGGGTGTGATTACTGTGTATTACTTACTATAAACATGTTATGTCATGTAGAGGTTATGTTTATCCAGTTGTTAAACTTATTAAAAAGGTACTATGTCTGTTTACATTTATGTTTGCTGAGTCTACCTATTCATAACATGTAAACAGACATAGTACTTTTCTAATAAGGTTAACAACTGGATAACATAACCTCTACATGACATAACATGTTTATAGAAATTAATACACAGTAATCACACCCGAAAAATTCACACATAAATTTTACTACTATGTGCCCACATTTATAGAATTGTATTTTGTAATTTTAAACCACTTACTTGTTTCAGTGTGATGATACCAGATGCTGTATAATACAATTGTGACCTCCTGATGATGAGGATAGTGTTCGAAACATATAGAGACATATAATAAACTTATTATAAAACAAAATTTTGTGCATCAAGTTGGTTAATTACTAAAATTATATTGAGATGCATGGTCAGCAAAACATCAAAATCCTGGACAGTGTTCATTACCAAAGTTATTCTCTGTTATATACACGTCGTTTGAGAAACTGACTTGCTTCGAATATCACTTAAGAGCAATTTTATAAAAGCTTACTCTGTCGTTTCCATTAAATCCAACTACCTTCCATTCCTGGACGGATGTATGGCCTGTACCATATACTGCTAAGACAAATGGAAATATCGAAAATTATATACGTATAATTAATCAACTATTTGACAATCATGTAAAACCCTTCTGAAATAGACATCAAGCTTCTTCTTTCTTGACATCAACATACATAACTTCTTAGGAAGAAACGTGGATGTATGAGACACGTAGCATGCATAAATATTCACCAAATTTATCTACATGTCTTTTCTACTGCACTGAAAAGATAATCCTTCTCCATTAGAAAATAATAAATATATAATAGACCTACTTTTCAAGGAATCGCCAAAATTTATAGTTAAACCACGCAGCCGGCAGAATTATGTCTTTATAGTGCCTAGCTTACAGGCAGACGGTTTTGGAGTTCCAAACTCTGCAGGTCAAAAGAAGTTTAACCTTCTCTACCAAGGCTATAGGTCTAATCTAGCCTCCTATTCAAAGAGAACTCGCATTTACAAATGAGGTTAAGAATGAGAGGAATTGTAAATTCAAACAACTATTTAATAATGTCCATGGTGTTGGATGGAACAACTTTACATGAAAGTTTGCTGTACGTACATAAACAGTGTCTAATAAAATTAATAATATTTGAGAGAAAGTGGCACTTATAATTGCCACTAGAATTTGCATGGTTCAAAGCAATCTTGTTTCTTACAGAGTTGTTATCTATAAAGGGTATTAGTATAAACTTTCGAGGTTTCCAAAGCACTTAACTTAGCAGTACATGCCTTAAGTCTTTGTTTCACGTCAGTGTACCAGACACATCTTGTGACCCGAGAACTTTAGTGTTTTCTGTGCGTCCCAGAGATTTGAAGACGTTAGGCCACTCCTCTTTAGACAGCGAATAGTAGTAATAATATTTGAGACAAGTGAGAATGTACGTATTCTTATGCGTTGTAAATTATTGGGGGAAATTCCGACCCTGGGTGCAGGTGAACGCTTAGATTCCTCTGTAGTGGCTACAAAAAAGGGATATCAAAATTTACTGTTTAAGAGACACGGTAGACGGATATTGTCAAGGTGTTCAAACTGAGGAGAACATATGAGGCTGAGCATGTAGCTTATATGGGAGATAATATAAATATATGTGTTATTTGGATGGAGAATCTGAACTGTGGGCATTATTATTGAAACATGGATGTGAGATTAAATTATTCATCTTAAAGAAATGTAAGGAGGAATTTGGTTGGGGAAATGTGGCTCATAAAATGGGCCTGTAGTGGGCTGTTGTAAATACTGTAATGAGCATGTGAGTCACATCAAATGCGGCTGCGTTTAAACTAGATAAGAATCTGTTAGCATCTCCAGAAGAAATGAAACTAGTGGACTAAGTAACATTATCGAAATGATGTATTTGTGACCATGGAACTTTATCATTGTTAGTACTGACGTTGTAACAAACAGCATACGCCTATACAATAACTTGAGGTCTTCATACTGGTGGAATTTCATTTTGCAGGCTTCTGGGTTGTGACACAGTATTTTTGCCAGGAATGTGGGTGTCAGCGCTTCGGAAGAACGTACATTCCACCTTAAAGTCTGAAGCATCTTTAATCCTAAAGATGCAGCAAGAACGTCCCTCCGAAACTTCATTACCCACTCAGTGGGTTAAATTCGGACGCGAATCATAGTCGCAAATTATTTGTAGTCGGATGTTCCAAGTATCTTTTGCCTTATATATTTTAATAGGTTACATTTAGGATTGGTTTTTTTTTTGGGGGGGGGGCAAAATCTGCAAGGCTTTTAGACAATTTTATTTATAACATATCGATTCGTAATTCAACTCCAGCTTGGCATTAAGGAACACATTTAGCTTATTGTTTAGGCTGCAACGCAGGAACGTAAATCAAATATTGCGTTAAGTGCAATGTTAATACAGGATGGAGCATAAAGATCTCCCACTTTTAGAAGAGGTATAAAAATGAAAGAAGCCATCTAAAAACAAAATTGAATATATTTCTGAAAAGTATATTAAAAAGAGTTTTTTTAATAGGTCTTAAAAATCATATCAGACATACGGCGGCCGTCGTTGGCAACACATTGCTGAAGACGTTCCCGGAAGTTCTTCATCACACTCTGAGTTAGCTCAGGCGGAATGGAGTCGATTTCCTGTTGGATCCTTTCCTTCAGATCCTCAAGAGATCGAGGACGATT
>Ga0123354_10013629_pt1 | contig 12625 bp, 2 predicted proteins | sample TergutLab28metaG_2_FD_97872 | JGI IMG/M metagenome (GOLD analysis project Ga0123354, IMG submission 97872) | Labiotermes labralis P4 segment gut microbial communities from Petit-Saut dam, French Guiana - Lab288 P4 | ecosystem: Host-associated > Arthropoda: Insects > Digestive system > Gut ... | reverse complement strand
GTATGTGTGTGTGTGGGTGTGTGTGTGTGTGGTGTGTGTGTGTGTGTGTGTGTGGGGTGTGTGTGGGTGGGGGGTGTGGGGTGTGGGGGGGGGTGGTGTGGGGGGGTGTGGGTGTGGGGGGTGGGGTGGGTGGGGGGGTGGGTGTGGTGGGGGGGTGTGGTGTGTGTGTGTGTGCGCGCGCGAGCTTGCTCGCCCATTTCAACTTTGGAACCAGCTGATCGATTTTCAGGCAAACCGGTATGAATGTTAAGCCGCAATCTTTAATTATCTACAATAAATCAGGCTAACATTGCGGAAGCCCGAGTTTACGAAGGACGTAAACTTTATGAATTCGGATCTACGAAATTCCAATCCAGCACCAATGCCAAGACACAGGCAAATCTCATGAACATAAGTTTACCACTCGGGGAAAAATCCAAAGCCCGAATGCAACGCCATAGCTAGAATGCGGCGACAAAAGAGCGAGGACAAAATTTTCTGCTTCGAAAAGCCAGTAGTAACAATATCTTAACGTGCTTACAATTGCCAGTGTTTAAAAAAGTGATTTTTACATTAATAAACTATGCTAAAGTGATTTATTGTTGCAATAGTGCATCAAAATGAAAGAAATGTGTATATAACTCACAGTATCAAACCATATCCCATACTGATTTTATGAACTATAAAAGTCAGCCGGCTATTTACCTATGGCTGGATTTGTAATCCACTAGATCGGATCCTGACAATGAAAGAAATTTGTTCCAAAAATCTTCATGTATAACCCCAATTCGAAAAGTAAATCAACACTGCAATACATTTGTCCACGTGTTATTCCACAGAAAGGCGTATTTAAGGTACTCAGTACCATATAACTTTAAAGAACTGAATGCCTTCCATCAGTATTCCAAACGTCTCCTGAAGCTGGGCAAATAAGCCGAAGAGAGTTGTGATCTAAGTACAGGCATTTCGTTGGTACACATTACCAATTAAGTGATCCCGTTACAGGCCCGGTGTGGCCCAGAGGGTGGGTAGAGGTATAGCTCTACTCTTCTAAGACCGCGGCACTAGAAGAGGGTGAGTGGTAAGCAGCACGCCCCGGCCGCACTTTACCCCCGGGAAAGACCCGGTACCAATTTTACAGGAGGCTGGGTGGGCCCCAGGGCCAGTCTGGACGGGCGGAAAACGTAGTCCCCACCTGGATTCGATCCCGGACCGTCCAGCCCGTAGTCAGTCACTATACCGACTGAGCTATCCGGCCCACACATTGCCAATTACATTTAATTAATATTCTTCCAGAAGTTTCGTAGATATCGTATGCTGCATTATGTATCGAAAGAAACTCCTCTTTTTCCGTTAATACTCTGCTCTTTTTGCATACAGAGTGTTATGACCAATAGGGGGTTTCCCCTCAAGACAGGTACTAATATGGCCAATGTGGATTCACGTGTAAGGCGAAGTTAGGTTGTAGCTGTCTGTACAAACAGGCCAGTGTTTTTCACTCGCTTGGTACCAGTCACTAAAATGGATTCCTTTCATAAGAGTACATAGAACGTTTTATTAAATTTCTCGTATTTCTTCCTCAAAAACAAGTATACCCAGATAAGAAAGTAATTCTCGTTTGTGTAATTAGGGAGAAATGGAATAATAATAAGTTCACAAGAATGCAAACTCCTTTGCTTGCTTTCTCTGCGCTTAAAGACGTAATTTGAAATGTTATTACATGTTTGTTTTCTCGTCGGCCATAAAACTTTTTAGCAAACGCAGCTTCACAATCCCCCTGTCTTATAGCATCAACTCCTAAAACAAACGTAAGTCTATAAAGATCGGAAAGAAAGCCATCTGCATATTAAAACGAGCTTTCTGTTTCTAGTGTTTAATTACAAAGTTATGAAAGCGTGAAGTACACGTGATTTTGTGTCTGTATTGTCAAACACTTTATAGACACTTCTTATACTTTCTTCGCAACTCAGGTCCGAAGCAGGGCACAAAGGATATTTTGTGAAAACTTGAGGGCTGTTTGACCGTGCATCTTCCTCATGACATAATGTGAAATGCCAACTTGATGCTACAAGGTAATTTTATTGATGTATTCTTAGCTCTACAAGTTTCTGGCGCATACGCCCATCATCAGGAGCATTACATGTTTAGTTGCAGCATATGGTTTTCTGCACCGAGTGTTTGGATGGGTGGTGGTCTTGAGAGCAGCTGCACAGGTCGTCCGCACCATACACACGACCTACGCAGCGGCTCTCAAGGCCACCATCAATCCAAACATACGGTGCAGAAAACCATATGCTGCAACTAAAAATATAATGCTCCTGATGATGGGTGTATGCGCCCGAAACATGTAGAGCTAAGAATATATCAATAAAATTACCTTGTTACATCAAGTTGGCATTTCACATTATTTCAATATTTTGTGAACCCTGCACAGGCTCCAAGGTTTAGAATTCTTCTGCACAATCAAAAGTAATTTGTAAGTAATTCTTCTCTACCGTATCAATCATAATTTAAGTCTTACGCCTATTATGTTTGTAACAAGCTGAATTATCCCAAAATACTTTAAATTTCGCTGTCGGTCTAAAGATATGTGCAGAAGTACAAACAGGAATTTTTGGACTCCATAATTTTGCACAGATTTTATTCCTAATATACGAAAAAACGAAAAATTATCAATGAGTAAATCCCGTTGATATACTAATATAATATAAAAACACTATAACAAAATTCAAAGTCCACACTAACTCTTTCCTCGAAATGTCTGTGTATTTAAAACTATGCAAATAGGTATAAAGATGTTGCTTTATTGCCAGTATCAAAAGATATAGTAGCTAAAGTTTTGAAGAGGCAGTAACACTCAAATTAAGAAAATGTAGTTACACACGCATTATGAACAGAGTGTAAATAAGGATTCCAATAGCACCCAAGAACACGCACGCAACAGATTCACATCCAGGGGAACGACAATGGCTACAGCTGATAGCAACAAAAATATGGACTTAACTTCATGAGACCTGCGGAAGTGGACAGGATACGTAATAAAGGACAAGATTACTGAAGTTGTACTATGAAAGGTTTTAAATAGAAATGCACTTATATGTGTATACCGTGTCAGAACCGGCCGCTCATGTGACGGAAGACAAAACACCAACGCTCTAATCCAGTCCCTCTGTCATCACTTTATGAAACCGGGAATGGCATCACTCGCAATCCATCCGGATATCCTTTTCTTTCTCGCGTGTGTAACTACAATAAACATGTGTCACCACTAACAAACCAAGCTGCCGTAACAAGGTTGCGTCTATCGTAGCCAGGCTCAAGAAATACGTTGTTGGCAACCATAAAAAATCTGGTGTGACTCAATCGTGTCACAGGCATTAGACAATGTATATTTACTGCACTTTCATTAGCGTCAAACGGTGGAATGATTCAAGAATAATTTAATACATGTAGAATTAAACGTTCATGGTTTAACTTTAGGTATTATCCCGGAATTTGCCAAAAAATCTGAAGAAAATTACGAGAAACCTCAAGCAGTACAAGCGGTATTAGGGCCAAGACCTTCACCTGATACCTCTAGTATACAAAGGATGAATGCCAAGCACCTGACCAAGATGTTCGGTATGAAATGGAAAAGAATCTTTTGTTTCTGTACAGAGTGGCACAAAAGTCAATTCACACTCTATGTTTAACAACAGTGTCTAGCACAAAGTGACGTTTGCGACCCTATGTATAAGGTAAAAACATAAAACGCGTCCCGAGCTACAGGGGGTAGTTTAGTAACACGAAATGTCACTATTTTCTGCCCATGCTGTAGTTAACCGCGTCCGGGTAACGTCATTTGACGCATGTTGACGCTCTTTGCAGTGCCCGCGTCCATCGCATGTTGTCGAATCGATTTACTGTTTTAATAATAAGATAAAAGGCAAGAGTGATTACAGATTTCACAGGAATGAACTGACACCATTAGAGATATTTCGCAATCGTTTCTGTTGGTTGTTTTGTTGAATTACACTACATAGATTGGAATGACAGTTATTGGAGTCAGCGGGAGGTTTAGGGTTCGGATTTACTACATCAGCCGGTTCTTTGTTGTTTATGTATGACTGGGCACAGAGGATATGCATGCAGTTCATAGTGATATCAGTTTGTGGCAGGTTTATGAAAGAAAAGCGAGGAAAATGGCTTTTTGAAATAAGAACCAAATCGTGTGACTATGACGTTTTGAAGGCGGTGGCTATGAAAGTTAGGCCTACTGCATTATGGAATATGACGCCGTGTAGTGTGGTAGAATTTAATTTTTTTTTTGGTAGAGTCTGTTGTATCAGATTCCTACAGTGATGATGGAGACAGGTGGATAATAGAAACGTATATTTCTACCAGACGAGACAGCGTCTCAATAGATGACATTTTTTCGACCAGTCTCGGCTGTTTGTATCTATCCAAACAATAAGAGGCTCACGGCATATTCATTTCAGATTCACCCGCAGTCATTTACAATGCACGCTGCTCCCCTCCTTGTGACCTGGAATGAATCTTTACTTCTTCTAGACCACCCTTCTGCCTATAGAGATCTATTTATATCTTCAAATCAGTATATGCCTAAAGCCCGTCAAGATTACGGAGGAGAAATCTAACATCTCACATATCTATCTATGATTTTAGCTGTTACCTCTACCAGTGATACACTCTGCTACACTATAGCCATTGATAGATACCATAACTTACCAATTTCAATGAAAATACATGCAATAAATTGGTAAAGTTCTTCAGGAACAGGACATAAGTTACTGCAGACAAACAGTTCTTTACTTGCTTATATGCTCACTCAGTCACCCCGTTAGTTACATTTAATCCTTAGCATCTTGGTTATGACCACTACACTGTCAGGACAAACTCCCTTGTAGAAATAAATGCGTTTAATTATAAGCCTTACTATAATAATCACACCAAAACGACACGTTGAATTTAAGGCTATTTACTGCTGAGGAAATGCTGCGCTTGACGTTGGTCTGGAAGACAGCGTTGCAATAAAGTTGAAAACCTTTCTGCCGTAAATTGTCAAGCAGTCTCTTAGAATTAGAGTATACCAGAGAACCTACTTACAAATACGACCACCTTAAATGTGAAACTGCCCTGTTTCTGGGGTAGTTCTCATGCCTGTTAGGACTCGTACCACACAGTGATTGAATGATAACAATGTCACAGAGCACTGTCAGGTAATTTCAGTAGCACTGATGACGTAAAAGCAGATGCCATGAAAACGACACCATTCCAGGGAGAAAAACGAATAAAACTGCAGGTTTATAGAGATGTAAATCCAGTTTTATAATGGAAATTTAATAAAGCCCTTAGGGAAAAATTAGGTACAAAGTAATTGCTTGTTATTTTAAAATAAAAGGCAGTAAATTCCACAGGAAGATTTCTGTATTAAATTTCAGTTCTTGATATTTATGGCCAGTATTGTCACTTCTGTTTAAAAACGAAGAAGTCTGCAGATGCATATACATCTTAACCTCAATTTGAAATGGAATCACAGTTAAAATATTCACGCTGCTTGGCTAACGACGTGATAAATCTCTGTTCCATCACCACAGGAAACACAAGCCGTTTATGAATACAATTAACATGACTGTCACAACGAACGCAGGCTAACAACATGCTGGAGCAGTCCGCTGTGAACTTACCGATCCATACAGTCCAACCTTGTTTCTCCCAAACTGCTCGTATTAGAAAGAAAAACTACAAACAATAGGAAATTTCCCAGTTCAATACAGTGTCCCGCTACAAGAATCAAATTTTTGTATTTCTGAAATGACTCACAAATTTTCAAGCTACTAACAGGACTTTTAGATACCCTGTTATACTCACAACGTGCACTGAAAATAAACGCGTTCCTCTTGATGAAGTATTTTTGGGGAAATATTTTATTTTACTGTCTGATTAAAACACCCGGGGTGACGAAGAAACGGCTAAGACACACACTGATACTGTGTAGTCAATTCCCCCTTTCCCAAGAATTGTAAAGAACATTTTACCGTGTGAGATACCCTTGGAAAATAACTTCATAGGACACACAAGACAAACACATGTAAACAAAAGATAAATACTGGCACGGAGATCCTCGCGTAGGGAAGAAAGTAGAATTCAGCTACACATGGAGGTGGACTCAGGACGGGGGGGGGGCACGATATCGGTTTCCAGGGTCTCACGGCGAAAGGTACTCATACGATTTACGTTGAACTGCATCGACATGCGTCAATAAAAATAAAATAATTCTGAACCTGATTATGGCTACTAGGCATCGAGGCATGTTTCTCAGTTATTCCTATCCAGCACACAACGTGCAATGACACTGTGAATAGTATTATTAGGATTGGTTACTATTTCAATAGTTTCCTCTGGCCAGGAGATGGACATACTATACGTATTTTCTACATTATATTCCGGTTACACAGGGGCATTATTATGTCTGACCAATACAGTATGTCGCCTTCTGTCGGCTCGTCCTTCCGCCGTTTGGAATAAAAGCAGGTATTGTTAAAAGATAGTGGTCAGATAATACAATGACCCTGTACATCGCATGATACACATCAAAATCCATCGAATACTGTTGATAGTTTTCTCGGGATTGAAAGGAAATAATATTCGAGAAAAACTGTTATGAATTTGAGCGTACTGGATTTAATGCAGTACAGAGTGTTAAGGTGAAAATTGATACGGTTCAGCATGTTGTAACAAACAGTTCCGATTACGTATGCTGACAAAGGGGTTCACTTACTGCGACGACACTTCCCATTTAATATGTTTATTTCCAATTCATTTTACGACTTCAGTACCTCAGACTAAGTAGCATTCATGGCAAAATAATTGGTGAAAGATGATTTGAAAAGGACTGAGGCTGAGTCGTGGCGTAATCTAGGTACCATTCCAATATTCATCTGGAGTGACTGTCGTAAACCACGAAGAAATGAGGAAAACCGTTTTCCCGGCAGACAGTGGAAGCAGAAACATTCCAGACACAATTTTATAACGTTACTGCTACATAAAATTAATCCGTCAGTTCCATCTTGAAGCTTTACGTAAAACAGTTTGATGTGTGTCACATTATATCCTGACACACAAATATTAAGTAATTTACTTTTAATAGTATATAAAGCTGTGTCTTTTCTATTACATGCCTCTAAGTAAAGCACTATTATCTTTATCTGTCGCACAACACCACATCAACTACATTTCCTTAGTTACAACTTCTAGACGCATGTCACAGCCTGCCTACAGATTAAGAAGGTAAAGTTCTCCGTAAGAAGCTATTGTTTCTCCTAACAAAACAGTGCACTAGGACATAATTAGGTGCATTTATCACTTGACAATGTTAACTCTCTTTTATCACGGTTGAATGAGACATGACAAATTCTTATGCACGATATTTATGGACATATCAGAACCAGGTGACTTTCTTCACACATATAAACAGTAAGTTCTGTCCCTTTCTAAGAGAATATGGGCCATATTTTAATCTGTGAGTTTGCAACAACGCCAGAGTCAGCCACATTTAAACGCATCAGAAAAAGGCCGTTTTCAATAGTTGTGCGAAGGTAATTTGTGGATTCTTTTAAATCATTTGCTTCTACACTTTAGCATCCCACATTTCAGCTTCGGGCTTGTGGATATAACTGTAAGCACTATGACTACACAGAGAAAATTTGTATAGATGCGGAATAAAAATAATGTTCGTTTGTTTGTTTTACTTATAGGTTTTCAACTGAACAAATTGAGGAAAGCCACCAAAATCCCTACTTTTCAAGCCACAATGATCAGCGCGGAATTGGATCGAACGCCAGTACACCTCTTATAAAGGAGTTCGCCACTTCAAGTTGGATACCGAGAGAAACTAAATAATAAAGAGCTCGAGGCACGTCTATATGCAGAGTAATCAGTTTATACTTCAGTATAATCAACTTTGAATTCCGCATGAGTTTTTTAAAAGAGCAGTAGTCTTCTTACGGTGATCATATATTAAGTTTCGAACATTATGTTAATCTAGTAGCCAGCATAAAAATGTATCCGCTAGGCAACCGAAAACACACCTGCTTATCAGCAGATACTATTTATAAAGGTTTTGCCCATCTGCAATAGCGCCTTGCTATGGCAGGTAAATTTACCCCTTTCCCATCCACTTGCTCAAAGTCGGTGTATTATATGCTTCGACGGGGGAGGTTAAAATCATAAGGGCACCAGGAAGTGGTGTAGATAATAATCATGATTTTCTCTCGTTTTATGTATTCATATATACATATACAAGCGCTTTTTTGTAAAATGAATAGAGGTGCCGGTAGTCCCTCTATGACAACACATGAAGTTTTCAAAGCCCCCTACTTTCGTGTGAAATATGATTTTAAAAACCGGATATTTCATAATGGTATGACACTGTTGAACTAAAGATGGCAAATAAAACGTGTTTCCCTCCAGAGTTTACAATTTATAAATTTCATTTCATGTCTCATCGTCAATAAACGTGCAGCAATGTACACCGTGACGTGACGCACAGACACAAAGAAATATGTTGTACGTAATGATAACCCACATTCACATGTAACCACACAAATTGCAAATAGTGTCGGTGGTTGTTTGTCATGCGAAAGCAACAGTGCTGATTGTGGGAAAGCACACAGGTTCATCGTATTGCTCTGTTATCACAATATTTAGTCTGCCAGGCACAAGAGGTACACAGGAGGTACTAACTATACAGCAGTGAATACCCCTTGTACTGATAGTAATATGCCCTTATCTAGTTGGACGACTCTAACGACCTGATGAATAATTTGAAGTGCCACTTGAAGAGAGTTCTGAGTTTATTGTATATAGCTCGAAGTTACCTTTTCTTAAAAACGCCCTTCTCCAATACGCATTTCGCCAGTTTACTCAGCAGTGCAGCCGAAGTTAACGTCCGCATTCAACTCCGAAGCCTGTATTTTGTACTAATCTACGAAACATTTTAGTGTTTTCTCTTTGACGATTTGTAGGGCCTGTTTATGGAACATAACTGTCTTATGGTGTATAACAAATGAGTAGATTATTAACTGTACATGGTGGAAAGAACAGACAATAATAAGTCGGCATCTGTGTGAAGATAATGTCCCATAGCTTCCCTTAAAAACGTAAGAATAACGAAAAAAGCCTTCCACATTAAGGTGTTAGATAAGTGTTGGTTCTACTTATGATTTTTATATTCGCAACGTGTTGGCTTTCGAGAACATGATTATTTTTCATTTTCTGATTTTTCCGTTCCGTTTTTAAACACCAATCATAAATACCTGTCAATAACTTTTGCAAAATACTGACTTAATATATTTTGTTGAAGGGGCTTAGCAAGTTTATTCTATAAACAAACAAACAAACAAACAAACAAACAATGTGATAACAAAACTATTACAATAAAAAAAGGACGAATTTCACAACGCTTTTTGACAACCATGCAACATCTGCGTTTAGGTTCTCACGGTAAGAACAAAGGAGTATACCATCTTTTGAGTATGCTTGCCGTTTTGACGATTTCAGATTTGACGAATAGACTCTAATGGTGCAACACGCGTTAACTCACGAGTGTTGGCACTTGCAGTACGGAAACATCTGTGGTGTTACTTGTTAAGGTGGGTCCACACTTGTAACGTTACCTCGTAACGTTACAAGTGTGGACCCACGTTTAGACATCTTAAAAGTCACACAAGAAAACAACTTATACGTGCTTAAGCGATGTCAGCTGCTCATGGTAGTGACGAAGAATCAATGTCTTTGCAAATGTTACGACCTGATGCTTGTAGCTAGTAGCCAACACTTCAATGGAGCTTAGTGTCTCCATTTTTAGGGTAAAGCCTTCCAAAAGAACAAGGTCTTCTAGGACTACTTGATCCTAAGGATGAAGGCATTGCACCCCTTAAAAGTCAGTCAAAATTTATCTGTCGACAAAGATTGTCATTCCAGAAGTCCTTAACCCTTAGATATGTGGTAGTTCAAACCCTACAAAGTGCAGTATAATGCGAGGTTAGTAACAACTTTAAAATACAAAAAAAAAAATCACAGAAGGAAAGTTGTCGAATGCCTTCACCTGCATCCACCCTCAAACATTTGGTCGCTACATAGAAACCTGTAACAAGAACTATGAAGTTATTCCACCAGAAGAAGCCAAAGAAGGTGCTGACGTGTGCCTGCAACTTCTATAATATGGCCTACAGCTACAGTCACTGGTACTGTGAGAAGTAACAGACCAGGCGACTTGGAATGAACAGGGAAAGGTTATTATGCCAGAAATGTTACGTATGAAGGACGAAGCCCCACATAACTGCTTTTATCGACTTTTGACAAAAGAATTTCATTCCCTTGCAGTGACAGAAGACGAGATTTAAAAGGAGATTCAAGGCAAAGTCGTTTCTGTAGCATGGCCCTCTTATTATAATAGGGCGTTTGTACAAGCTGTACCTAATGTGTAAGGCTGCATCTCAATTTCTCTTAAGGACCCGGCCCAAAATATTGTAGAGGCTTTTCTTATATTAGAAACCATACATAAAGGACCACTCAGATGGTAAAGGTACATGTGTCTAGTACGCTATACCAAAATGGATACTAGGAGTTCAGTGCAGAATTCAAACCCTAATTTCTTGCTTCATACAATTTTGGTCATGCGTCGCCCCCGTTTTGTAACAACCTGAAACTTTGAGATAAATAGAGTTTTGTGTAGCAAATCATCCAAATAATGGTCCCTTGTGTTAGGTGAAAATATGACAATACCATCTTCAAAAATAACCAACATACTTGGGGATATCCTCTCAAAGCTTTTGTCGCATGTACAACGTAGCCACTTTTTTTTTTTTTGCTTCTCCTGTAAAATTGAAATACATTGGGTTGTCCGTTCTTATGAAATAGAGGCGATGTATTATAGTATTATCATTGGTGTTTTATTACTTTTGTGAAGAACTTAACACAGTAGTGCAGATATATGTGACATTCAACAACAGGAACCTGGAAGTTTCGAAACGTCACCGTAAACAAAACGTTGGATCACAAATGTCATTTCTTGGAAAATATTTAGTTTTGTTTGCGATTTACCTCGGTACTAAATTTTAAGTGCCTGGCTACAGTTGTTTATTGGTTAACTCCATCAAAACTAAATTTATAACAAACGTTTCCCAAACCGCCATATTGTTATTTAGATAGAAGGAAAACACGACCTTGACAAAGTTGCGTGTTTTTTCAAGATCGATTAGCACACTTTATTTCAGCTTTAAAAGTGCCGGGCTTCAGTGTCGCACCCAACTCATAAATTCGTGCCGGCGTGTGTGTGTGTGTGTGTTTGGAGGGGGGGAGGGGGTTAGAGCGTGTAGTTGAATGTTTAAAAGGGGAGTTCAGATGTTTTAGCAACAGAGCAACTTAGAGGCCATTGTAGTCCCTAATCATTAATAAAATGTCGCTCTGAACAAATAAAAAACATTAAGAGTTACGCTCTAATGTTATTCCGAAATCCATTACAGTTAAAATTACACAGATATTCTAGATACCTATACAGAAAAGCTTTCACGTTAGGTGATTAATCAGTGTATCATGAGTCGCCATATTCAGACCACATTAGAAGCAACAGTAGGGTGCAAGGCGCACCGAATGGGCTTGTCCTGACATCAATCTTCCAGTTTTATCACACTACAGATCTGATTCAATGAATGTTCTTTATTCAGCAAAGCATAGCTACTACCTATGGTTAAAATAACAACAGCTAAGTACAGCGAACTGCCGTGTACAGTTGAAAGGCAATCACTAACATCCCAGTAGATGGTATCATCACATATGGCTCTGTTGTTCCTAGTAATATTTCATTACTTTTACGCACTGTCGTGAACCTTTACATACAATCAAAGTACATTTTCATATATATAGCAGTTTTTAATAATATAAAAAGTTATTTATGTATAGAAAGTGTGCTTTGATGGTATATAATTTAATGTTGCTGGCCAAGTGCACGTTGCAATGAGTCAATTTAACATGGATGTTACTCTGCCAAAGGTCACTCAGACTTTACCAATTTCAATCTCCCACCACCAGTAACACCAACAAGATGGCTGTTAAAAGACTGAGTAAGGAGAAATACCAGTGGCATTACTAGTGGAGTGATGTGTGATTCCCAGATCTTTCGTTGTTATTACAATACGATTGTGAATGCGAATAATCCAAATTTAGGGCCAAATTTCCGCCTGATGTTAGCTTGTAAAAAACCATGCTATTTTACAGGTAAAACCTGATATGGATACAAACCATAAGCCAAATTACACAAATTACTTGTTGTTATATGTTAATAACTAAAGAAAATTCGAAGTTATATAAAAAAATATAAAGTAATGGGACTCGGAAATGCTGCAACTTTTACGCAGAAATGGACACACAAATTTCGTCACTATTAATTTACAGCTTCTCTTGTGATTTAATGGAATGCGAATGTCACGATTGTTTTCATACATTATAGTTGGACGGCAGGCAACGTTTTGCACTTGTGAATTCGTATGAATCGCATTAATATACATTCGTTTTAGTATTACACTGGCGCCTCCACCACCCCTTTCACGCGACGACAGAGGTTAGAACTTCCTTAAAACTCGGG
>Ga0123354_10013628_pt1 | contig 12626 bp, 6 predicted proteins | sample TergutLab28metaG_2_FD_97872 | JGI IMG/M metagenome (GOLD analysis project Ga0123354, IMG submission 97872) | Labiotermes labralis P4 segment gut microbial communities from Petit-Saut dam, French Guiana - Lab288 P4 | ecosystem: Host-associated > Arthropoda: Insects > Digestive system > Gut ... | reverse complement strand
GTGCCTGTCAGCACAGATGTAATGACAGAATGTTATGTGGCTGTCAGCACAGATGTAGCGACAGAATGCTATGTGCCTGTCAGCACAGATGTAGCGACAGAATGTTATGTGCCTGTCAGCACAGATGTAGCGACAGAATGCTATGTGCCTTAGCCAGTGTGTCAGTGTCTCTGTGTGATCTGGGAACCTCAACAAAGGGACACCAAAATTATGAGTTTGCCTGAAGCACCACAGAAAACAGTAACATAAAATTTAGTTGCAGACACTGGAATTGTTATGGGTTCTTCTTCTGTCAACTCGACAGTGCGTTTTTCAGTCGCGTTGGCCTTTTGTAGGGCACATCTCAGAATAATCTGCAGGTGTTGAAGGAAAATATGTCTTCACAGGAATATTTGACATGTGTAATAGTAATTTATTGCATTGTGACTTTATAAACAATATGTGGCAAATAAGCGATGGTCTGTAGTGAATACAGACTGTGACTCTGGAGATTCACAGGCAGATCCATCCTTTGTGTCTGTCGCACTGTGTGACTTCACTTCAGTGTAATAAAGATCTTGCATTTGTAGTTTCTTAAAGTTATAATTCCTCTCGAATGAAATCGACTGTGCTCTTATGTCAGGTCTGATAAGTTAACAGGCCTCTATTTATCCTAGCACAACAGATTTTGCTTACAGAGTTTTGAGGTAAACGTGTCGTCTGTCTGTCACTGAAGTTCTGTACAGGCGATAATGTTCTTACTTTCAGTTTTATGGGGAACAGCTGTTAGCCTGTTGTGGATTTGCAATTGAAATGCTATAATTCTTGTTATCAGTTGTCATAAGCTGAGTAACCATCAACAATTATCACGAAATCAAATAAGGACGACAGAGATGAATGACCACATTTTAAAAATGTTTTTGTTTAAAATATTGTCTGTTTATGCAGTCGAACTTAGGATCATATAAGTTTCTGGAGTTTGAATAAATACAGTAAGAACTGATGAGAAAACATATTATTCATGTAGTGGACCAATAAATTCAGTTTGATTTGTAAATGGGTAGATAATTGAAGTGAGATAATCTGAATATCTGATTAACTACAACAATTGACTAAGCTGGTGAAAATTACAGTTAACTCATTGTTTTCAAACCTTGAGAAAACAGAGACAGATAGACATAGACACTGGACGGAGAGACAGGGAAGTTGACACCAATTCTGTTAATAATAACCCCAGTGCAATTAATTTATGTATTGTGGAATTTCATTTCATTCAGTCAGTCATGCATGGTGTATACAACAGTCTATAAGCTTAGGGTTCGACAAGGCTGCTGTACAACGCGCATCCAATCTCTTTCTTGGGGGTCCCGACTCCGCTGTGTGCATTGGACATTCAGCCTCATTTAGAATTGAGTTTATTCTCTGTAGGTCATCATAACTTCTCCTAATGTACAATTTCTTCTCCATCGAGGAGATTCAGAGGGAGTTTTTTTTGTAATATTCCATGTAGAGGACCACTGTGGTGGTAATAGCTGTGTTAACATCAGTTTTTAAAAACAGGATGGTAATTCGATAGTAATGCATAGTGATTGTTATGAATGGTGTGATTATTCAGAATGCTAAGGACAGGATTATCACATATGAGACTCCTTCGGAAATCCCGCAACTATATTAGTGTATAGAAATATTGTTTCATTGTTTGAGTGTATGTTTTCCTTTCTTTCTTAGTCTTAATTTTAGTACCTACGCATTGTAGGTGTAGAATTTTATAGTTATATTTGACAGAATGGTACAAGTCCGTGCGCACTTACACACACACACACACACACACACACACAAACACAAACATTAACACACAAACAACCACATAAACACACAAACACACCCATAAACACACAAGCTGTAGATCTCGTCTGGACTTTATCGATCCATCGCAGAGATGTGTACCTTAAAACAAACATCCATGCCCCTGAGGGATTCGAACCTGCAATATTTGCAGTTGAGTGTAAATTAGTTTTGTACGTAAATATTTTGCTTTGGATGTTCTGTTAATTAAACCACAAGGGTCATTTCCTCCGCCTCACGAACCCTAGCCAGTGAGCAATTCTGTGACTTTTTCCAAATAATACATAGTTTATTTCGATATCAATAGACCTCATCACTTTAAACACCACACTTAATTCGTGAGATTGTGACAGCATAACCGTCATAAGCGGATTACACCAGTCTTTAAACCCACAACACAATCGTCTTGTCAAACCTGCAGACAAAATATATATTGTTTGTAAGTAAGCTATCAAAAAATGTTTCGACAGTTTGACGATATGGTGTGATGTATGGCCTGAAATTTAACAGATGATTTAGTGGGCATTCATGTACGTAATAAGTGCTGCAAAATATCGTAACAACAGTCTACATTAAATGCAGCATGATAACAGTTAGTGAACAACGTTGTGTGACCACAGTTCATTAAATGGTGTAACTAAATGACAAGTGTCCAGCACATCAAATATCAGAACGTTCTCCAGTCTTACGTCATTTGTCGATTTCCTGTTTTTTGATAAAGAAGAGAGAAACGATTTTTGGAATTGAGATGCATAAGTGTAAGTTCGACGAATAAATTTCATATTGTGTTTTCCAAAAGTGTATAAATAAGTCTCCTTATTTGGGTACGTGTAGATTTTTAAAAATATACTCATTAAATATTATTACGCGTGTTCGGAAAAATGCGTCTATAAACCATTAGCATCGTTATGTCTGTCTGTCCTCCGTCATTCTGTTTGTCCACATCAAACAAATGAACTGCGATGGACGAGATTTCATGAAATTTTTAATTAGTTTTGCAAGATATGCCGAGAGAATTCAGCAGTTATTAAAATATGAAAAAATAACGGGTACTTTAAATAAAGACTATGTACATTCATATTAATATCTCCCTTAATTATTTCTAAAATAAGAAAGTCTATAACAAAATTTTCAGGACAAATCAAAACACAGAATTTATAATTAAAACACTTTATTATCTAACAGATGCACAAATATATAATTCGTAGATACAATTAGAATTTTTATGACATATTTAAAATATTTTAAAATAATTCTAATTATTAATTATTATAAATATTTAAAATAATTTATAATAATTCTAATTGTATCTACGAATTATATATTTGTGCATCTGCTGTATAATGAAGTGTTTTAATCGTCATTGGTGCACGGTACACACATGAAGATTGAAAAAACACACAATTTATGTTCAGTACCATTTTCTGAAACTGGTACATGTGATACGGAATTGTGTAAAGTTTTGAATCGCTGGACAGGTGAGAGACTGCAATGTAACACGTCGCGTGGTTGTTCAGTGTTGGATAGTTAAGTCTACATAAACACACTGTCAAAACGTACTGTTTGACCTCTTTTTCCTCCAAGGATAATTACCCGCACGTGCCTCAGTGTTACGCGATAAGTACATTACGTGTTCTCGCACGTGACTCAGTGTTACGTTGTAAGTATATGACGTGTTCTTTTTAGCATGTGATGTTTTGTGTGTGCGTGGTGGATCCTTGTGCATTATGTTACGGCATTTTAAGAGGTGGTTGACAATTGTAATAATTGGTGTGCTGAAGAATATTGTGACGTACATCAATAAACTGTTTTTAGGAATACGACGTAATGTGAACAGTTCTGTAACATCTGGTTTCATTTAAATATTCTTCTTAAAAACCCATTTTTTTTGATTTGAAATCAGTTTAATCTGTACCATACGATGCAAACAATCAAAAATATATTATCTAGAATATTAAAAAAATCAGAATTTATATTTCCCTTTTAAATATTATGTTATGTACATTATTATTCGAAATTTTTATGCCTTCCTTTGTTTTCTTTTTTCCACCCTCACACTTTGTACTATTTTGTAACCTTCTGAAAATTTTCCTTGTAAGAACTTCAACGTTTGCTGTAACAAACATAACCAACACTCACTGTCACTCACAACCCTCACCCCTTCTGCTGTTCTACCAAAAGCCATTCTACTATATTATTTACAGCATGTCTGTGCACTTCGTTAGTTCTCTAATTCACATGACAAAAGGCAATTTACTCTAATGAACTTCAGTGTGTATGATCGAAAATATAGCTGATACATTAATGTCACAAAACATTACTAGAAGTTTTCAGTCGAATGAAGCCATAATCATTCTTTTTTAAATCCTATTGCCACTATTTATTTCGAAATATCTCCTCTCGAATATTTTAGTTTGTCAGCAAAGAAGCAATGACAGAGTGTTATGTGGTTAGGCCGATACTGATAGCTGATCTGTTTAAGGTGTAGGTCTACATCGGTTTCTTTTGTGGTATCGTGGGTTTAAATCCCAATAAGCGAATGGAATTTCCTGTCTCTAGTTGTGTGGTGTACATAACGGTCTCTGCGACGAGGCGATCACTCGTTCGTACGAGTGCCACCGAGCGTGTCTGTGTCTGTTTGTGTTCTAGGAACTTCAACAGTCACGCTAGCCCTCGGGTTGACTACAGCAAATCAAAAAGGAATTAACTTAAAGTTTACTTACACACTCTCAGATTGAATTCGGCGTCTTTTTCCAGTTCCGCGTCAGTGCGATGTTTAAAGTCGTGGTGGGCCATTGTATATGGTACATTTCAGAATACGCTCTGCTTGTCGAAGGCAATATGTAGACGGAAACACTTGACAGGTGGGGTTGTTTTTTGTATGTAACTCATAACTTTGTAAATGCAATGACGTAAATATTCGAAACTCTTCTACAAGTCGTACACTGTGACTGCACAAGGTCACCTTAGAAATTGTTAGTTTCCCTTGTCTCCAGTAAATAATTTTTGGCTGGATGTATGAAATGACCCGTAAAATTTCGCTGCCTTTAATTTACGTGTTCACTAATTCCTGAAAAATATGTTTTAGAATTTTGTTCATAGGCCTAAGACAAACGGCGGAATTCCTGTACTACTCGTTGGTAGCTCCATCAGTCTTCTGTAAATGTATGTTGTAATAAAAGTCACAAGGGCACAAATGTGATACTTTTCTCTTGTTTTGAGCGTGTCTTTCCAATTTGATAATTTGTATGGACCGTGGCTCATGTTTATCACGGAATGTGAGTTTGATAATGCAGATTTGGAAGGGACTGCTTCTAATTAATGGCGATATGTATCAGGCGTTCATACACTTCGATCAGTGCAATGGTGTCTAAATGCTTTATACAATCTTTCCTGAAGCTTTATAAAGTAAGTTTTTAGTATTTTCCAGAAGGGCTAACAGAAACGTCTGAATTCCTCGATTACTCGTTGTTAGCTCCTTCAGTCTTCCATAAATGCATGTCCTATAAAAGTTACTTGGACACAAGTGTGACCACATTCTGTTGTTTTGGGCGTGTTTTTCCAATCTGATAATTTATATGGACCGTGGATCGTGTTTATTACGGAATATGAGTTTAATAATACAGAATTGTAGGAGACTTATTCAAATGAAAGGCGATGTATCAGGCGTTCTTACACTTCAATCAGTGCAATGGTGTCTAAATGCTTAATACAGTCGTTCCTGAAAGTTTATGCACACAACTGCTCCTACTGCAGCCATTGTTTATTGTTACGAGGAGTTAAAATTATCCAAATATGAAAATTTATTTATTCGCTAAAGACAGATAGAGGCCTGATAATTATTTACAAAATATTCTTCGCTTTTTCATAGGCAAAATATCCAATCACGTACACAGATAGTATTTTATAATAGGTTAAGACCAATTCCGATTAAATCTGTTGCTTTCCCTGTCATTTGATATCCTAATGATCCTTCCTATTTTTTAATGATATTAACAGCATGCCCCATTACATAGTAGTAAGTACACAATACTTTATATAACTTAGGCTTTAGTTTCACAAAAAATATATATATTAATAATAGCAATTCTATAGTGGAGATTCATAATAACGTTAATAATAATATTTTTGACGTTTAAACCTACAATTAATAATATATAAATTCATTCTCTGAGAAGAGAATAGTAATAATGTTATTAAGCAAATTGCACGCAGAAACGTTTTTTCTAATACGGGAAGAAATGTGAGTTAGCAGGTTACAAGCTGCATTCTGCTCTGGATACCTGCACTGTTACATTCAGGTCACAATCGAAAGGAAAACTGGATTAATTTTATTCACACATTACTCATCAGCGCACGGTGTTTCCATTAGCTTGTAACAAAATGGAAGTGTCAGGAAGGAAGTGGTAGTGACGTAATAATAAACGCTACAAAACAATCCAACAATCAAATTCAGAATGGCTGAAGTTCAGCGTGAAATTTTATTCGTGCCTTTCAGAAAGCAAATCAGGTGTTTCAGCCAATGGATGGGGTGTTTTGGTGTTTCAGCCAATGGAGGGGTTGTTTTGGTGTTTTGAAACTCTCGATTTCTGCCTGTAAGGAAGACAATATGTTCGCAGCCCTTCTGTATTGAGCCTTGCCCGCTGGGCCCAGGTCAAAGATAGTTCCTATGCGGAAGTTTTACATCGCGAACTTTTTGTCCTGTCATTACTATCCTTGGGTTATCGTCCGGCAATTGGCTGCCGCGAGTGGATGAAAGGATTAGGGGCGGTTACTGAGAGTTTAACTGAGGGGCAACTGAATCCTGGCCTCGGAGTCTTACAGTTACTACTGCAAATTGTACAACTACTTCTTCGTCTTCATCACCGACGGGCTGGCCGGCCGAGAAGATTTAGTTTACTGAGTTGTTCGCGCTGGCAACGGGACCGGCGGTCTGTTATGAACGTGAGTTGAAAATTTGCTGTTTGGTTTGGTGTTTCAAAATATGACGCGTTTCTGCCATTGGGTAGTTCATACTGGACGTCGGGCCCGGGGGCCAGGGGTAAGGCTAAAGGGCCGTTTTCTGTGTTTGTGTTTCATGTAAGTTTAATATGTATCTTGTGTACAAGTCATTCTGACTGTTGTACGGGCCTAGGTATTTGTGTGATCAGTCACGTTTTGTAACGCTCCTGTTGTACTGGAGTTGGCTCTGTTGTGTGAGTCGTATGGTAGTCTGGGATTACGTAACGTTGTTGAGGAAGCGTGTTAGTAGCTTGTGGCAAGGGCCTGTTGATACACGCGGCTAGTGTATCGTATGGTACATAAGGAGACTACGAGTGTTAGATGATTCACTGTGAAGGTCGTTGTTTCTGTTTTTGTATATTTATGTGTTTTGTGTCTGTTTAATTTTGTGTAAAGAGAACTGTGCACAGAATATATTTCTACTAGTTACTGATGTGTATTGCATTGCTTGAACGCGTGTCGTTTGTCTCCATTACTTACGATCACCAAAGGAGTTCAACTTTGCGGGACCCAGCCGCCCAAACGGCCGACGGGGAGGTACAAATTGCCGGCCCCCCGCTAATTCAATCTAATGCCGTCATCCCTTTCGTGGTGGCGACCGCGTGCGCTTAGTATATTTCCAAGGAATTAATAAAATTGAAAGCAAAATTGTAAAAGGTGACTGTTAGCGTCATCATGTTTACACATCTGTGTGTCTGTATGTCCCCATTCAAAAACTTCTCTCACAAAGAACGGATTTTATTGAAGATGAATCCGTGGGAATATTTCGACAGTCTGTCTAGAAAATTCACGTTTCTTTCCAAAATATGACAAGAATAACATATACTAAACATAAACGCCTATGCCAATTTAGAATTAGGTCTCGCTGAAAATATGTTATAACGATAAAATTGCATCGAGGTTAGTGATGAAATGGAAACAATTGTTTTTAATTTCAGTAACTAATAACAACAAAATACAGCACGAATAAATGCGTTGTGCGTTTGGGGAAAATGAAGCAAGTGTAAGGAGAGTATTAATCCTCATTTTTTCATAACTGAATACTTCGTTCTAGTTTCGTAAAGTAATTCATGACAACATTTACAGAATCTGAGAAACTGCGGAACGTCTAACTTGTCATTAGAATCTGTTGAGCTAAATTGTGAGTCTGCAACAAGCCACGAGCAAACGAATATTCTTGTTTCTGTGTAGCATCTACCAAATTACATGAAAGGCATATGAGATATAAATTTACAGCTGACATAATTTCCCACAAGAACATTGTTGTGGATCACTCATTGTCTTTATACTGCTGACAGTTTTATGTAGCTCAACAATGTAAAGAAAACATTTTTGCTTTTCCACAGTAACAATGGATACGCGAACTCGCCAACATGTTACGTTGTACGTACGTAGCCTATGATGTTAATTTGCAGCGCACCGTGTGGAAGTGGCTTACAGGATCAACATACTGAACCTGTACAGTTCCACTGCAAGCAGTTGCGCTCACACACATCTTACGTCTGCCAGTTAGCAACAGTTTGCAATATCCCTCAGAAATGAGTAACACATTCAGCCTTCCAAAACTCTTAATGTCGCATGCACATTCAGATATATTTAGCGGTTTCTGAGCGCAGTAAACTGCAAAACACTGACTGTGAAAGTTACTGTCTTCCATCACGTGACGCCGTGTAATTTTGTTAGACAGCATCTTGGTGCAATGACGTAGACTTGTCTACCAAACTGTATGGCGTCACATAACCATATGCAGTTACTTTTACATTCCGTCAAATTTCTCTCCATAACGTCATTACGCAGTAACACAATCCAGTTCAGTGCATTAATATTGAGTTCCAGTGAATGTACAGATTCACAGGCAGTTCAATCGTTTGTGTGTGTCGCACTGGGTGAGTTCAATGGAGTGAAGTGTAGGTCGTGAATTTGTAGTTTCCTAAAGACATAATTCGACACCAATGAAGTCTATTATGTTCTTGTGTCAGTCCGAAATTTTGGCAACCTCTATATGTCATATTAAAAGAGAAATTACTTACAGAATTTTCAGTAAATGTTTCGTCTGTCTGTCTCTGAAGTTCCCTGAAGGCGGTAAATTTCTTTATGCCAGTTTTATAAAGAAAAATTCAAAACATTGAACGTAAACGATGTTAGCAATATTATTATTATTATTATTATTAACATTTTTTTAAATACACTCCAAATATACTTATCAGAAAAGACTTTAGAATACAGAAAGTGTCAAAAATACATGAGGGTAAATATGTTTCTTAAAACATATGTCAACTTAAAACATGACAAAATTCATAGCTTCATATTAATATTGTCGTAAGTAGTCACATGATAAAACCTGTAATAATTGTATAAATGTGGAATGAAAATATATGTGTGTGTATGTGTGTGTTTTTGTGTGTGTGTGTTGTGTGTGTGTTGTGTGTGTGTGTGTGTGAGTGTGTGTGAGTGTGTGTGTGCGCGCGCGCGCTTCAGACTGATTAAGTGTAAAGATGAATATTATAATAATTAATATAATTTTTAAAATCATAATAAATTCCTTTCAAAGAATTCATTATAATATTAAAAAGAACCTGCTAGAAGGAACTTTTTCAAGACCAAATTAAATCTGTTGGAATCATAAGATAATTGCTTAATATTAAGTGGAAAATTATTGAAAATTTTAATTCAACAATAATACACAACTTTTTGTGCGTTTGACAGATTTATTGTTGCAGAATGTGAGTCAAACCTTGTCTAGTATTAATACTGTGACCTGCAGAAATCCATTGCAAAGTATCTGCGTTCTTTGCTACAAATACTGATAATGAAAATATGTATCGGGGGTAGAGTTAATGAATATTTAACTTTTTAAACAAGTGTTGGCAAGTGTCTATATACATAACATTTATTATTATTATTCTTAGTATTCTTTTTCATATCTCAAAAATAAAGTTGCTCTAGGACATACTATTTACAATTCATAATCCCATCCACACTTAAACTCCAAACTAGGTGACAATAACCAGATTCAGACTGACCCAAACCTGCTTTATATCATGTTGGTGTCACTGCAAACTGAGTTGAGAACTGAAAAACAACTGACCGTCACAGTTGTGAAGTCTGTTAAAAATGCAGTGCCATTTTGTTGGTGCTTACTGCCTGCAACTTCAGGTAGAACAGTGAATCTTCTACCTGTAGAACTGGGGGCAGTTGGTTCCTTCGACATGTTGGTAAATGTGTACAGCTGACTGAGCATCACATCCAGTAAGTCAGAATTCCTCAGAAGAACTGCAGACCAGATACACTGCATCGACCAGATATTTAAGAATAAGCTTAAATTCACACATGCAGCTATTCAATGGTGGTTGAAACTTACTGCTGTTTGCAAGAAGTCAAAATTATATACTGAATGAAAAATCAACATCAAACATGCCAGGTCAGAACATGAAATACTTTTATTTATTCATACAAGTTGCTGAAACCATACATGCTTCAAAGTTGAACCGTAGAAGAGAACAACATAAAAATAATAAATCCAATTTCAAAGCACTTTAAACACAAAAAAGAATGTTTTTATCTCAGTATTTAACCGCCTTGATGCACATAATTTTTTTTACAATAATTTTATTTTGTACCTCTACATGTTTCGAGCACATATGCTTATCATCAGGAGGTCAAAATTAAATTACACAGCCTCTGGTATCATCACACCTATAGGTGTGATGATACCAGAGGCTGTGTTATGCACTCTTGACATTCTGATGATGAACACATGTGCTCGAAACATGTAGAGGTATGAAATAAACTTATTATAAAACAAAAATTTTGTTCATCACGTTGGTTAATTACTGAGTTAAATCTACTGAGATGCACAGTCAGCAAAATGTCAAAAAAAAAATTAAGAATATTTTTCACCTTGAAGAATGAAGACATTGAGAGGACCAACTCTGACTTGCATATAAGGTTTGAAAATGTATGCAAGTTTTCACTTTTGTTTCATTATGCAGGTAACAGTGAGGTGTATGTATTAACACTTTAAACACCGAATTAAATCCCATCTGCCACTTGCTGGCATTATTAGGAGCTCACCATATTCTCCACGTTAGCTGGATAAGGGTTATTATATTGGGGGGGGGGAAGGGGCAGTGCACTACACAGCCCGGTATGTTACACTTTGCACGGCGTAACGAATGAGGTTGTTTCAGATCATTTGGTATGAAGCCTGATGTTTGTATACAAACTGCACATATATAAAAACAAATATTACTGGCAACTGTGGCTGTTTGTTGTTACGTATTTTAATATTTGCTATCATAATGGAGTAATTTATCAACTGTATATACTTTAGCGTTTTAAGATTTTAGTCATTCTTCTAATGTGCAGCAGAATATATCTTGGCATGTTGGTTTATATACCTTTGATTTAGTAACTCCCTGAGGATGGTACAACAGTGCAGAAACATGTGGCAGTTGATACATATCATAAATGGCGTATAACGGAACGCATTTGTTGGATGATGTATTGATTGTACAAACATGTACAGTATAAATAATGAAAATAATTTGGACTGTTTTTTAACGCAGTGTTCAGAACGCTTTCATGTTCAACATGCTATCTACTATTATAAAACCACAGTCCCTCAGTATACAAGCAACCATTCCACATGTTTTCACTTACAATGAGTTCCTTTCTCTTCCTAATTGCTATTCCCATTGCCTCTTCTAAGCTACCATCAATTCCTAAACCTTAAGTATGCGCAGAACAACATCACATCCCTCAGCAGTCTGTGCAGAAACAGCAGCCTGGCAATATCTATACTATTTTTCATACTTTTACTTTGCTGTATTTAGTGTTAATTTTTTTTTAGTTGTATATAATGGAATTTTGTGGACTGTTTGCAATTTGATACCCAATTTGTATGCTTTATGGTGTTCGTTCCATACGTTGTGGATAACTAACTGACAACACTCCACCAAAGCAAAGTAAAACGTTCTTCATTATATATGTGTGTGTGTGTGTGTGTGTGTATATATATGTGTGTATATATATATATATATATATATATATATATATATATATATATTTACTTATTTACTCCATGCAGCAGAATCCCTTTCAAGAAGCTAACCAGGTCACAGCTAGGCAAGAAATTCCCGCATTTAATGGAACCAATATTTGTATTACTGCATTCACAAGGACCAACCACCTGTCTGAAGCCAGACCCAGATCAATACTGTCCACTGTTTACATTCCACTTCCTAAAGATCCATCTTAATATTAATCTATTGTCTATGTCACGGACTACCAAGAGGTCTCAGTGTGCGCAGTGTACACAGTGGCATATTGCACGACATGCGCGATATTCACAGTACGCAGAGTATGCACATTACACAAAGTATGTACAGTACGCGTAATGGGCACAGCACGCACATTATGCTCAGTGTGTGGTCAGTATGCACAGTATGCACAGCACGCACAGAATGAACAGCACGCACAGAATGCACACCATACACTTCATTACACCACCCCCATGTCTCTGCTGCATTCAACCAATCAATCCACTCACAAATAACACACATACCAGATATAATTTTGACAATTGAGTTGCATTCTTTTAAAATGTTCTGTACTAGCTTGATGATGACCTTGATGTGTCGAAACTTGCAGCGATTTACTGCGAATATAAAATAAAATAGCTCTCCGACGGTTGCTGTTATATTTTTTTGTTATGACGTCATCTATTTGTGCAATTGTATGATGAGAGATCGACAAATTTCCGGACAGACAGGAACGCTAACAGTGGATTGTGTGGGCAT
>Ga0123354_10013627_pt1 | contig 12626 bp, 4 predicted proteins | sample TergutLab28metaG_2_FD_97872 | JGI IMG/M metagenome (GOLD analysis project Ga0123354, IMG submission 97872) | Labiotermes labralis P4 segment gut microbial communities from Petit-Saut dam, French Guiana - Lab288 P4 | ecosystem: Host-associated > Arthropoda: Insects > Digestive system > Gut ... | reverse complement strand
TGTTTCAGTCAGACTCATCTTTACTAACCTTACAAGTTTCCTAGGGATACCAAACTCAATGAGAATCTTATATAAGACCTCCCTCCTAACTGAATCATAAGCCTTCTTGAAGTCTATAAAGAGTTGATGAATTTCTTCATTGTATTCCCATTTTTTCTCAATTATTTGGCGAATGCAGAATATTTGATCAATATTCGACCTGTTGCGTCGAAAACCATATTGATGATCCCCGATAATTTCCTTCGCATATGGAATTAACCTTGAGAGCAGGATGTTGGATAAAATTTTGTAAGTGGTTGGCAAAAGTGATAAGCCCCTATAATTATTACAATCAATAGGATGAACATTACCTTTTACAATTAGCTTATTATGAAATTTAAGGCCTTACGCCTGTGACTCGCACAGTCAATGCCCAGATAGAATGTAACTTAACGCAATGTAGCAGACATACACCGACATATCAGGGGAACCTTCTGTCTCCTTCAGGGTAGGTGAATTGGTTGAATATCCATTAAGACAATCATTTATATAAAAGACAAAATAGTGAATTTTATACAAAATAATAAGTTACGTATTCAGATATTTGGAGTACTCGTAGAGGTAACCATGAATATAATTGTGTTTCATGAATTATGCCCATGTGGTCTGATAGGCATGCGAATGTTTTAGAGGAACCTGCAGCCCCCTGATAAAAATTGATGATTGGGGTTGTTGTAGATGGAGAATAACTCAATGCAGCAGATCCTTTTTTGACAAGATAATACCACGTTAACGGAGTATGTGGTGGTGCAGTTGGTTGAAGCACCGCTTTACAAGTAGGCAGGTTGCGGGTTTGATTCTCCAAGGGGTGATTTGGTAATTTTCATTGACTTAATCCTGCAGGCTGCACTATGGCCTTTGGTTTGACCCAGCTTCTAAATTGAATGAAAGGCAGGGGAATATCCTAGGGGTAAAGGCGGCTGGTGCGTAGCGCCAACAACCTTGCCACTTTCAAGTGCCGATCGTCTAGAACTTCTGGGAGCCGAAAACGTCTGCAGCCCTTAGGGCCTGGCCATGCCTATATAGGGATTACTTACATTTAATATTTCATCAAGAAATTTCTAGGATTTTGTGGAACCAAAATTCACAAGACCCCGAAACTGGTCCCTGAGCGTAAGGTATTCAGTCCACACCCACCGAATCTACTTTATTTAGAATCGATTTAAAATGATCTTTTCATATATATTTCTAAGACTTCGAAGAAGTAGTATTTTCTGTTTACCTAGGAGGGACGAGGTAACGGGGGAATGGAGGAGACTTCATAACGAGGAGCTAAATGATTTGTACTCCTCACCCAATATTGTTCGGGTGATAAAATCGAGAAGAATGAGATGGGCTGGGCATGTGGAGGGTATGAGTGAGGAGAGGAGAGTGTATAGGGTCTTGCTGGGGAAACCGGACGAAAGGAGACCACTGGGGAGACCTAGGCGTAGATGGGTGGATAATGTTAGGATGGATCTCCAGGAGGTGGGATGTGGGTATATGGACTGGATTGGGCTGGCTCAGGATAGGGACAGGTGGCGGACGCTTGTGAGTGCGGTAATGAACTTTCGGTTTCCGTGAAATGCGGGGAATTTCTTGACTAGCTCCAAACCAGTTAGCTGCTCAAGAAGGACCCTGCACCATGGAGTAAGTAAGTAAGTAAGTAAGTAAGCAAGTAAGTAAGTAAGTAAGTAAGTAAGTATTTTCTGTTTACTTGTAAGAACTTCTCTTTCTTCCCTCGGATGCCATGTGCTTTGTTAATAATGTCCTCTCGTTGTGAAATTACCTTAATGTCTGACGAGGAGCGCAAATCGTGCAGTTTCTTTCTGTGCACAAATAAAGACATGTGAGAAGCAGAAAGAACAATGTGCGGGATAAAAGGAACGAGTCGCATTCTGTGACGTTTGGTGTGGGTGCAGCTGCACCGAGGTTTCAGAGAAGAAATGGACTTCCAATCTTAATGAACCCTTCGCGTGATGCCGCCTGTGTAAGTATTTGCACTGTCGAAGGACGGCATGAATACTGGAAGCAAGCGAGCAAACTGAACAGTTTTTAGTGAAGTAATTGCGTGTGGGGGAGTGCGTGTTATGCGGAAGGATCTGCGGTGGGCTAGATGGTGAGGGAGAACGTGAGGAGACTAGTAAACAGGACTTCCCACACCCTGTAGTGGCACGTAATATTACAGATGGGAGTAAAGGAAGAGAACAAGTTAGGAAACATGCGCATGACTTGAAAATGATTTTTCACACCACGCTCTGTCTCCGAATTCTGTGCTTGAGTGAGTGTAGAGACTGACGTAGTGTGTCGTGTGAGGTATCCGGTAATTTTGTCGGCTTTTACGTAAAATTTAACAGAATAAAAAGCGTCTAATAACACATTCAAAATCAAGCTTTCTGAAATCTCAACTCATTAACTTATGGACTTACAATTATTAAAATTCCACTTGTCGGCCCTCGCAGTTTTTCATTTCTACCGATATAAAAGTTAATGGAAGAAGGACGGTTTGAGTGCATATGTGTGGGAATGTAAATAAATACCTAGAAAATTAAATTCCCTATTTTTGTGCAAAAAACCTCTTGACGAACGCTTCAGGGGAATTTAAAAATTTTGTACAAGTTATGAAATTTAAGAATTTATGGCCTGTAGACAGGATCCTGCAAAACGTTAATTTCTATATGCTAAACAACTGATCTATAATCGACGAAGCTTGTTACCTGGTAACACTTGAGATAGAAACGAGGACGACAATAATTTCTTTAAGAATTCTGTAAATATGACATGTCTAAAATGCCTGGAAGCATGAAGTTTCTCCCATAAGTAATTATATTTTAAGGAGAGTAAACAGTGGTTTTAAACGAATACTGGTAAGTCCCTCATCTTCATGTTTGCTCCATGCACTGATAATATTAAGTCGTTTAATTGTCCAACTAATACACACAATTATTTTAAATATTAACCTATTAAAATATTTAAAGTTATAATAGGTGCTCCAACATGTTTCGGTTTACATAAACCATCATCAGGGAGTTACAGCCTGCACATGGCCAAAGTTACAGAGGGTCCCGGGTGAATCAGGGAACCCAGAGATCCGGGTGACTCAGTGAACCCAGAGTTCCGGGTGACTCCGGGAAGAATGAGTGCCGGGTGACTCCGGGAAAATGAGTTCCGGGTTACTCCGGGAAAAGGAAGTTCCTGGTGACTCCGGTAACCAGGAGTTCCGGGTGACTCAGGAACCAGGAATTCTGTGTGACTCCGGGTACACGGAGTTCCGGCTGACTCTGGGAACCAGGAGTTATGGCTGAATCCGGGAACCCGGACTTCCGGGTGACATCGGGAAACCGGGTTCCGGATGACTCCGGGACCCGGAGGTCCGGACGAATCCGGGAACCCGGAGTTTAGGGTGACTCCGAGAACCCAGAGTACAGGGTGACTCCGGGAATCCGGAGATCCGGATGACCCGGGAACCCAGATTTCCGAGTAACTCCGGGAAACCGGGATTTCTTGTGACTCCGGGAACCCGGAGTTCCTGTGACTCCGGAACCCGAATTGACGTGTTACTAGGGGAACTCGGAGTTCAAGGTGACTACGTGAACCCGGCTTTCCGACAGAATCCGTGGACCTCGAGTTCCAAGTGAATCCGGGAACACGGTGTTCCCCGATTCACTCGTAATTCCGGTTTTCCAGAGACGCCTGGAACTCCGGCTTCCCGTAAGCACCCAGAAATACGTGTTCCCAGAGTCACCTGGAAATCCCGGTTCCCGAAGTCAACCTAAACTCCGGGTTCACAGAGTTACCCTGAACTCCGGGTTTTCTGAGTCACCCAAAACCCCGGGTTCTCAGGGTTACGCGGAATTCCCTGTTCCGGAGTCACTACGGGTTCTCAAATTCGCCCGGAACTAGAGGTTCCCGGCGTCACTCCGACTCCGCGTTACAAATTCACCGGGTTCCCGGGTTCATCAGGAACTCAGGGTTCCCGGAATCATCCGGAACTCACGGTTCCCGTAGTTAGCCGGAGCTCCGGGTTCCCGTAGTCAATCGAAAATCCGCGTTCCCATATTCACCTGGAACTTCTGGTTCCCTGAGTCACCCGAAGTCCGGTTTTTTTGATTCAGCGAGAATTCCGTGTACACTAAGTCACCCGATACTCCGGGTTCCTTCAGTCACCCTGAGCTCCGGTATTCTTGATTCACCCGGAACTCCGGGTTCCTTGATTTACCCGGAATTCCGTGTTCCCGGAGTCACCCGGAACTCCGGTTTCTCGGAATCACCCGGAACACGCGGTTCCCTGAGTCACCCGGGACTCCGGGTTCCCGCAGTCAACTGGAACTCCTGTAACCTTGGCAAAATGCAGACTGTAGCTCCCTGCTGGTGATTTATGTAAACCGAAACATGTTCGAGTAACTATCATAGTTTAAAATGTTTTAACAATTTAACAGTTAAAATAATTGTGTGCCTTATTTGGACTATTAAAGTATGGGAAAATCCCATTTTGCATTTTATTTTAATTATTTTGTTTTGCTACTTTAATATTTTTTATTGTAATATTTTAATTTTAATATTTCACGTGTTATGATAAAATTGCCTTAGTCAATATGTTAGTATGAGATACTTCTAAAAAAAACCTCTCAAATCTCAGCCGGAAATCAGAGTCTATTATGGGAAGGGACAAAGGAGCTAAACTGTGGATATAAAAATGACGTCCCATGGATGGAATTCATCCACACCATTCTCAAGGTGTTAAGCTTTCCCTCCAATGTACTTCCCCATGTTTCTCTCCAAAATTCTATTCTCTTTGTGCCAAAGAATTTTCTTAGTAAAAACCACACGAAAACCTTCTCTGTGAACATGTTCTTCAGGATTTTTGATACAGGCCAGAGGCGGCAGGAGGTGAGGACATTTTATGCATAATGGCCCCGAGGCCTACCCACCCTCCTGCACAATGGGTACAAAGTTACTTTCCCTGGGAGCAAATCGGCCGCGGCATAGAGACGTAAATCTACCTCATCTTTGTGCCTGCTTAGCACGTAACTGGACTGTTCTGCTTTTGTGGAAAGTTTCTAAGGTAATTATCTGCAACAGGAATGGGATTTCTTTCCTTGGTGTTGATGTAGACCATTAGTGATGTTAGTGCACCAAAATGGTTGTGGATAACATAGGAAGAGGGACTACGTCAGTGATTTCGGATTTATTTAAACACCTCAACATGCAATCGTAATATGAGGTATCCATTTAAGTTAGTATGTAAATACGGAAAATAGTCAGACTTAAGTTTCTATTAATAAAACAAATTGTTTTGTTACTTAAATATAGCTACGTGATTCGGCATTTTGTAAAGCCAATTATCGTGCAACAATAAAACACTGAGGAGTTTGTGTGATAATTTTTAAGTATGCTAAAAACGGTGTTAATATTTGTAACTTGCATTGGTATTGTTTACAAAATTCAGGCTTAGAAACCCTAAATATACACGCACATGGTCTGACACAAAAGAAACGAGACTGTGCCTGTAACTCTTTCTATTTAACAATACTATACTAATTATATTGTTGTTAAACATAAAAATTCCTTGTTGTGTGCGATATTTTGTTATGTTTATATAAGACTTGGAGATTTATATAGTTGTCTGTCTTGTTATAAAATTAAAAATTCTTAGTAAAATCCATGTTTTCTACTAGAGCTCCTTGCTGATAAAAGTGGATGACGATTTTATTGCCATTCCTGATTCAGAACCCGAATGAAGCATTTTGTTCAGAGAAATTGGCATGACTTAATATATGGTACACATTAAGTGGGTTTTCATAGACGACTCTAAGTTAATTTCGCTTTGAATGCTTGGGTCGTGGGTGAGGAGAGGGGGGTGTATAGGATCTTGCTGGGGAAACCGGAGGGAAGGAGACCACTGGGGAGACCTAGGCGTAGATGGGTGGATAATATTAGGATGGATCTCCAGGGGGTGGGATGTGGGTATATGGACTGGATTAGGCTGGCCCTGGATAGAGACAGGTGGCGGACGTTTGTGAGTGCGATAATGAACCTTCGGGTTCCGTGAAATGCGGGGAATTTCTTGACTAGCTGCAAACCAGTTAGCTTCTCAAGAAGGACTGTGCACCATGGAGTAAGTAAGTAAGTATGCTTGGGTCGGCTTTTCTTATTTGCAGTACGAAGCTCGACTGACTCTTAGTCACGTATATTGTAGCGCAAGAGCTGCTCATAGAATCGATTTGTTAAACAATGTCAATGTAACTTTGTATCCCAGCATCCTTTTTAAAAGATTTTAGTTTCATCGCACATATTTATCTACACACTTTTTACTGTAGTTTTATAATGGCTTAACAAAAAGCAGAAATGTTACATTTATAAAATGCAACAAATTGTTTTATTATTATATAGTTATTTGGATACTCTTCATTGTCTATATCCATATAAACTATCGTAAGTAACAATAATTTAATGCGATGGAGATACAACATTGTGTCAATTAACTTGGTCAGTAATTTGAAAAAATACTTAAATTTGTGGAGCACCTGAACAACTTTGTGTTATGTGCGGAATACCAGAAAAAAAACCTACTGTCTTTAGCATCTTTCGAACTAGAGACAGTAACACTACCAGAAAGTAAGATGTCGTGTCTTGTGGTAATTGTCCAGTAAAGACACTCAGTAATTTCAAGGGGAAAATATGACAGACGCCAAATGTATTGGTAATTTTCGCACAAAAGCCTTCCTTTAATACGTTTCTTTTTCACTGTAAACCTCGAGGAAAATTGTGAATTTAAATTTCTATAATTAGGCCCACAGGGTGCTTTCTAAATATCTTTAAATACAGCTTGATTCGATAAACGGAGCTATTACTTAGAGAAAACTTGTTATCGGCGGAAGAGGAGGCTGCGATACCGTTAGTAACGGCAGGAAGTCTTCGGTAATCACCGCCACTTGTTCTGTCTATCCGAGACTGTAGGAATGCTATGTTTTAATGTAACAGAATTGCAGTACAGCTGAAACTTGGAAAAACAATGTAAGTTGCAAGGAAAATATAAAACTGAGAAAGATCTCTTCATAAATTCTGATTTTACTAAGAGTCAGTGGAACACCTCGGTGCTGCTGGTGAAAATCCAGTGTTCTGAGAGAAGATTGGTTGTGATTTGCTGTACTAGAGACGTGACTCTTTGGGAATGCTGTATCATGTCACGCCAAACGTGTGTAGGCATATTTTTAATTTATTAACTTCAATTCTTGATTAAAAATACTTTTATGCTGATACAGGATATTGTGTTCATGTTGTGTGGTCGGTCGTATGATCACCCTTTCCACTAAAGCATGCAAGCGGGTGCAATAATGGAATATAGTGAAGTGAATGTAGTAATTGTTTACAAATTCTGTGCACATTTTAAGAATTCTGGCGAGTTCAGTGGCTTTTATTTAATTATTTGAAAGCCGTAACAAGTGCGCGAAATCTTTCTGGGCACTGAACATGTGTTTCATACATTTGCACAGGTCTGTTCGAAAGAAAATTATGCTCCGATGGATATATAGACCCATACGCTGCGGTGCTCACGACACAGTGCGTCATCTTGTAAGGCGTCTGTTACTGTTGGTTCGATTTAAATAAAATTAGAGCGTGTAGGTCTTTCTAAATGAAAAGCAATGAAAATACTCGAGTAGTTATTCAGTTGTCTGAATGCGAATGGAATGGCCGGCAGGACAGGAAAAACCATAACTTTAGCCTACTGTTACAAACATTGCAGAAATTGCAAAATTGTGACGTATTGGTCCACTCACGAGTTCTGTCCTTAGGGAAATCCATGTGGCAGCTGAGACAGACTCAAGCAGAAGTTTTCGCTCTTCCCCCAAGGTGCTGTTGTTGTTGTTTTCGTCGTCGTCGTCGTTGTAGTTGTAGTTGTAGTTGTAGTAGTAGTAGTAGTAGTAGTAGTAGTAGTAGTAGTTGTTGTTGTTGTTTTCTTCGTCGTCGTTGTTGTTTTCGTAGTAGTAGTAGTAGTAGTAGTAGTTGTTGTTGTTGTTGTTGTTGTTTTCGTCGTCGTCGTCGTAGTAGTAGTAGTAGGATTAGTAGTAGTTGTTGTTGTTTTCGTCGTCGTCGTCGTCGTCGTAGTAGTAGTAGTAGTGGTAGTAGTAGTAGTAGTAGTAGTAGTTGTTGTTGTTGTTGTTGTTTTCGTCGTCGTCTTCATTATTATCACAGTTACCTTGGCTATAACCGTAAGGATGCCGATCCCAGTGGCTGCGCTGTCTAAGGCCGCTCGCTAGCTGGGATCGTGAGTTCGGTTCCCGCCGGAGACATGGATGCCTGTCTCTTGTGAGTGTTGAGTTTTGTCGGGTAGAGTTCTCTGCATCGGGCTGATCACTAGTTCAGAGGAGTCCTACCGAGTGTGGTGTGTCTGAGTGTGATCGTGAAGCCTCGATAATTAGGTGGCCTTGGCCCACTGGGGTGGGGGGGGGGGCTGTTGCACCACAGAAAACAAGCAACCGTAAAAATTTTTGACCCTGATACAGGCCCTTTAATCATTTAATTAAAAACTGATTGGTAGTAAGAATTTAAATATCGTCTACAATATCGAGCTCATTTTCTTTTATTTCGATGTAACAACCTGGCCACCGTACAGTTTGGTGAGGATATGCAGTAACTTTCATACTTGCAGTGTATGTGTGTTCTGTCTGTAGTCCGAGGTACGAAATAGAAAACAGAAGTCTACAGAAAGGCTACATTTTTGGGCACACTGAATATATTGTAATATGAAGTGTTCGTGTGAGAACTGGTTTATTAAGCAGCGAGTTGTGGTAATTCATTACCGACGTTTCGGGACTACCTATCGGTACCATCTCCAGGGGTCAAGAATTTAGGTATTCTTGATCCTTGAAGATGGGACCGAAAGTTTTTGTCGAAACGTAGATAAGGAATTATCACTACTTGCTGCATAATGACGCAGAAGGGCGCAGTTCTCATCTACTTCGTGGCAGAAGCCTTAAATCTCACAATTGTTCTTGTGTTAGTGCTTCGGTTGTCAGTTCCTAGCTGCTGTTACACCGATGCTCTTTTCTTTTCAGCGATCCAGACACAGTTCAACCAATTGAGACTGTATTATAGACGAAATATGATTTGAAACTTTATCACATAGGAACTGAAACATTTTCCTTACGTAAATTTGTTCTCAGACGTACTCTAACATATGGCTGAGAACTACTGACAATAATTCAGTCCTAACCAGGCTGCAACTGAATAGGATCCCGGCTTAAGGACGGATTGAAATTTAAGTGTTTTTGGTCGTGATTGACTGAGTCGTGTGTGTATAAATGCAACCTGGGTCTGGAAACGGGATCCCACAGATCAGTTCCTTAACTATTCTCATTGACTATGCAGAATATTTGGATGATATATGTGCTGTGTAGCTAATGTAGTGTCGTGGAAGTACTCAGGAAGTACTCGATAAATGAAACGTAACCTTCCGGTATCATTCATAAGGCCTGCAATCCTGGTTTGGTTTGTCTGTGCTTTGGAATTACAGGAGAAGAAGAAACAGTTTGGAAGATATTAAGTAGTGGCTTATTGAACGATGGTTTTAGTAAATCAGTTTACGGAACGTCGCGTGATGGAAGATTGGTGAGAAATGTAAGCTTCTTATTTGTGTTATTATTAATTTTATGTTTAGCATTCCATTATTAAAATTGGAACGAAGAAGGACTTAAATGCCTTCAAACAGAACTAATGTCTCTTATACACTTTATTAGGCTGAAACTTGTTGCCGCAATAAAGTATATAAAATACATTACACCTGTTTGACATATGTAAATCCTTTGTCGAGTTATCACCCTTGCATTTGACTTAAGGGACTAAGAAGAATCATGAAAATATCTAAAAATAACTGGTCTTCGGGCCCAAATTTAAAGATAGATCTACCGAATATGAAGAAGGATTCTGACTTAGCAACGGCATCATTCGTTACGTTTTCTGTAGCTTGTATATAGCCCCTTCTTGCAAGTTTGGTTTTGTCGATGGATTGCAGGATTTACGGCAGAATAAATAAATGTTATATGTATAATGTGTTGACCAAAGAGATTCTGGAGTGAGGTCGAAAGCATTCTCGTCCATTTTCTGACTGCACGGCTGAGTAATTCCATTTTTCATACATTTTAAACAAGAGAGAATTGTAACAAGTGTCTGTCTATCAATCACTCTCAGTGAATGCTATAGCGTACAGCACTTGTACGTTGCGTTGCTATGATAAATCTGACATTTAAATGATTTTATTCCTACATTCTTCAAATATAGGCTTACAGTTTCACATTTGACTTGCGTTTAAACATTAAGTCTTTACATGTCAAGTTTTTCGCTAGGAAGTCCTTCTACTCTCAAAAAGAGAATTAAGTGCGCAATTTGTTGCAGTTAATTCAGTGACTTGGGGAGAGCAAAGGACGTATTAATTCACTGTGAATGTTACAGAAGAAAAGCAACTTTGGAAAGTAACCCAAGTTTCAAAGCCATAAATATTTTTTTACAGCGTGAGTGTTTTAAAGCGCATAGAGTCTTGTTTTTTAATAATTTATGTAACATATCTCTTTAATGTATTCAAATTACCATATTACAATATTGTATAAATTTATATTTTTCCAGGAATATAATCTTGACTGTCGTCAGAAGCATGAATATGATATTGATATATATTTGTTAACTGCAATTGGGTTGACACCCGGTGGCAGTAGTACAGTACACATTTACACACAAACAATACAACAACTCAACACAATTAACAACTTTGTTTGGAAGGGTTTCTGGAATTCGAAACCAGAGTGGTCAAAATAAGAATAGCGATGAACTAACCGCGTAAAAGTTATCCAACTAACTGCGCAAACATTATGAATACTATACAATAATTTACTTCATATTCCATAGAAAAAAAAAACCCTATCTCCATTGCAAAGACCTGTCTATACGAGTAATTATGAAGAAAGTTTTCGCTCTTGGTTATGGGAGTCACAAGATAAAAGCAGGTGCATTCAGTAGGGAAAATAAAGAGTTCTTTGTTACAGAAGTTTATAGCCTGTTTGTAGTTAGTACTGTACTTTATGAGGTTAAAAACTTAAACTTCTATGCTATAAGAAGGAAATATCTGTTTCTAGTCGAACGTAGCAACAAGCATATTACTGTCTCAGCGAGCGTGTTGCTAACCGCATTAACTGCAAAGGCAAAACACACAGCAGTCTGCTCAGAGCCAGTATGGCGTTTACCATGCAGAAAGTGACTGAAAATGTATACATAGAAAAATATTAAGAAAGTCCCCATGGAACAAGCTACCCAGCCTTTCTCTTGTTAGGAGCTAGAATTGCAAAAGCAAATTTTATAACGGGCTTTGACAAATTGGGAGAAGTTTTTATTTAAATTTGCTGCATTAAGAAGAGAAAAACAATAGTCCTGTCTTGATTTATACTAGTCTTATTTAAGTCAGAACTTACAAATTTTTTAATTGGGCATTTTTTTGCCTGTGGAATTCAGAATAAAATAAACTGGCTACACAAACTTCGGAAATGAAGTAAAATTTTCAGAAATAACTATGCAATTTTTCCAGTCTCGGAGAGAGAAATTATTCTTAGCCGCGTCCACAGGTAGCAACCCTGTTGTACCTGCAAACATTTCATGCAGCAATATTTTTTGGGAATATCTGAAGGAGCACGTAGAATGGGCTTTGGATAGAGCGAGGTAGTAATAACTAGTTAAACCTTCTTAGATAGAAGTAGAAAGCAATACCTAGTAGATAGCAATGTCCTGCTAAAGCTTCTTAGATATAAGTATAAAGCAATATCCCCCTAAACTTCCTTTGATATAAATAATATCCCAATTCAATTTCTTCGTCACTCTCCGGGCATTATCCAAACTGCCTCCGGCCGGTCTTGGCAAAATAGTGACAGATGCGATCAGGTACTAAAACATTACCACTGCAAATGTGTAAATATATTCACTAAAGTGTATTAATAGTTGTCCAACGAGATGCAACACAAAGCAGTCTATTTATTATTCTGCAAGTTCACTTTACATGTTTCAGGTGTCAAACACTCATAGTCAGGAATACACAAAACTGACACCCGAAACGTGTAGAGTGAACTTGCAGAATAATGAATAGACTGCATTGCGTTGCATCTCGTTGGACAATTATTAATATAGATCAGCGACGCACGGAACCATAAACATAAAATTCACTACAGTATTCTAATGAATAAAGTTGCGAGATTTTGAATAAATACCTTACAGTCGCTTAGTTTCAGCAGTATTACGTCTCTAGGACTGAATTCCGAAGTTCCATCTGTATGGCAAAAATAGTTACTGAACTGGAAAAGGTAACGACAAAACATGATGACCGATTACCGTATATTCTCGAATCTAATCCGCACCCGAATCTAATCCGCACTAGTTTTTGCCGATTTCTTAAACGAAAAAAATGATAGTTCGCGGTTCTAATCCGCACTCTTCCTTCAATCGCGCCTTGCCTACAAGGCAGACTGATTGAATAATACTGGATGTTACCAATGCTTTAACCGTTATCCGACTAACGCGCCGTGTGTGAAGTGGCCATTTAACTGCCAGCGGTACAAACGCACCACAGC
>Ga0123354_10013623_pt1 | contig 12627 bp, 12 predicted proteins | sample TergutLab28metaG_2_FD_97872 | JGI IMG/M metagenome (GOLD analysis project Ga0123354, IMG submission 97872) | Labiotermes labralis P4 segment gut microbial communities from Petit-Saut dam, French Guiana - Lab288 P4 | ecosystem: Host-associated > Arthropoda: Insects > Digestive system > Gut ... | reverse complement strand
TACCGCACGCGCGATCTGACCTGCATCCTGCCGGGCGAGTGCCCATGCGGCCGCACGCACAAACGGGTGGCGCGTTTCCGGGGGCGCAGCGACGACATGATCATCCTCAAGGGGGTGAACATCTTCCCCACGCAGGTCGAGCAGGTGTTACTGCGGTTTGGAGAGCTGGGCAGCAACTACCTGATCACCCTCGAGACGGTCGACAACAACGACGAGATGATCATAGAAGTAGAGCTGGGTGATTTTTCCATAGACGACTACGGCCGGTTAGAACAATTGGCCAAAAATGTAATCCGCAATCTGCGCGACGAACTGCTCATCACCCCCCGCCTGAAACTGGTCGGCAAGGATTACCTCCCCGCTGCGGAAGGCAAAGTGATAAGAGTAAGGGATTTACGAAAATTTTAATCGCTGTAAAAGGAGCTGTGAAAAACGTCCCGCTACAGCGCACGCCGCGATCTTGCGAATAAAATCCGAAAAACATTCCGGCCTCTGTTACAAAAATCCCTGCAATTACGTCTTTATATAAAAGCGGGCACAGCGGATGGCAAAAGATGGATAGCGAAACATTCTGCAGGGAGCTTCTCCCGGCCAGGGATCGGATGTTCCGCCTCGCTCTGTGTCTGCTGGGCGACGAGGCCGAAGCCGAGGATGCCGTGCAGGATGTCCTCGAGAGGCTGTGGTCGCGGCGCGGGGACTTGGGCCGCTACGGCAACCTCGAAGCGATGGCCGTCATCACGGTGCGCAACTTCTGCCTCGACCGTCTCCGCGCCAAAGGTTCCCGCCTCAAAAGAGAGGAAAAGGTGCGTGCCAAGGCCGAGAGCGAGAGCGACATCCACACCCCTGTGGAGATGCGCGACATGGGACGCATCGCGGGGGAGTTGATCTCCGCCCTTCCCGAAAAACAGAGGCTTGTAATGCACCTGCGGGACGTGGAGGGATACGAAATGGAAGAGATCGCCGTCATAACAGATATGGACGCCGCGGCGGTGAGGGTAACTCTCTCGCGAGCGAGGAAAACGATAAGGGAAAAACTGCAAAAGATCATAGATTATGGCAATGAGTGAAAACGATATACGCGCCCTTCTCGATAAATATTTCGAAGGCGGGACATCCCTTGAGGAAGAGGCACTGCTGCGCGAATTTTTCGCTTCGGCTTCGGCTTCGGCTGCCGGCCTTACCACCGACCCCACCACCGGCCTTCCGGCCGATCTGCCCTCCGACCTTCATGCCGCCTGCGCCATGTTCGGCCACTTTGCGCAGGCGGCCGCAACGAAGTGCCCCGCAAGCGTACAACTCCCACCGGCCGCCGCAGGGCGCCGGACATCCGCGGAGCCCAAACCGGCCCTCCGCCCGCGCCGCCGGATATTTTACACCCGCATTTCGGCTGCCGCCGTAATAGCCTTGGCCGTGGGGTTGGCCATCACCCTGCACGAATCGCGCCACCCAGACAAAATATACTGCTATGTGAACGGCAAACCCGTTACCGACTCCCTCGAAGCCGCGGGATATGTCCACGCGATGATGGCGGACGTTACGGAGGCGCTCGCCGCCCCCGCCCGCTCGCTCGCCACGGTCAGGGAGCTCGGACTGTTGATGGAAGCGGCCGGAAACACCCCCGCCGCTCCCTCCTCCGCCTTGCCCTCCGCCGGAGAGACTTCCCGTCCCGCCGCCGACACATCCCACAAAAAACTCCGGAAAACAAACTAACCTAAATATGAAAAGATCTCTGATATTCCCGTTACTGCTTCTCCTGCTGCCTTTCACCATGCGTGCCCAGGAGGAGGCTCCAGCCATAGCCGCCGCAGACTCAACAGCCACAATCACATCGGACACCGCCGACACAACCGCATCGGGCAACAAGGTTACGATCGAAGTGGCGCCTCCGGGCAGCGCCGACTCGATGATAGTCGTTACGGGCAAGGACGGCGAGCGGATACTCTCGCTGGGCAAGGGCAAGGGCAACAACTACTCGCTGAAAATCGCGGGGGTCGAGTTCGGTCTGGGGCCCAAGCAATCGCCTTGGGCAGATTTTGCAAATAGTATGGCAGATATTTTCTCCGGAAAGGATGAAAGCAAAAACTGCAATTGTTACAGCGGGCATTTGGGCATTCTTGAGTTCGGCTTCAACGGCCTAACGCCTCCCGACTACAACGCCTATGCCGACGATGAGAAAGGATTTCTCGACCTTCGCATGGGCAAATCGACCTATGTGGGGTTGTTCCTGCCGGGATTCTCCCACAGCCTCTCCCACGACAAGCGGTTCGGCTTCTCGACGGGGCTCGGCATGGTGTGGCGCAACTACACTTTCAACAACGACATCACCCTTGTCAGGCAGTCGTGCATAGTGCGTCCGGTCCCCGTTCCCTCCGGCACTCGAAAGTCGAAACTCAGCACTTTCTCCTTTGTCGTCCCGCTGTTGGCGGAGTACAGTTTCAGCGACAATTTATTCTTGTCGGTGGGGCCTTACGGAGAACTTCTTCTCAGCTCGCACACCAAATACAAATTCTCGGGCACAAGCGTGAGATCGCGGGGCAGCCACTTCCTCAACACCTTTCAGGGCGGAATTACAGGCCGCGTGGGGATCGGCTGGGGCGGGCTCTACCTCTTCGGCAACTACGCCCTGACCGGACTGTTCAAGAGGGACAAAGGCCCTGGCACGGCGGTTTATACTTTTGGTTTAGGAATAGGGGCATGAAAAAACTGGCGATAATGCTGCCGGCCATGCTCCCGTTGCTGGCGGCGGCGCAGACGGCGCAGAAAAACACCTTGAAAAGTAAAACAACCTTAAATATGAAAAAAGCTCTGATATTCCCGTTGCTGCTTTTCCTGCTGCTTTTCACCATGCGGGCCCAGGGGGAGACCGCCACCGCTGCCGCAGCCGCTGCCACAACCGCATCGAGCGACAAGGTTACGATCGAAGCAGCGCCCCCGGGCAGCGCCGACTCGGTGATGGTCGTTACGGGCAAGGACGGCGAAAAGATACTCTCGCTGGGCAAGGGCAAAGGGCACGACCTCTCGCTGAACATAGTGGGATTCGAGCTCGGCCTGGGCCCCAAGCAATCGCCCTGGGCAGATTTGAGAGATGATTTGGCAGATAGCTGGTCCGGAAAGAATAAAAAAGGTTATCGCGGGCGGATGGGCTATTTTGAGTTCGGCTTCAACGGCCTCACGCCTCCCGACTACCGCGCCTATGCCGACGATGAGAAAGGGTTTCTCGACCTTCGCACGGTCAAATCGACCTATGTGGCATTGTACCCGCTGCACTCCTCCACCACCTTCTGGTTCGTCCGCAACAAGCGGTTCGGCATGTCGACGGCGCTCGGCGTGGCGTGGCGCGACTATGTTTTCAACAACGACATCACCCTTGTCAGTCAGTCGGGCATGGTGCGTCCGGCCCCCGTCCCCCCCGGCACCCGGAAGTCGAAACTCAGCACTTTCTCCCTTGTCATCCCGTGGTCGCTTGAGTACAGTTTCAGTAATAATATGTTCGTTTCGGCGGGGGCCTACCTTGAATATCCTCTCGTCTCGCACACCAAATACAGATCCTCGAGCGTGAGCGTGAGATCGCGGGGCAGCTACTTCATCTCCCCCGGTCAAGCCGGAATTACGGCCCGCGTAGGGGTCGGCTGTATCTACCTCTTCGGCAACTACAGCTGGGTCGACAAGAAAGGCAGGGGCGGACTGTTCAAGAATGGCAGAGGCCCCGGCACGGCGGTTTATACCTTCGGTTTAGGAATAGGGCTATGAAAAAACTGGCGATAATGCTGCTGGCCATGCTACCATTGCTGGCGGCGGCGCAGACGGCGCAGAAAAACACTTTCGCGCAATTCTACAAAAATTACAACGGCAGGGAAGGCTACACCACCGTTGTGATCACCGGCGAAATGATAAAGCTGATGAAGCTCGACACCAAAGGCATGGCAGGCATCAGGGATATAACGATCGTAACGGAAGAAAAACCCACCGCGGAGTTCGTCGAGCAGGTCGGACACATTGTCGACGACCAGAGCTACAAGCCGATAACCCTCGTGGGCAACGGCGCCAAGCGAACGGCCGTCTACCTGCGCGAAGACCCGTCGAAAAAAGGGGCGAGCACCGACTGCATAATCCTCGTCAGCGGAGAGAAGAGCAATGTCGCGATGAATATAGTCGGCGATTTCGACATCACCAAGCTCGGCGACCTGTCGGCGATAAAGACCGAATGACCGGCTCGGCCATCGCCGTCCAACCCCGGCCATCGCGGCCCTAAATTGTGCAGATATTCAGGATCACCTCCACCGCTTTGGCCATCGAGTCGAGCGACACATATTCATAGCGGCTGTGGAAGTTGCCCCCGCCGGTGAAAATATTGGGGCACGGCAATCCCATAAAGCTCAGCCTCGCCCCGTCGGTGCCCCCACGGATAGGCTTGATCACAGGCACTACTCCCGCCATCACCATCGCCTCGCGGGCGCGCTCGACCACCTGCGGATGAGCCTCGAGTACCTCTTTCATGTTGCGATATTGCTCCTCGATGCGCAGGGCGACCACCTCGCGGCCCGCCTCACGCACACCAACCGACCCGCTCTCCCCCTCCGCCGAGCTACCTGCCCGCCCCATGGCCGCTCTGCGCCCGTAGCGCCGGTTGATCTCCGCCGTCACCCGCTCCAACAATTCTTTCCTGCGCGCAAACCCTTCGGCGGAATGGTCTCTCACCAGACACTCCATCTCGGCCGAGCCGACATCCCCCGCGAGGCTTGTAACATGAAAAAATCCCTCATAGCCCGAGGTGTTCTCGGGCCGCTCGCCGGCGGGCAACGCCGTCATGAACTCGCCCGCCACCAGCAGCGCGTTGACCATCCTCCCCTTGGCCTGGCCCGGGTGGATGTTCGCCCCGCGGAACGTGATCACCGCCCGCGCGGCGTTGAAATTCTCATATTCCAGCTCCCCCTCCGCACCCCCGTCCACCGTGTAGGCATACGCCGCGCCGAAGGCCGCGACATCGAAATTGTCGGCCCCGCGCCCGATCTCTTCGTCGGGAGTGAACGCCAGACGTATGCGGCCGTGCTCCAACTCGGGATGGACGACGAGGTATTCCGCAGCCGTAACGATCGCCGCCACTCCCGCCTTGTCGTCGGCCCCTAATAACGTTGTACCATCAGAAGTTATGATAGTATGGCCGAGCAACTCTCCCGTCTCCGGAAAGTCGGCCGCACCGATCACTCCGCCGCCGGGCAGCGCTATATCGCCGCCCTCATACCGCTCAACTATATGCGGGAGAACTCCCGCTCCCGGCTCATCGGGGCTGGTGTCGACGTGGGCTATGAGGCCTATCGTCTCGCGGCCCATGTGGCGTGGCGTGGCGGGAACGGTCGCCGTGAGATAGCCGCCCTCGTTCAACCGCACTTCGGCCAACCCCAACTCCCAAAGTTCCCCGGCCAAATATTTCAAAAAAATCGTCTGCCCAGGAGTGGACGGAGTGGTGGTGCTACGCCCGTCGCTGCGCGTGTCGAAGCCCACATAGCGCAAAAAGCGCTCTTTCAACTGCTCTTTCATAGCTCAAAAATAGGGAAAAAGTTTAATTTTGCCATCGGAATTATGAAAGAACGTGTTGTCATAGGGCTTTCGGGCGGGGTGGACTCCTCGGTGGCGGCGTACCTGCTCCGCGAGCAGGGCTACGACGTGGTGGGCCTCTTTATGATCAACTGGCACGACACCGAGGGGACGCTCTCGGGCGACTGCCCGTGGTATGACGACCGCATGTTCGCCGAGCTGGTGGCCAAGCGCCTCGACATACCGCTCCACATCGTCGACCTGAGCGAGGGCTATCGCTCTCGTGTAGTGGATTATATGTTCGACGAATATTCGCGCGGGCGCACCCCGAACCCCGACGTGCTCTGCAACCGCGAGATAAAGTTCGACCTTTTCATGGCCGAAGCGTTCCGTCTGGGCGCCGACTTTGTCGCCACGGGCCACTACTGCCGCAAGGAGACGGTCGAGGCGGAAGGCCGCACCATCTACCGCCTGCTCGCCGGCGCCGACCCGAACAAAGATCAGAGCTACTTCCTCTGCCAACTCTCGCAGGAGCAACTCTCCAGAGCGATATTCCCCATCGGCGAGATGGTCAAGAGCGGGGTGCGCCGCATCGCCGCCGAGCAGGGCCTCGCCACCGCCAAACGCAAGGATTCGCAGGGCATCTGCTTCGTGGGCAAGATCGACCTGCCCGTTTTCCTGCAACAGAAACTCGAAGCTCGCCACGGCTCGATCATAGAGATCGCCGTCGACTGGCCGGGCTACTCCCGCGCCACCTCCTCCGAAGACACCCTCCGCCTCGCCGCCGCTCCTCACATCTACGCCCCCGCCGACGGCATGCAGGTGGGCACCCACGACGGCGCGCACTTCCGCACCATCGGCCAACGCAAGGGACTCGGCGTGGGCGGGCGCGCACAGGCGCTCTTCGTCATCGCCACCGACACCGCCGCCAACATCGTCTATGTCGGCCAGGGCGACGAGCACCCCGGCCTCATGCGCCGCGGCCTTTTCATAAAAAGCGAGGAGGTGCACTGGGTGCGCCCCGACAAGACGATGGCCGAGGGAGAGGAGCGTCGCTACATGGTGCGCATTCGCTACCGCCAGCCGTTGCAGGCCGCGCGCCTGTCGATGCAGGGTGAAGGCCTCTACATCGTTTTCGACTCCCCGCAACGCGGCATCGCCCCCGGCCAGTTCGCCGCATGGTACGACGGCGACGAGCTCCTCGGCTCGGGCCCGATCGACAGGTAACGCAACAATCCGATAATCCGCACGGCCATGCCCCGCACAACCACCATATCACTCCGCCTCGCGCCAATTCTGCTTTTTGCGCTCCTCTGCTCCGCCGCCACGGGGCAAAGTGCGGCTTCGGAGCGGCCCGACACAGCGGGGCGAAACGCCGCTCCGGAACAGGCCCTCGCAACCCCGCAACAACCCGCCCCGGCGCAGCTCGCCCCAAAATACCCCGTCGCCCCCCGGCAGAGTGTAGCCGTGGGCTTCTGGAACCTCGAAAATTTCTACGACACCATACCTTCGCCCTTCTACGACGACACCGAATACACCCCGCAGGGAGCAAAACATTGGGACACAGAGCGTTACAACCAAAAGGTAAAAAATCTCGCAAGGGTGCTCGACGACATGTCGCTCGACGTGGCGGGATTGGGCGAGGTTGAGAACGAAGCCACCGTGCGCGATCTGGTTACGGCTCTAAAAACGGATTACTGCTACATCCACCGTACCACCTCCGACCTCCGCGGCATGGATATGGCATTGCTCTACAAGGGCGACAAGTTCATCCCCGAACGGGTGCGGCAGGTAGACATCCACTCCACCCGCGAGGCGCTCTATGTCAGGGGCCTGCTGCTCGGCGAGCGGGTCGACATCGTGGTGTGCCACCTCCCGTCTAACTTCAACGACTACGACTACCGCGCCCGCGCCATCCGCGCGCTCTACGATTTTTCGGATTCGCTGCAGCGTGCCGACCCGGGCGCACGCCTTATCATCATGGGCGACATGAACGCCAGCGCGGACGAGCGGATATTCAAGGAAAACTTCCCGTTGGAACGCTACGGGCCGCTGGTAAACGCTCTGGCCAACGAGCTGACGCAAAGGCGCGGCAGCTACGCCTACGGCTCGCGCTGGCAGCTGATCGACAATATATTCATATCGGGCGGATTGCTTTACGGCCCCGGCCTGCGGCGCGCGCAATCGGGGATATTTATCCGGGATTACATGTTATCGCAGGGCAGTGCTGCCCTGCGCAAGGGGTACCCCTTGCGGACATTCGTGGGCGACACCTACACCGGCGGTTTCAGCGACCACCTGCCGGTCTACATCATCTTCGAGAAGGCCTCCCAATAAAAATCGCTCAATAAAAATTCCACAGCGGGGGCTTGAAACATATCCCGAAGCGCAGCATCGAGGTATAATGGTCGTAGCCCAGCAATTTCTCGGCATACCCCTGGTACCACTGCGCGAAAAGATAGACGTTCGCCTTGCTGGAAAAAGGATTATAACTGAGCTCCATCTGAGTGTTGCACCCCTTGGAGCACGGATTGAGCACCACCGACGCCCATATCCGTTCGCGCCGGTCGTGGTAGTTGATCGCGGCCAACCCGTAGCCCTTGTAGTCCAGCAGGTTGGGATTGTCGCTGCCCGGCCATCCCGCCCACAGTTTGAGCTGCATCGAGACACGGAAATTGAAATAGTAGCACCCGCTCAGCACGAAATAGTTCCACGAGCGCGAGGTGATGCTGTCGCGACCGTTCGACTCATGTTCGAAGGCGAACGTGGCCATCCCCTTGAAGCGGCCGTCGGCAATCAGTGGCTTGCCGATGAGCAGCCCGGGATTGTAGTTCGAATCGCCGAACGGCGATGATTTTTGGTAGACGTGCCAAAACGATTTCTGGGTATAAGTCAGCATCAGGAAGGTGTTCCACGGCAGGATGGTTTTGGTCAGGCGCTGGCGGATGCTTATCTGGAATTTCGCGTCGGCCGTGTACTTGTTGACGGGCCGGTCGAGCGGGACGCCCGTGAGAAAATAGTTGTCGTGGAACATCCCGAAGCTGGGCATCCGGTCGAATATGTCGGACAACTGGTCGTTGGTCAGATGTATGTAATCTGGCTTGATAATAGGCCTGGAAGCGGTGTCGGCCTCCATCGCCATAATATCTTCCGGGCTTTGAACCTGCGCCCACGCGCCGGCCGCCAGCCAACATCCCATCAGGCATAAAAGCACTCTCCTCATGGCATCCCTCTCTTGTTTCCCCGGTGCAAACATAAGAAAACTATCGAAAAGGTGTGCCCGCCGGGGCGGAAAAAGTCGGGGCCGAAAAAAGCGATGGCCACCCGCAAGGGCAGCCACCGCTCATTCACACCGGATATGTCCGGGACCTTATTACAGCGATTCCGCCGGCAGAGTGGGATAAGTAGCGGGCGAGCTGCCGAGACTGCTCCACGGGAAAGCCCACGCGGCCATTGATGGTACGGCGGGAGCGTAGGTGGCGCTCCAGCCATTGGGCTCCGTAGCGCCCCAACCCGCATTGCCCGACGCCGGCCAGACCGAAGCAAAGTCGGAAGCGTTGGCCGCGCTGAAGTTTATGAATGCGGTGGGGGTAGAGGCGGTCGCGGCTGCGGTCATACTTGCCGGCACGGTAACTCCCGTTATGGCCGAAGCCACATAATAGCAGGTTTCGGCCTGGCCCACCGGTATGGCCGAATAGGCGGCATTCATCACGCCGTTATTGGCGATGACATCGGCGTTGGCCGTTTGTGGGAATTGGGCGGCGTTAGTAGTACCGGCTTTGACGACAAGGGACCCGCCGGTTACGGCGCAGGCGGAGATCTGCCCCATATTCAGGCCGCATATACCGCCCACATCTGCATTAGTGCTGGCTACCGGCGCACCATTGCTTGTCTGCGCCGTGAGCGTGCCGCCGGCCTGTTTGCAACCGACTATCATACCTTTGTTGTTCAAGCCGCAAATACCTCCGCAAACCCCATGGGCTTGGGCGGTGGTGCCGCCGCCGGTAACATTGGCGTTGTTCACGCAACCCATTATCACGGCCGAAACAGGGACACTATTGGCCCCGGTACCGGTATTGAGATTGCCGATAGCGCCGCAGATACCGCCGGCCCTGTTGTTGACATTGGAGCCGGTTGCGGTTATCGTCATCTTGTTGGAGCAATTTACAATTGCCGATGCAGACATGATCACGCCGCAAATACCTCCGGCGGGGCTCGGCCCTACGGTCATGGTGCCGCTCGAGGAGCATCCGGAGACGAGGGAGCCTGCAGTGGCGGTATTAGAGTTAATGGTGCCTACAATGCCTCCCCAGCCGTTCGTGAGGTTAGCGGGGGCTCCGGTGGTCGTTATCGTGCCGCCTTTGAACTGGCAGTTTGTGATCGTAGCGGGTACACTCTGAACAAATCCCACGATACCTCCGAATCCGGGCTCAGCGACAGTGGCGTTATATGAGGAGTTCTCGACACTGCAATTCGAGATGGTTACCGGGCCCGCGGTGCCGCCAAAGGTGCTGTTCACCGCGCCTATCATCAACGACTGACTAAAGGTGGTCGTAATAGTCCCCTGCGCTGACGCGAGATTATACACATGACAGTCGGTAACCGTGCTGTTGTTGAGCGTTCCCACGAGCACTCCGGTACCGCTGGCGCCATGGTTGAACACGACCGTTCCCGCGCTGGTGCCGGTGCCGTTACCCGTTACCGTGCATCCCGATATGGCGACCTTGTAGCCAGATCCCAGAAGCGAGCCGCAATTCGTAGCGGCGCTGGGGCTGGCACTGGCCAAAACAACGGTCGTTCCCGTCGTGATCGCGACATTTTCTATCGTTGTGGTCGCGCCGTCTTTGCCGGCATACCCGAACAGGCCCTGACCGTCGCCCGCATTGTTCAGGGAAAGGCCGCTAATGGCTTTGTTGCCGCCGTCGAAAGTGCCTGTGAATGGCATGGTGTTGGTACCGATCGGTGTCCACGTAGCAGGGATGCTCGTGTCCGCAAGGTTGAGGGGGTTCATCACGGTTATCGTGTAGCCCGTATAACCCGCGTAAGCCGTAATATTCGCGGTTGCAGCCAACCATGCAAGGCCCGCCGGAGTAAAGACCTGGATCGAGTTGCCGCTAATCGTGGCGTCCCCTGCGGGAGGAGTGGGCAGACTGGGCGGCACGTAAGCGCCTTGAGCGGTAAGGTCGAAATCGCCTCCACTGTACTGGAGTTTGTACCTCGTCCCCGGATTGAAGCGGGTGTCGGTGCCGTCCTTCTCGAACACATAGGTATTCGCCGGGTTGTTGCTCGCATCGACGGTCGTGATCGTGATCTTCAGATCGCGCATGGTCGTACCGTCATCGGGAAGTGCAGAGTTGAGCAGGGCTCCGGTGGCGTCCTTCATTACATCGCGGGGGACGACTGCAATATGGGCGACGATGTCCGTTGCCACCGCCGAATTTGGAAGATCGACCGAGATATCGTTGACATAATAGGTGCCGGTGCCTACTCGGGCGAAAACCAACTTTGGCGTAGCGCCGGAATTGGTGCTGGCGCTCGCCCTCGACACCTGCATCCTGGTCATAAAAGGCTTCGTGGGATCGCCATTCGAGTCCGCGGTATAGGTGCCGGCATCGGCATAAATATCGACGTTCGCCACTTTTTCACCAGCGGGCACCCCTGTGATGGGAATGTCCAAAATGGAGCAAAGATATTGGAACTTGAACGTTACCGCGCTCGGCGCCACGCCGTTGATGGACACCGGATCGGCCCACATATAGAGATATTGGCCGTCCACATCGGCGCCGCTCTGCGTTTGGGGGTTCGGAAGATCGAATGGCACGGCATTGGTGCTGCTGCTTGCGGTCATCGAAACGGTTGACCCTAAAATTCTACCATACGTTGCATAGAGGGTTCTGGTAGCTACGGCACCGTTCCCCTGGGGAAGCGTTCCGGTGAAGGAAGCCGTAGTGCCGCCGGTGCTGCCGGTAATGGTGAACAGCGCACTGCCTATATGGGAAGCATTGGGATTGAACGGGATTGCCCCTGTCGGCGTGCCGTCCCAAACCCTGATCGTGTCGCCTGCGGCCCAGGTAACATTGAGACCATTGACTGTGGTCCTGGTGCCGTCGTCGGATCCGGCGATTGCCGTAACGGTTATGGGCACACCGGCGCTCGTCCCGTTCGAAGAACTTTCTTTTACCTGGTCTTTCACGCAGGAAGCGAGACCCAGTCCGAGGGCTACGCTCGCAAATAAAATAATCTTTTTCATCATCTTGATCCTCCATCGATTAATGCGGGCAAAATATCGCTCGCGGGGGAGACATCGCCGGTCGCAGCGAAGCCCCGTTCGGTCGAAACCGAAACCACCTCCAACAGAGGTGTTTCGTATTTCTGTTTTGTTTCCAGTAGTTTCATAACGGGTCGGGTTTTGACATTAAACTTATTGCAAATATATGAAATTTTTTATGCTTGCTCGCGGTTGATCAAAAAAACATTATATTTGTTTTTGGAATCGGCCGGCAAAGCCGCAAAACACTTGCATGGGAAGAAAATGAACCCGAAAAATCCCCTCGCCAAAATCTACGCCTTCTATCGCGACGGCTTCCGGTCGATGACCGTGGGGCGGACGTTGTGGATCGTGATACTTGTCAAACTTTTTATTATATTTGTCGTGCTGAGGCTCTTCTTTTTCCACGATTTTCTGGGAAAATTCAAGGACGGCCCGCAGCGGGAGGATTATGTCCGAGGGCAACTTATCGAACGCAGCGAATGACCAACCTATAAAAATAAAATAACTTAAACCCTATCCGCATGTTACTTGCTTCAACTTCTGACCTCTTGAGCGTGGTCGACTGGTCGCGGGCGCAATTCGCCATGACGGCCATATACCACTGGCTCTTCGTCCCCCTCACGCTCGGCCTCGGAGTGATCTGCGCCATCATGGAGACGATCTACTTCCGCACCGGGGACGACTTCTGGAAGCGCACCGCGAAATTCTGGATGCGCATCTTCGGTATCAATTTCGCCATCGGGGTGGCCACCGGCATCATCCTCGAATTCGAGTTCGGCACCAACTGGTCGAACTATTCGCACTTTGTGGGCGACATTTTC
>Ga0123354_10013622_pt1 | contig 12627 bp, 7 predicted proteins | sample TergutLab28metaG_2_FD_97872 | JGI IMG/M metagenome (GOLD analysis project Ga0123354, IMG submission 97872) | Labiotermes labralis P4 segment gut microbial communities from Petit-Saut dam, French Guiana - Lab288 P4 | ecosystem: Host-associated > Arthropoda: Insects > Digestive system > Gut ... | reverse complement strand
GGGAGGTTGTGGCGTTGTGGTCATGCGGAGGCTTGTTCTCTGTCCTCCTCCTTGATGGTGCTGCCTTTGCGGGCGGGGGGGTGGTCCGAGCGGCTTAGTGGTAGGTTTCCTTGCCTAGGGGAATAGAGATGCGTGTGTGAGTAGGATGGCTGAATGCCCTATTCTATTATGCGTGGGAGGATACTTCTGTATTGTGAAAATGTAAACATGAAGCATCTGTGGACTTACCTAAGCTCTTGGTGCTAACGTGTTCCTGTCTTGCTTGTCCCCACTTCCTAGATCATTAGGGGGGGTCAAATCAACAAGCGCGGGATGGCATAGAGTGTAGTAGGAAACAGATAGACGACAAATGTATCGACAGATTGATCGAAGAACCTGAAAGGAAGACACCATTCGCTAAACCTAGACGTAGATGGGAAGATGGTAGGCCTACTAAAACGAATATTCGAGATGTGTGATTTGAGGGTGGGGAGAGGAACTGGATTCTTTTTGGCTCACGATAGCGGACGCTGGTGAGCTGTTGTAAATATCAAAATAAATATGCGGTATGCAAAAATGGCAGGGAATATTTCGACAGTATGAGCAACTATTACATTCACAAAGACTCTGTTCCGTGGATTCAACAACAAAACTAACATGATGTCCATACAAACTAACATGATGTCCATACAAACCCGTCAAATGCGAACAGTAACACGAATTAATATAGTGCTTCCCCTTTAGTTCGTAAAAACAGAATATTTGACTCAACTTTTACTGCCGCAGTTTCTTTAGCAAAACAGAAAATAACAGCCTGATGACCGGGCAGAATATCACATTTAGTAATCGCAATTCATAAATCTGCGTAACTGGCATATAAAATTTGTGTGTTGACTGTCATACATGCACCAATAGGCTATAAAAATATTTTCTTCTTTTTTTGGGGGGGGGGGGAGAAGGGTGAGAAATCTGTAACTTCGGTTCCTCCGCTGCGTTCAACATAAAGGTATATGTCACGCTCACGACAGGTAGCAGTAACGGTCCCAATAATGCCAGATACTGTAGATACAGTGATATGAGCTCCTGATGATGGGTGGAGATACCACCCGAAACATGTAAAACAGTTTACAGATATAAATAAATTATATATTGTTGCATCTTGTTGGATAATTATTGCCACATATTACACGATGCACGGGCCATTGAACATAAAAAAAGAAGTAAAATAAATATATGTACTGAATAAACATTGTGTATTTAGTTGGTATAATTAATGGTGTTTAACACCATAACACTATAATTACCTTTACATTGCTGGTTACTAAATTATTACTTTGTTGTCAACGTGTCTGAAATCCGTAAAAATATCACTGCTTGGCTTCCTCTGTTTTAGTCTCTACCACTGTCTTGCCACCATGTATCAAGTGCGTTTGTAACTGACTTGTAATTTTTAATTTCTGTTTATCCATTTTAAACTTCCATAATGAAAATGTAAATCCTGTCTTTATATATAGTCTATATATAATTAAACAAATGAGATGTAAAGTAATCACGAACAACAACGGTATATGGATGCTACACTTTTGTTTAACTCCAGATGGAACTATCCTTTTTTTTTGGCGTTTTGCTGTCCGTGCATCTCAGTATATTCATCTCAGTAATTAACCAACTTGATGCACAAAATTTTTGTTTTACAGCAAGTTTATTTCATGCCTCTACATGTTTCGAGCACATGTGCTAATGCTTCCGGAGGTCAAAATTGCATTACGCAGCCTCTGGTATCATCACATCTATAGGTGTGATGATACCAGAGGCTGTGTTATGCAATTTTGACCTCCTGACGATGAGCACATGTGCTCGAAACATGTAGAGGCATGAAATAAATTTGCTGTAAAACAAAAATTTTGTTGGTTAATTACTGAGATAAATATCCATGTTAGGTTTATAAATGTGTTTACTCAAACAACTTCGTAACACAGCTGTACTAGTATTGCTGCTATGATGCTATGTTTCACCTCTTGATTTATGTCTGCTGCCGGTCTTATGACAGGAAAATATGTTCTTGTCAGTGCCTTTGAAAGATTAAGCCCATCTGTCGTAAACTGGTGAAAGTAACCAGAGTGTGACTCACTCACAGGTCAAGCGTATCACTTCAGTCAGATTACACCGCACTGAGAAGCTTCGTCGGTATTCTTTTGAAGTTAACAACTCCCAGTTTTGAGAAATCCAAAAATACCGAATGCTAGACGAGACAGGCTAATAAAAGCAAGTAGAAACTCCATAATTAAGTCATTATTCTGAAAAATTAAAACCTGTAACGAAAGGCACGAAATCGTCAATAAGATTCAACTCATATCATCAGAACATGATTACAGTGTGTCCGTCTGGCCGTTCTAATGAAGGAGACTTCTCTCACAGTTGCTTAACGTTGCAGATCAACGAGATTTTGTCTACACTGCGACTGTCAGAGCAGGGAAACACTCGTACAGGGAGATTGTCTGGAGGCCAGAAGAAGCGCCTCTCCATTGCCCTCGAGCTAATCACCAATCCTCTAGTACTGTTCTTGGATGAGCCCACTACGTAAGTCCATTCACGACAATTTTGCGTTTCTTATGTCCACGAAGTGAAGTTGTGTCCTAACGGCTGAACAAGTCTCTGCAGGTTTTATATCTGAAATTAATGGAAGGTGGTAACGAAATGGCATACTGAAAGTCCATAATGAATATTATTATGAAACGAAATAAATACTGATTCCTAACGTTTCAATATAAGTACTAGTCACATGAAACTAAAATCCAACAATATTCTATCAAAAGAAACTCATCGTATGAAAAGCTTCTAACTCCATAATGTAAAACAACGCTGACCTAATATGTTTCCTGCGGCCCGCGAGAGTATACCTACCTTACCGGTGTTTAAATAAAATGAGATAAATATGCCAAGGAAAAAAATTTCGAACATTATGTACTGAATTTAGGATTATTACCTTCGTGGACTTTGTCCATGGCCTGGTATTTCAGAATTAATAAGATTAATAAACATTAAATAAAATACAAAATTCCGGGGACGGGATCGGTCCTCTCGCCTCATGATAAATACCGACTTTTTACACCAAACTTTGCCTTGTATTCTCTTGTAATTAATTTCATTAATTCCAAAACACCGGACCATGGACAAAGTCCACGAAACTAATATTCTTAAATGTCCTATATAGTATACCATCCTCAGAATCTTACAGAAATGTATTGCTTATTGAATATTCAGTGTAATTTGGCAATTCATTTCATGCGACACCTAATAAATAACTTACAAACGTACAGTACGCAATATCGATAAATCTAGGAACTAATTGGCAGCGGGTATGCTCAGTGTTTGCAGTCAGCTACTAAGTAAACAGAAACACCATATCTTTGCTTAGTAATATAACTCTGCTTTCCACCTGTTTCGAATTCCCACTACCAAGACGACTACATAAACAGTGATCTTGTGAGAACGTTCAGAGTAGAGATTTTCTTGATGTTGTCAAAGCAAATTGACTAATTTGGGTACGTAATATTACAATACACTAATTTATATACGCAAAGGGTTTGGAACGCTATCGGCCCAATACTTACTTCCATAACTGAAGAATAAAAAACCAACTAGATGTTACTTATTATTTTATTGTACTTCTTATAGGCTCGCCATGTTTCGGGCACTACTATGACCATCATCAGGAGCTCACGACTATGATGTTCATTACCACATTGGTCGTTTCGTTCTACTACTCCAGCCTAACCGCACCTAACCTAGAACATACAGCAAACTAAGAACGAAACGACCGATGTGGTAATGAACAACATAGTCGTGAGCTCCTGATGATGGTCATAGTAGTGCCCGAAACATGTTGAGCCTATAAGAAGTACAATAAAATAATAAGTGGCATTTAGTTGGTTTTTTATTCTTCAGTTACGGTGCTTGTTTATTTTAGTTTTAATAAAAAGGATGGCCTAATCTGTAGAATGTGATGGATATACTGCACTGGACATGGGTTACCGTGCAGAACCTTCGTCTAACTTATTCACAAATGAAGGAAATCCTTTAGGTATGCAGAATCATTCTGTGGGTTGTGTGTGTTAGCGCTGCGTCGTTTCTATCACACGCGATTTTTATGCTTAGGAACACCTCTGTTCTTACGCGACGTATCACCGAATGTACGCGGTTTCATCCACGCCCTGCGCCTGACTGACTACTTACGATGATAGCATAATTATGTTGACCTCCAACGTGGAGGATTACGCGGATGAGCGCCTCACCGCCAGCGTGTATAGCTTGCTGTAAGCACAAACAGTGACTTCTGCATCTCGTTTAGCAGCCTGTATCTGTAGTGGCCTCTTTGCTGCATATAAACAAAATGAGTTCTAAGTTCAACTCATTCAGTCTTAAAAATAACAGACGTTGGCTAAGAACCAGCGGCACCCACTGCTGACGACCCTATTTCCCCCACCTCCAGTAACCTCCAGAAGCCACGCAAGCCACCAATTTCCTTAAATGAAGCTTATCAAATGATCCACTGAAGTAGTTTTGGCGAGTCAAAACACCGTAATAAACAAATACAGTATTTATGTTGTTAAATTTACTACACACTTTCTTTTTATGTTTTCATATCTAGGTTAAGCAAGTCACTCACCAAGTACACCATAATAAATTATACGGTCTAAAGCGTAGACTATGTTTTTTATTACCGAATCTATGTAGGGGAAAAAAGTGTTTTCGATGTATGAGGCATCCTTCGACCAACTAAGCTGTCAGCAAGTCAATTCTTACTTGTATTAGTGCGATTTACTTAACTTCGAATACCCAGTCGTAAAGTATCTCATGCTTTCATTTCAATAAATTCACGTTCTACTCACATTTTAGTGTGACAGTTTTGGCCAACCAGCTCAACAAAGGCCCTTACTCGCTTTTGCTGTAGGCAACAACAAAATAACACGCGCAAGCATTATAAACATGTGTGTATTAATTGGTAAGTAGCAGGATGTTAATGTCCGGGATCGAATCCCGGTGGAGACGAGATTTTCCGCCGGCCCTGGGGCCCACCCAGCCTCCTGTAAAATGGATACCAGGTCTTTCCCGGGGGTAAAGTGCGGCCGGGGCGTCCTGCTGACCACTCACCCCCTTCTAGTGCTGCGGTCATGGAAGAGTAGAGCTATACCTCTACCTACCCTCTGGGCCACACCGGGCCCATAACGGGATCACTTTAACTTTTTGCCAGGATGTGAATCCTAAAGGGCTCAGTTTCAGAACCTGGATCACTTTCCTTCGTCAGGCGAAAAGGTACTTTCTGAGTCAGCAATCCATTAACAAAAGGCAAGCGACTTTATAAAGCTTTTAAACTGCAAATCTTTCTACTCTAACACTGTCACGAAATATATAAAAATTAAACTGTGTCATAACGATAAGTTTCAAAAGGAAAGGAAAAGACGCGAATTTTATAACGGTTCCAGTCCAAAAAGTACAAATATATGTGAACCGAAATACTGATTATCCGTAAGCAGGGGAATTTTCATGGGAAATTAAATGTTTTCCAGGACAAAGGAACTCACCTGGTAAATTTGTCTGCAGTTTCCGTAAGAGTGCTTTTGCTACACACAGGACACCAGAAATGTCCATCAGCCTTTAGAAGCACTGACAAAGCAAAATAAAATCTGTAATTTAGTACATTTAGCTGCGAGTGGTCACAAATATCCAGCTACAAGAACAGCTACATGGATTCGAACCCCTGAGTGACTGTCAACATTCGGCATGTCTTCACAGTATGGACACGCGAGGCCCACAGAAGTTACACACAATGAAACATATGGGACCCTGACGAGTGCTGTGTTTTGGGATTTGGCACAGTGTGATCTGGTCGTGGGATAATGGGGGAAGAAGCTTCCTCTTAAAGGTCAGAACATACACGACGTCACGTCCCAGAAGACAATAATATTCATGGTCACCGCCATAACTTCCAATATCACACAGCACCAACTCGGTTATTGTTATATTGTAGTGTTATTGAACTTGACAATTGTGAGGCAACATGAACTGTTATAATTACACAGGATGGGAATTAGAACTGTAAGGTTATTTCAGTCCTTTATCGTACAAAATCCGATCAAGGACTACTTTAAACTAAGAACTTGCAGAATGACGACAAAAACAGGTAGCGCCTTCCATGCACACGCCCGTGAAGACACAAAAAGGGAAGAGAGGTGTAGCTCCACTTGTTCCTAACCTCGGCACTAGATGACCGGGAGTGGTCAACTTCACACACCGGCCGCTTTACCTCAGCAAAAACCCCGGTACCCATTGCATAGGAGGCTGTGTGGGCCCTAGAGCCAGTACCTATATTCTGAAGAAGAGAAAAATCTATGGAACCTACCAGGAATCCAACCCCCGCCCGTCCAGTCCGTGACCTAGCCACTATGCTGACCGCGCTGACCCGGCGCCTTAAAAAAATACAGTGTACAGAGAATATTTTTTTCGTGTTTTGACTGTTGCACGTGCAACATCAATATGTTTTAAAGTGTAGGATCACTGCCACGAGGGTGTGAGGCAATTACGAAATAATGAGTTGTCAGCCTTGGGAAAGAAGTAACTGCGGATTGAGCACGCACAGCAGCAGTTACATCATCTTCCTAACAGATTAGCAACATATATGTCATATTTGTTTTAGGGGCCTGGACAGCTCTTCGTGCACACAGTGTGTGTCCTTGCTTCAGGACCTGGCTCGGCAAGAACGCACGATCGTCTGTACCATCCATCAGCCCAGCGCTTCACTGTTCCAGAAGTTCGACCACGTGTATGTCCTCTCACAGGGTCGATGTCTGTACCAGGGTGCTGTCCAACAGCTCATCCCCTACCTGGAGAGGTTGGAACTTCCATGCCCCATGTACCATAACCCCGCAGACTACGGTGAGTATCATTAACATCTATGGAGCCTTCCATTAATGCCTGGTGAACTGCCGAATTTTATACAGCTTGGGATATTACACGGTTTGACACACTCATAATAGCCATAAGGAAATAATGGGTAAATATTCAGAATTACGACTTCGGAATACATAAAACATATATAAAGACAGATAACGCATGTTGCGGAGCAAATAAACTAATTCGGCTCTGACCCAATGTCCAAAAAATAACCGACAGCAGCTAATGGCTCTTAAGGAACGACACGCGACATTCTGTTGCGCCGTACACTGTGTCATCTTACGGTAAAAGAGTTACAAAGTCTACTTGTCTGACGCAAATTTAAATCGCTTTTAAAAATCGCTTCAGTGAACTTATTTGCGCTCGTATTATTTTACAACACAAACTGCAAGCCCAAACACAGCCTGAGGCATTCTTTTCATTTGGAAGGTAATCCTGTATTCAAAATATTTCACACAACCTCACAGCGCCCTTCACAAAATGACAGTTTTATTTCATTTGAGCCCAAGGTCAATCAGACAGAGGGCTACTTAGAAATTATTAACCAGTGACAATGACACACCTTAAACCACCCCACCCCCTCCACCACCACCACCACAACACACACACACACACACACACACACACACACATACACACACACACTACAATCCCGTCTGCCGTCAACAGACCTTCCAGAGGCTTGGCAGCGACCACTCACATTTGTCTGAAACTAGTTAGGAGGTTTGGGGATTTATTTTAATCAAGCACCATTGCAACTTATAACAGGTTCCAAAGCAAAACCAATATCACAGGTCGTTTTAAAAATAACTTTAAGCTTTGAGACGTAACAAAATATGACACACAGCGTGCAGGTTCCGACCCTAGCGTCTTTGGTGTTGGGTTTGCTGTTTTACTCGTGCTTGGTGCATTGCGCTGTGACTGATACAAATGAACGAAAGTCAGAATCATTATCTGGATAATATGAGCAAGGAATAAGCTTAAATAAGTCAAAACACAACTAGTATCTTAGGTATTATTTATTTAGGGTGACGACATGTTTCGGCCCCTGTTTTGGGCCATCATCAGTCAACTTACGTTGTATAGCTTCCTCAATTCATACTTTGCGACTTGAAGATGGCCCAAAACAGAGGCCGAAACATGTCGTCACCCTAAATAAATAACACCTAAGATACTAGCCGTGTTTTGACTTATTTAAGCTTATTCCTTGCTCATATTATACTGAACACAACGGGGATGGCTCACCTAAAGATCAGTTCCTGAAAATGATTTAGGAACGACTAATTTTGGCCACAACACGTAGTCATAATTTGTATCAGTTAATAAAGAAAGCGTTAAATTGTACTTACTAAATGATAGTTGTGGAAACTGGATTTTAGATGTTCATATGAGACAGGAGTGATACAGTAAGACCTAATAACTTTCGAACTGAAATCCAAAGACTTATCAATTCACTTCTAATAACTGTCACAGCAATGGAATGTGTCTAATATTATAGCCATTTAAGAGGCCGATGTCATGAAACTGATTGTAGTAATTTAGCAGACCGTTATCCCCTCCATGCAGAATGTTTTTTCTGCATTTTTCGCTTCAGGTTAACTCCGTATGTAGACAAAATGACTCAATATAACTTGTGGGTATCTGCGCATTAGACTACCTGCTCATCAGATATACTGCACCCATCCACACTAAAAAAAGGGGGGGGGGGAAATTATTGGAGAGTACGTAATCATTACAGGCTTTCGAGACAGCCTGTGACTCGGAAGGAAACATCTGTACAATAGTGTCAGTGAGTTAGGTAGGTCTGTATACACTAACGAATCCAGGTAGATTAAAATAAGGTGTTAGCTACAGTAAAGTCAGCAAAGGCAAACACTTTTCTGATAGTATCATATTCAGATTTGCCTAAACCTTGGACAGAAGAGTTATGGCTCTACCCACTTTCATCCTCGGCGCCAGATGGAAGTGAGTGGTCAACGACACGCCCCGGTAGCTTTACCCCCAAGAAAGAACCCCGTCTCTTCCCTTCAGGTTTCCTACCAGAAGTTTTGTATTTCTCATCTTACTTAAGGCTGTATATTACACATGCATGCACGTAATTACCACAATAGCAGTAGTCTATTTAATTTAAAATATAAAGTGCCAATTATAACAAACACTCAGTAAAGGCAACAGAAAGAGTGAATATAAGATTTAATTATACAAACCAACATGAAGAGCGATAATTCATGCACAGTGTTGAGTTTGGTTTGGCATGGCTTGGATTGGTTTGACTTGGCGTATTTATTTGCACTGAAAACTTGTTATACAATGCTGCAACAACAACAACTACTACTACTACTACTAATACCACTACCACCACCACAACTGCTACTACCACTATTAATAATAATAATGTTTTAATGCGTCACGGCAAATAGGCAAATATTCGTAAATGAACGTTCATAACACTACTTAGTTTAGACAGAATACGTTTATAGTATCGTATAACTGTTCATCAAGTTTACAGACGCTAAGAACAGATAAACATAGGGTGTGTTTTTCGTTTATGCATAGCGTCCGTCTGTCTGTCACGCACACATACACATGCAGTAAAACGTGCGATAGACGGCACAGCGATAATACGTGGTCAGAACGCTGTCGGTGGTACGTACAACTTACAAAGAGAAATGCGGTACAAATCAGTTCAGACTACTGACACGTTAAGCGGACAATAAACACGCCAAAAACCGTTAATGTAAACCAGCATTTCAGGTGTGACAAAGTACTGGACGCACAGAATTAAAAGCACAATACGAGGAACAGTGAAAATCCAGCTGTGGTGTATGAGGAGCACCGTTCATAAATTTATGCTGCGTTCATGTTGCAGTGATCGAACTGGCCTCTGGAGAATATGACCAAGACAGTATTGACAAAATGGTGACGGGAAGTGAGAATGGACGCAGTCTCACGTGGTTCGTTCCACCTGACTCACTCCGAGACTCCAAAACAACAGGTATGGACATCCAGGTCCTCTTATTTGATGCTGCCAATACGATTGGAAGAAATGTATCTTTCATTGCATGCTTATTAACAACACAGCTGTAGCACGACTACCACTGTATTTTGGCATGTGACGCCGTGTATTTTATTAATCTATTTATGGTTTAACGACGCCGTCAGTAGCTTGGCCACACAGTGTCGAATCACAGAATGCAGACTGGATGGTAACTCCGAAGTCCTAAAGCTTAAGGCAGCAGGTTCAATCAAAACATTATCACCTAACTACCAAACTACACGAAGTCACATTCCAAACGCAGATTCTCCTTATAATAGCCCCCGTGATAACCGGAATCTCCGGCACCAAATTAGTTAACCATTGATGTGAATGCACTGACCTTGAAGGTGACAGTTTTCTGGGATGTTACGCCGTGTCGGCTAGTGAATAATTACCAACGTTTCGGTGGAGCGCACTGCCTCCATCTTCCGGGTACAGTCCCCCCCCCATTCCTCAGATAAAGGCACTGCAGTCCTCCGAAACGGCGGTCGCTTTTCACCAGTCGGCATAGCTCAGCATTCCAGACCAACTGAATCTTAATCAGCACCGCTCTGAATACCTCGAATGTCCTATACATTTACATTTATTCAGCTATGATGTGTTATGAATTTTGCAGTTTTCGTGACGACGGTATTCTACAAGATCCTCTCGGACCGACAGCCGCGTCAGGTAATTTAAATACACAACGTTTCAGAGATATCTCAGTATCTTGAAGGTGGAAGCGAAGTCGGTCTCCTAAACATTTATGTATTCGAATTACGTGAAGCGGCTGTCGGCCCGAGATTTTACAGCGTACGATGTGTTAGTTCACAACCGCAGTTCATTACACTATGCCAGTTTTTAAGCGCAGTCGAAATCAGACATTCAGCACACGCCCACTTTCGTCACAATTCAACAGACGCACATTAATCACGTTACACAAGATGACCATTACGAGTGTTTCAATGCATCTTCTAAAACCTCAGCTATAGCACAGTACGCGCCCCTTCTTTCCCCAATTACAATTACATTCTAAGCCACTACTTACTGTGATCTGTACTCCTCACCCAATATTGTGCGGGTGATAAAATCGAGAAGAATGAGATGGGCAGGGCATATGGCGCGTATGTGTGAGGAGAGGGGGGCGTATAGGGTCTTGGTGGGGAAACCGGAGGGAAAGAGACCAGTGGGGAGACCTAGGCGTAGATGGGTGGATAATATTAGGATGGATCTCCAGGAGGTGGGATGTGGGTATGTGGACTCGATTGGGTTGGCCCAGGATAGGGACAGGTGGAGGACGCTTGTGAGTGCGGTAATGAACCTTCGGGTTCCGTGAAATGCGGGAAATTTCTTGGCTAGCTGCAAACCAGTTAGCTTCTCAAGAAGGACTCTGGACCATGGAGAGTAAGTAAGTAAGTAATAGGGAGTGATATTTGTCTACTGTTGGAACGGAAATATTCACGAATATTACAAAATATGTCACAAAGAATTTTTACGTCTCTACGCCCCGATGAATTACAAGCGTCTCTGACAACAATTAATCGGAAAACAAAAGAAAAAAACTTCGAAGAATGAAGCGAAGACGGGAAGGTAATATTAAAATGGATATTCAGTGGAGAGTGATGACTGTGTCCATTTCAGCTGGGGTAGGAACAAGTGGCCAGTTACTTAAACAATTCTGTGTTCCAAGCAGTTGTTCCGTTCTGCAGCGTCGCAATACGACCGACCGATTGATACGCCACAGATATCGCGTCCAGAAAGTGTCACTGGTCGCACCCACAACACGCGGAATAATTAAGTTATGACCTAACTTTACTGACAAGTTTTTTTTATTCTCCTGCATACCCTGGGTGCTGATAAGCCCGACCAATAAGGAAACAAGCTCGGAAACATGTCAGGGATGCGCGCGATTTCAACAACATCGAGACGCAAGCTCTCATCAAGTTGTTTTTTCCTGCAAGGCAAGGCGCCGAAGGAAATTCACTCCATTCCATAATAATATTTATTTACTGCAATTGGGTTGTCACCCGATGGCAGTGGTTATTTTACATGTATACAAAATATGAAATTGGTTACTAATAAATTTAAGTCGGGATAGCTAAATTAGAAACATGTAGTGGCAACTTGGAATGTTGGGAACCATCTCAGCATTTACTTATAGACACAGGGAAACCAAGTAAAGCCTGTGTCGAGGTGGCCGGTCGCAGGACCTTCCGAATACTGACTTCTAGCCAAATACTGAATTCTAGCCCCGAATACTGACTGACAGAAACAATACTTTGTTTCCTTCCTGGTCGGGCTAAGGACTTATTAGCACCCCTTTACTGTATATAGTCACACGTCTTTATGTATTAACCTCTGCTTCAAATACTAACACCTTCATCACTAAGACGGTCTTATACAGGGTGAGTCTCTCTGTAGAGGCCCCAAACTATTGTCTATAAAAACTTATTTTATTGAGATAATGACCTGAAAATTTATATATACATACCGGGAATGATGTAAAACAGGACCTGCTCATATTCGAGGCTGAAACTGGTCTCCTTTCACAACCAAACACACCTGAATGCGTTTATCCAAATTCTGGAATACTTTTCCCAAAGTGTCGACGTTGACGGCTCGAATCTCTTGGCGTATAGCGTCTTTGAGTTGTTCGATTGTGCGGGGTGTATTTTTGT
>Ga0123354_10013621_pt1 | contig 12627 bp, 12 predicted proteins | sample TergutLab28metaG_2_FD_97872 | JGI IMG/M metagenome (GOLD analysis project Ga0123354, IMG submission 97872) | Labiotermes labralis P4 segment gut microbial communities from Petit-Saut dam, French Guiana - Lab288 P4 | ecosystem: Host-associated > Arthropoda: Insects > Digestive system > Gut ... | reverse complement strand
GACTGACTGACTGACAGCCACAGCTCTTGTTTCGTGTACCAGCAGACTTAGCACTCAAACGTTCTACGTGTGCATGTATATGTGTTGTGTGGATCTCAGAATAAACAGCGATTATTTCCCTATACAGCATTAACTGGCTGGTTTTTATAACCGAGACGGAGAGTGTTTACTATGCGGTACGGACTGCATAAGCTTCTCTGAATAGTTGCCCCTTTGAAGTGCAAATTCACATCACCTTCAGACTTCCCTCACTACAGGACACGTTGAAGGATTGTCAGTGATTGGTTGATACAACTTGTGGGACCGTCTGTAACCGGAAGTCCACGTGTCGTGCTTCAACACGAGGGCAGTGTGCACGTTGAATTTACCCACTTTTCCAGCCACTGCGTACAGTAGCATTACGCCTTTTGTCCAAAGTTTGTAGAGCAGCAACCCTAATGACTGTCTCCCTCCTTCCCACAGTCAGTTGCCTGTCCTCAGATCGTCACTTCACAGAATTTCATGACACTGTGTTTGAATGACGTACATTTGCACGGCCGCCATGTTTGCGCTCTTCACGGGACGAGTTTGAAAACGCGCCTAGTTGGGAGGGAGGATCCTCAGTGTACTGGGTTGGTGATGATTCTGACAGGCTGTGTCGCTGTCAGTAGGCTGCAGTAACTATGCCGTCTGCAAAGCGGGACGTTTGTATACACCGTCGTCTTGGGGCAGCTCCACAGCCGTGTCGTGGTCCAGCAAACACACGAACACAACCCATCATGATAAGGTCTTAGCTAAGTGCGGGCTTTGTTACAGGTCATCTTGACCCACACGATGTCACGCGGTGAGCCCAAAACGTAATTTATGTAAGCAGAAGAGAGACAGGACAAATTGTGCAGCCTCGCCCTCCCTCCCACGTTACTAGGCAGGAGCCGGGATAGCTCAGTCGGTATGGTGACTAAGTTATGGACCAGACTTTCGATTACCGGCAGTGGCAAGAGACAGACCATTCCGTACAGGGGTTCCCCGGAGTTAAGGCGGCGGACCGTGAGTCTGATGAGGCATCTTCATTCAGTGCAGAGGTTAAGCATGAATGGCGCAGTACCTCCACTTCTCCTTACGCTATTACGGAGCGTTACTAAACACAGGCACAACTTTACATTTTCCTTCATGGGTAATTTGGGTTGGGTTAGGTTAGGTTAGGTTAGGTTGCTGGCGTCGGGACAATATTCTGATTGGCTCAAATACGGAGTGTAGTTGGCAAATTGGGCAGTGCTGTGTCCGTCGATAAACAGAGTTGGGAAAGCTTCTAATTTGAGTGACTGATTTATCACCGTCAGATAAATAATGTTAGAGATATTTATGTCGACCACATTTTTCGGCTACTGTGCAGTACCCTCCCACCACATGTTTCGGCCACTGTGCAGTCCCCTCCAAACCACATGTTTCGGTGACTGTTCAGTACCCTCCAGACCACATGTTTCGGCCACTGTGCAGTACCCTTCCGACCGGCCACTGTGCTGTACCCTCCCGACCGGCCACTGTGCAGTACCCTCCCGACCGGCCTCTGTACAGTGCCCTCCCAACCGGCCACTGTGCAGTCCCCTCCAGATCACGTGTTTCGGCCACTGTGTAGCACCCTACCGACCGGCCACTGTTCTGTACCCTCCCGACCGGCCACTGTGCAGTACCCTCCCGACCGGTCACTGTGCAGTACCCTCCCGACGACATGTTTCGGCCACTGCGGTACGCTTTCGACCGGCCACTGTGCAGTCCCCTCCAGACCACATGTTTCGGCCACTGCAGTACCCTCCCGACCGGCCACTGTGCAGTGCCCTCCCGACATGTTTCGGCCACTGCAGTACCCTCCCGACCGGCCACTGTATAATACCCTCCCCACCGGCCATGTGCAGTACCCTCCCGACCGGCCACTGTGCAGTACCCTCCCGACCGGCCACTATGCAGTATCCTCCAGACCACATGTTTCGGCCACTGTGCAGTACCCTCCCGACCACATGTTTCGGTCACTGCAGTACCCTCCCGACCACATGTTTCGGCCACTGTACAGTACCCTCCCGACTGGCCACTGTGCAGTCCCCTCGAGACCACATGTTTCGACCACTGCTCTAACGTCATCATGGTCTGTTCCACAGCACGTCACTCAGTCGACATGCTACTGTCTGTCTTTCCCGTCTACATAAATCCGCTTGCAGCTGCAGTACTTCATGGCCGAACTCACTAAACCGATAAACGCATTTCGTCGGTGTGTGTGACTGTCGATCCCTGTGTAGCTGCACAGGCCGTCGGAGACAGTGCCACCTGGCAGCCGCAGGGTTACCAAGATTTCTGCATTACCGTAAAAAGCACAAGTTTCCCTTCCATTTAAGAGGCTGTAATGCTGGAAGACACATTTGCTCGATACAATTTGCTCGATACAGCATCTACTTAGCTTGCTCTTGTAACGTGCGAGTTGTGTGCTGGTAGCTCTATTAAGGTAAGATGAACCCTTCATCAGACACTCAAAGTGTTAGGAAAGTTTGACGCACGGAAAGCAGTTTAGACTATCTGTCTTTGCGCCAGAGACGTTCCGACACGCTTTTACAGACGGACTAGAAAATCAGAGTTCCATCTGCTGCTGTGTTTTGGCACGCAGTGTCGAGTTTTAATGTTCCTAGAGGCTGTGCCTCCAAGCTCCGTGTACATGTATTTATTGCTGGTACTGGTTTTGGCAGAACCTGCGGCTGGATAAGAGCCTAACAGCAGTCAGTGCTGCACCCTGCTATCTGCAGGCAGTCTGCATCTGACGCGGTAATTCGCGCAAGTTCAATTCATTAGTTAACATGCTTATTTTCTGTGTACACTCGGGTTTTGAGTATGTCCTGCAGTGTACAGTCTGTGTCAGTGTACCCTACACTGTACAGTCCATGTAAGACACCTTTCAATAGGCCACAACTTTTCTCACGTGTTTTCCACTTGACATTTCAACTGATGTTACATGCCCGCCCGCCAGCTGTTGTCGCCTGCACTCAGCAATGCACATTATCCGGACACAATCAGATGATGTCCCAGTTGGACCCTGTACTGTCTAACGATGTGTACGTCACGTGAACCCCAAGTGTCCTTACACAGGCTCCGGTAACCATATCCACCCATCCCCCCTTTACTTGGCCCCTCTGGCGTGTTCATGTGGAACACCGACATCTAGATCACATTTTCTCCCCCAGGTAAAAGCGCTGTCTCGTGGCATTCAACCAACAGTGCAGTATATTTCTTATTTAAGGACATAAATACCTCATGTAGAACGTAAGAAAGATATTGCTGCCTGCGGCGTGCGGTTCAGTTCAGTTCAGTTCAGTTCAGACATCCGATCTTTGCTCGTGCTGTACGAAAGACTCGCATTCCTTGGTTTGAAGGGACCGACCGACTGCTAACCCACAGTGGCACTCCTTTGGGTCGCAGCGTTCATGGTTACAGAGTTTTGAATATTGTGCTTGGTTATTTTGTTTTGTTTTGTGTTTGCAAAGTTTCAAACGTTCTTTTTTTTAAGTTTGCAGTAACAGAGGGCATTTGTTAGTAGCAGCGCAGAAATGGCACTGCGGTAATGGCACTGTTGTAATGGGATTGTGATAGTGACACTTTGCTAATAACACTGTGATAATGGCACTGTGGTAATAGCATTGTGATAATGGTACTGTGGTAGTGGCACCGTGATAATGGCACTGGTAATTGCTCTGTGATAATGGCACTGTGCTAATGGCATTTTTATAATGGCACTTTGCTAGTAGCACAGTGGTAATGGCACTGATAATGGCACTATGGTAATGGCTCTGTGCTAATAGCACTGTGATAATGGCACCGTGATAATGACATTGTGGTAATGGCACTTTCCTATTAGCACTGTGGTAATGGCACTGTGCTAATGGTACTGTGATAATAGCGTGTGCTAATGGCACTGTGATAATGGTAATGTGGTAATGACACTGTGCTTATAGCACTGTGATGACACTGTGGTAATGGCACTGTGCTAATAGCACTGTTGTAATGGCGCTGTAATAATGGCACAGTGTTAATAGCACTGTGATAATGACACTGTGGTAATGGCACAATTAATAATACTAAGTATTAAGTTATTGCAAATTGTGTGGAAGCGCTTCGCTATTCCCACCGTGTGAAGTACGGTGGCATAATGTTGCGTGGTAAAGTTAAAGGTCACCCCGCAACACGCCGTGCCGCGGTATAGCGCCATCCATTCTTAACCTTGGCTGAGGTGGGGGTCGGTAGTTAACATCATGCCCCGCGCCATAGGGCCCCTGGCTGGTCCTAAGGGCCCGTCTGGACTGCTCTGGAGTAGAGGATATCCTTTGCCCACAGTGGGGTTCGAACTCCGAACTGTCCAGCCCGTAGCTATCCCGGCCACCAATATTTCGCTGTACAGTCTGTTTGTTAACGGTGGTGAAACGTGATGGCCGTTGATTCGATACGTGACCTCATGGCTGTGAGTGGTGCCCTGTTGTGGTATGAAAGTGAGTGCACATTGCAGATTTCATAAATAAATAGTGGGAAGAATTGGCAACGTAGCACACCGACAGCAGTTTCTGATTGCCTTGAATGGAGAAGAAGGAGATTTTGGTAACTTGCGACAGATGTAACTGGAACTGGGCAGGTAACTTGGTCTGTCTGGTGCTGGCGATACAAATGGACTGCATTGTGTAGACTGTGCTGAGACATGTACTGCTTCTCCGTCCTTTACTGAAGAGCACGGAGCATACCTAAACAGCCAGCCATTATGTTCGTGATCTACCCGCTGTGCTTTCGTATAACAAGCAGCAAATGCGTCTGTGCTGCACGGTGTGGGTCCACAGGGTCGACTGGCCGTGGCCAACCTGAACGCCAGCCGAGCAATTTGCCACTCTCGAACAGCGCCGGTGTAAGATGCTTGTGGGCCCAATGCAAGCGCAAATTTGAGTGCTTCAGGTGCGCGTATTTGTGGGCCGACAGTGCAGGTAGAGCGGTTTTAGAATTTATGTAGCAGCTGTTGGGGGCCTGCAGCCACGTGGACTGTACACGTGTCCTTAGTAAACGTTAAAGGTAGAGTTGTGAACGCCGTAAAGGCGTATGGGCGACGTAGGGATATAGTTCCACTCATTCGTAACCTCGGCAATGAATGTACTTCACGCCCTGGCCGCTTTAACACCAACGGTAGATCATCCTGTACCCTCTGTACAGTATTGGGTCGACGCCGACGCCGGTCAGGACGTTTAGCAGGAGTGCAAAGTTTCTTTCCATTGACGGGCATAGTTACTGCGTGAAGGCCATCAAAAACTGTCTGTAGGCGTCGTTACTGTGTGAAGGCCATCAGTAACTGTGTGTAGGCAGCCGCACAGTGCATTGTGTGTTGACACAGAGTGGCCTGACAATTACTGCACCAAACGGGATTAACCTGCTGGGCTTTGTAGTGGAGACGGGCTGTGTTCTGTGCGAGGTACGAACTGAACTGAACTGAACTTGTGTATAAACTCATAATTTATTTGAATGTCAGATGTCAAATATTAGAAAGATTTGATTTGTCTCAGAGAGGCTTTCTGATTGTTAGATATGGCCTCTGAAATGTGAAGTGAAGAGTGCCTTGCAAATGTGAAGTGAAGAGTGCCTTGCAAATGTGAAGTGAAGAGTGCCTTGCAAATGTGAAGTTAAGAGCGCCTTGCAAATGTGAAGTGAAGAGTGCCTTGTGAAGTGAAGAGCGCCTTGCAAATATTAAGTGAAGAGTGCCTTGCAAATGTGAAGTGAAGAGTGCTTTGCAAATGTGAAGTGAAGAGTGCCTTGTGAAGTGAAGAGCGCCTTGCAAATGTTAAGTGAAGAGTGCCTTGCAAATGTGAAGTGAAGAGTGCCTTACAAATGTGAAGTGAAGAGTGCCTTGCAAATGTGAAGTGAAGAGTGCCTTGCAAATGTCCGGACGTTGTGTTTGAAGTTGACATTCAGTGGGTACGTTTTATACGTACCCACGTGTACCGACACGTACTGCACAGAGCGTAGAGCTAGTGACAATGAGCGACGAGTGTGTAATAAGACGTACGTCACACTCACATCGACACATAACATCATGGAAGTGAATAGAATCTCATCCACCGTACGGTGTTTAGAGTATGTCGTGTTACGACGGATACCCTCCCAAGTAAACACTGAATCGTTTCCGTGGATTGTATGTTGTTCCATAACATTGCGGTAAGAATCTCTGTAATGCATCTGACGTGTACAGCAGTTTATTGATATCAGAAAGTGTGGATGGCCGCACAGTACATGCGAGTTTGTGTTCTGCACAGTTCCTCGCAGTTCTGCACGGTTCCGCACAGTTCTGCACAGTTGCTCAAATGAAACCCCACACGCTCAACACAGCAGTCAGCAATGAATAATGCTAATTATCTTCAGTCTGATGAATTCGCACGCTCGCCATGTTGACGTTGTTCAAGACAGGGTGTTTAAAACAGTGGAATCCACTGGAGCTCTATTGGCTGATCTAATCCAAACTCTGATTCTCTGGTTATTGCAGTTGAATCAGGAAACAGACAGGCAGACAAACATAACTGTGTTTCGTGTGAACTGTGGAAAACGGTATTCACAATGAAGAGTCACCAAATCGAATGCCTTTGATTCACTGAATCCGAATTTTCAGAAGACTGGCGCGTGATCACATGTGCTTGGTGTTGGTTAGGAGCATGCAGTGGAAGAGACGGGCAGGTGGCTTCTGATTGCCCAACTTGCGGTACAAAATCAAATTGACTCATTTACACGCTAGTTATTAAAAGACACTTTTTTTGAACTGCGTAGTTTGATGCACGCAGCGTCGAATGATAGACGCCTGTAAGCAGTGAGTTGGCAAGGACGTCGAAGACTGCTGTTATGACACGTTGTAATGTGACATCGCCGAGTTTGGCTACAAGGGTTGAGCGAAGAGTCACTTTTTGAGTTTCTGTTCGAACGCAGGGCGAGCTGGTGAAGTTGCTGGAGCGTAATCACGTGTTTTCTGTTGTGCTTCCACGCACATTGCTGCTGCCGGTTGGCGGTACGTCTGAGACAGACAGACAGACAGACATCGATCTGTCCTGCTTTATTGCAGGACAGAGGACTCACAGAACTCTGACAGTTCCATTTGCCACAAGCCACTGTTTCCTGTAATTAGTTCTGTGTGACGTTTGGCGCTGCACATGATGGCGTCATTTTTGCCCTTTTCAACCGCATGTCGGGGTTTCGTCGTTATGAGCCTTTTGTACGCCCGGAAGGACACGTGACGTCAGTACAGAAACTCATTGCATGCAGCACGCAGCAGTATCGACGTTGCATCAGATTGCGGAGTGAAGTGGTTAGACTTGTGCATTTCTAGGGCAGTTAAACGAGCAGAAACAGTAATCTGCTGGCTAACTGAGAATGAAAATGTTCGGGATTTAGACTGTTGGTTTGGATAATGGTAAATGAAAATTTGCAGGACTCGAGCACTAAATTAACGTGATATTATTGTCAGCGTTATGACCGTTGATTGGTTGTGACTGAATTAAATCTTAGTCCGTCTGCAGAATGACGTAACAACAAGTAAACAGAGCGCCAATTACCGTTCAGATTAATATTCGTAACGGCAAACGAACTGTGTGCGTGTTTGTGCAAATCCCGGCCTTTGCTCCAACAAACAGCCCGACGATGGAGCGCTGTGCGGCGCGGCAGAGCAGCAGAAGGTGTTCGGTGGGTGGAGTGTTTTGTTTTGTTCATTTGAAGGATCGCAGTTGTGATGTCGGTGTTAGTGACGTGCTGACAGCCAGTGCCATGTCCTGCTGTAGTTCTGCACGCTATAAACAAGTGGACATACAGTTCTGTATTGTCACGTGACGTGTAACAACTGTTTACTGTGCGGCTATGTTTAGTAGCTGCCAGTTGTGGGTAAGTTCATTACATTTACAGCGTGCGGAATGATAATTTGCCAACTTCTGTCTTGTGTCATTCAGTTATTATTATTATTATTATTATTATTATTATACCCCTATACACACACGTGTTTATTGTACGTCACATCCGTGACTTGTAGTGCTATTGAATAAAAGCTGATGTCCAAGATCGGTATAGTTATGTTGTCCGGAAGACAAACAAGCAAACAAACACAAACACTTGTTCAACCTGTTTTGACAAAGTTTACAGAATGGCGATTTTGGAATCGGTTTTTTCCAGCGCGACTGATGTTAAATTTACACTTTTACTTAAGTAACTGATTCAGACGGTCAGACGTGCTTATCTGCAGCATATTTGTGTTCTCAGTGCTTAGTGTCGGAGTGCACTTCGGTGGTGCAAATAGAATGTGACTGTCCGCAATGGATACCGGTGCATTCAGCAGTGTGTGCAATGTGCCGTATGTTTTGTGGGATGCATAAGAATTGCCTGCATTCCCATCAGTTATAGTTCCTTTCAGGACGCAGTTTGTGTGACGCACGAGGCCAGTCAGTCGTCACATTGACATTGCCTTGACATCGGTAAATGAGACCGCAAGCAGAGGGAGCGTCAAGTTCCTCACATTGTTACCGATTTGTAACCAGCGTCACCAAAATTGCGGCAGTTGGCAATCCTGAGAGCACTAGCGTCAGGGGATCCTGACATGTGGAAACTTATGGAATGCTTTTGGAGACGTCTTTGTGCGTAAAATTGGAAGCAGTGCAGTGCAGTTCCTTGCGTCGCTGTTGTTAGCTGGCTGGTGGAGACGAGCCACACACGTTCTGCCAACTTGTGCATAAAACTTATTTCGGGGGGTTCAAATTCAGGAACACAGTGACTGCCGGAAACTTTGAAGTTTCTGCTAACTTTCGGATGTTCAGCATCTCTAATAACAGCAATTTTGCACGAAATAAAGATCACAGAGTTGCGTAATTGCCAATTTTCGCGTTTCGCAGGCTGCTGTATAAACAGGGAATCACTTAAATGGAAAGTGCCTCGTGAACTTCCGTTCATAAAATGTCGCTGTACGTCGCTGGCTCATGTACGTGTGACGTGCTGGCAACAGGAGCATTAGACTGTCCTCAACAGACTGCTTCAAAACATTGTTACGTCCTCAGTTCAGCTTCATTGTTACTTTAGCTGTCCGTATGCTGAGTGCGTCTTGGGATTAAAGTGAAATGCCATTCCTGTCCAGTGCCATCTCTCGTAGTGCAATTGCATGAACGTTCTGCCGACGTCCAATATCCGTACGTGACAGTGGAGGCCCGCTCCACGTGTCCACCCATACCAGGTACTGCACATATATGGCCTTCACCCCAGCACATGCAACGTCGCATAACTGAATCCCGACCCGCATGCGGCGACCACGTTCCGCACTATCTGATCACCCTCAGCCAGTTAACCTTCCAGCCCCGAGAGTTAAAAGGCGTTTAAGTTATTTAGGCCCACTTCTTCTTCCTCTTCACGTTTTCCCGTATTGAGCAGTTTACAGCCCTTGCCGTAATCAGTCTGTTCCCAACATCTCCTGTTGTCTTTCCATCTGTACAGTACTTGTACAGTCTTATGCTGTTTGACGCCACACGTTTTACATGCTGTGAGTTTCTGTATCTCCGTTCGTGACGTGTTCTTAGTTACGTTATGATCGTACGCTTATCGGTATTAATTTGTCCAGCTAAGCTTTGACATGCAGTTAAGGGGTATGTTCGTTTATCTCCTTCGATTTTACTGCAGTTTTACTTCCTTCACAACTGTCAATAAGCAGTCCCCCAGCATTTCCTTCACAGTTGTCAATAAGCAGTCCCCGCTATTTCCTTCACGCCTGTCAATAATCAGTCCTCCTGTATTTCCTTCACAGTTGTCAATACATAGTCCCCCGTATTTCCTTCACGCCTGTCGGTAAGCAGTCCCCCTGTATTTCCTTCACAGTTGTCAATAAGCAGTCCCTGCTATTTCCTTCACGCCTGTCAATAAGCAGTCCCCGTATTTCCTTCACGCCTGTCAATAAGCAGTCCCCCCATATTTCCTTCACGCCTGTCAGTAAGCAGCCCCCCTGTATTTCACAGCTGTCAATAAGCGGTCCCCTGTATTTCCTTCACGCCTGTCAATAAGCAGTCCCCCTGTATTTCCTTCACAGTTGTCAATAAGCATCCCCCCCCTATTTCCTTCACGCCTGTCAATAAGCAGTCCTCCTGTATTTCACAGCTGTCAATAAGCGGTCCCCCTGTATTTCCTTCACGCCTGTTAGTAAGCAGTCCGCCTGTATTTCACAGCAGTAAATTAGCGGTCCTCCCTGTATTTGCTTCACACATGTCAATAAGCAGTCCTCCTGTATTTCCTTCTTACATGTCAATAATCATCCCTTCTGTATTTATTTCACAGCTGTCAATAAGAAGCCCTCTGTATTTCCTTCACACCTGTCAATAAGCAGTCCCCCTGCATTTCCTTCACAGTTGTCAATGAGCAGTCCCCCCAATTTCCTTCACGCCTGTCAATAAGCAGTCCCCCCGTTTTTCCTTCACTCCTGTCAATAAACAGTCCCCCCGTATTTCCTTCACGCCTGTCAATAAGCAGTCCCCCCGTTTTTCCTCCACGCCTGTCAATAACCAGTCCCCCTGTATTCCACAGCAGTCAATAAGCGGTCCCCCTGTGTTTCCTTCACACCTGTCAATAAGCAGTCCTCTATTTCCTTCTCACATGTCAATAATCGTCCCTCCAGTATTTCTTTCACAGCTGTCAATAGGAAGCCCCCTGTATTTCCTTCGCAGCTGTCAGTAATCTTCCCCCCTGTATTTCCTTCGCAGCTGTCAATAATCATCCCTCCTGTATTTCTGTCACAGCTGTCAATAGGAAGCCTTCTGTATTTCCTTCGCAGCTGTCAGTAATCATCCCCCCTGTATTTCCTTCACAGCTGTCAATATTCATCCCTCCTGTAGTTCCTTCGCAGCTGTCAATAATCATCCCTCCTGTATTTCTTTCACAGCTGTCAATATAAAGCCCCCCGTATTTCCTTCGCAGCTGTCAGTAATCATCACCCCTGTATTTCATTCGCACCTGTCAGTAATCATCCCTCCTGAAGTTCCTTCACAGCTGTCAATAATCATCCCTCCTTCATTTCCTACTCAACTGTCAATAAGCAGCCCCCTCCCCCTGTATTCCCAGACTCTGTCACCGTGCAGTCTTTATTCTCATTTCATTCTTTGCTAAGTCACATGTGGGTTTGGTACAGTGTCATTAAATGAGGAGCCCCCGTTACGCGTGTGGACACGTGTCGCCCATAAGTGGCCCTAAGATCTCGTCTTGGTAATGTGAAGAATACCAACGGTACTGCGTTCGTCCGTAACCGTGTGGCCGGGTGGAGCAGCACGGTTTAGCAGTGCAGGACGGCTGAGGTTGTGCTGGTGGAGTGTCGCTCACTGCAGGGGTGAGAGACCAGTGGCGTAGCTGTGGGCGGGAGAAGGCAGGGGCAGCAAAATTGGCCATGAATATTTTAAAAGAAAATGAATTGATTTTCTGCGTTCAACAGATTGCTGATTATTGCATCAAATAGAAGAAAATTCAGTAAGCGATGGTGTTTTTAGTTCGTAAGTTATGTTGTAGGCGGTCACTGTGGTTACTCGCCCCTGCCCCAAAAGGCTGGCTACGCCACTGCAGATATTCCTGCAACATGAAACGGGCTTGCATGGGGAAAGAACCTTCCTCAGTACAGTTTCTGTTCATGAATCGCGTACGGACTGCCGTGTGGGTGGACCCGGGTGTGGCGACATGGATGTGCTGAGATGTGACTTGTCTATGTGTGTATGTATGTGACCATAGTGTTCCCTTGCAGTGTTAACTTGCTTTGCGCTGCGCCTCTCTTGCACTCGTTTCCATACAGCAGCGCTGAGCTACAACGGCTTCGTTAAAGTTTGCCGCATTGTGCCATCACATGCAGCTGGAACCAGTCCAAGCAGCTGAAGAACTTAAAATCCTGAAAATGTTTGTCGCCTTTGATTTACCGAAGGTGCGATGCGACACGAATTATTACGCAGAGCTGCTCCCAAGCCTTCTGTGTCTTCGCAAAAGGTATATGGATCATATCTGGGTGTGGAGACACCGCAGCCTAACGAAGGATTTTTGTGTGTTTTTCCTCAGCCCCTCCTATATTGTAAACGAGGCTGTCGCCACATCCACTCATTCATTCACATTCAAGTTGCCACTACATGCTTCTCATGTATCCCTCCCGATGTAAATTTAGTAGTACAGCTTCAAGTTCTTGTATATGTGTTAAAAACGACTGCCACCGGGTGAAAACCCAATTGCAGCTAAATAAATATTATTATTATTCGGAATAACGATGCTGTATCAAGTACCCGAACTCTGAACTGCTCTGTAGCACTCCCTTCTGCCATCCTGCGGTCTGTGAAAGGACCAGCACACCCAACGGCAGCACTCTGATGACCGTCGCAGTGCTCCTGACCATGCACATGGCTCTATGACCTGCAGCGGCGAGTGAAACAGCAGGAAGTTTGTGCAATGCGGAGTGCGGAGACCAAATTTAACTGGTGATTCCGACTTTTACCTGAGGAATACCACGATAAACCGTGTCAGGATAACCCGTGTTCAAGTCAGCAATAATGACGCCGGCAGCCTGCTGCGTTCTCGAGACACCAATGTGTGTGTGTTTGTGTGTGTGTGTGTGTG
>Ga0123354_10013620_pt1 | contig 12628 bp, 9 predicted proteins | sample TergutLab28metaG_2_FD_97872 | JGI IMG/M metagenome (GOLD analysis project Ga0123354, IMG submission 97872) | Labiotermes labralis P4 segment gut microbial communities from Petit-Saut dam, French Guiana - Lab288 P4 | ecosystem: Host-associated > Arthropoda: Insects > Digestive system > Gut ... | reverse complement strand
CAGGTTCCATTCTTGTATTTGGTGTGGCAGTCACTTGTTTTGCAAGTACCTGAGGCATTCTTAAACACTTTTAAAATATTGTTTGCATTTTAGCATTTATCTTCATTATGTGGAAGATGACAGAAATCACTGTTGGATAAATTATGTACATGACAGCTGTTTCACCCTTGAGTGTAAATGGATGTGGTGAACCTCTCAGGTTGGGAATATATACAATACCCCCAAAAAAAATAAGTATTACTGGGAACTTTTCTGAATGTATTTGGTGGCTGTTAATCATGTGTAATTGTAAGAGATGGCTGTGGCTTTGAATTTCTACTGCTCTTCTATAAATACCTATGAGATGAGTGGAAAATGTTACAAACAATGCAACAATTAACTGAACTGTGGCCTGTCAGGAGCACATGGGGAATGGGCAGTTGTTTGTGTCAGGGTTCTGAAAATGTTGAACACAAACGTGTCCCACTATGAGTATTGTATTATTTGGTAGCAAAATTTGTTACATACTGTAAACTGTAATTAGGAATGGGTTATAGGAAAACTGATTTCTCATGAGTGGTGACTAAAAGTATATTTTAACACATTGCACTGACAGCTGAGTGGACCTCACACTGTTATGATCCCATGTAACTATGGATTGTAAAACTGTGCCAAGAAAAATCAGTTCTGTGGTTCTGAAATGTACTAATGTAGCTAATTTTCTTGCCAAAACTGATATTTTTTACTGGTTCATGGGAAGTTGTATTTCTATCCTTACACAACATTTTAAGATCAAGTTATCATATTTTTCAGAAATTATTTTGAATGTTATAATTATAAAAATGTACTAATGATACTAATTACCCATTACATTCAGTATTTCAACTGCAGGAAACTTAATTTGTAGATAGTAATGGTAGTTTTTCTGTTAATGCATTTGTTGGATTGAATTATGTGTGCTCGAAACAGCCCATTGTGAACAGGCAAACTATAGTTTCAGCCTTCAGAGTGCGTTTTGCAGATTCACCATTTGCAGTCTGTCGTAGATTGATGTTATATAAATGTACAGAGCAGCGGTGGGGTAAACAAACTGTCCTCAACAAACGGCTGTATTGAATAAATTTTGTAAAATGTAATTATATAAAGCTGATTTTTACTCTGTATATGTATGTATTTGTTAGTTTTGACACAGTTGTGATTTTTCTTGTTTACAAGCAAGTGATTGCTAGTTGATAGTTGATGTAGTGTGTATGTGGCTGTTAACATGAGCAGCTCTCACTTTCTTGAGGTTTCCACTAGTCATTTTGTCTCAGTCTTGAAAATATCTTACTTTGTATATTTTGTCTCTGTTCTTGAATGTGATTCTGTCATATTTATTTGAGGTTTCTCTTTCTGTTACAGACTTTAATGAAACTTTTATTTCTCTGTGCAGTTATGTGAAGCATTATTTGTTGTTCATAAATTCTAGCACATGATTTTAGCTGTGGAAATAAATACTGATTCTTGAAGAATTGTGTGTATTGTGAACAACCATTATAGTAATCTGTTTTTCTCTTTTGTTGCCATTCATATACACTGTTTCTAAATATAAACCTTCCATCATATCGGAATTCTACCAAGTTTCAGTCCTCATAAGTACACCATGAGTTTCATTAAAATATTGCCTTATGGTAGAGTTCTTACCACATGCAAATCATACACGATTTCCTTTAGCTAACTTACAGAAGCACGTATATCGCATGCATCAAGAAAAATGCACACTAAATTCAAATACTCATAAACTAATAACTAAGCTGGTGCCTGATGCAGCCAACAAGAAGAAACATAAGATCATATTAATAGGAGACAGCCATGTAAGAGGTTGCTCAGAGAAGTTGGCGAATTTTCTAGGAAGCTCATGTAATGTAATAGGCATTTCTAAACCTAATGCGGACTTAAAAGCCATTACCTCCAAAATCAATATGAGGATCGAGAATCTGAGGAAAAAGGCCCTGGTTATTAACTGTGGCAAGACTAGGGGTATAGCTAAAAATGAATCAAAAACAGGATTAAAACATCCGATGCAATTTACGAAAAGCACATGCAATACTAACGTAATTGTGATGAGTGCTTCCCTGAGGTAGAATCCATTATAATCCACACAGACTGCATATGAACACTCTGGGAAAGGGCTTGATCACCAGTATTTGGCCAAGAAAAATTAAAGATTTATTCCTAGCTACTTCGAGCAAACCTGCCATTCCTCTATCTTGGAAACAGGATGCTGGGACCTCAGTGATGGAAGAAAATTGCTATCTGGCAATTGTAAATAGTGACTGCTGATCACATGATGTAACTGGTATTGATCAAGATTATGTGACAAACTATAATCTACAGGTGTACTTGATGGTTATTCAAATCTCCACAGAAATTTTATTAATAGTGACATGAATACTATCAATTCCCCTATTCAGGAATGTGATCGCAAATTAAAACAAAAAAACTGTTATAAGTTTCGTCTTTAAGGATGTGAGACTCGATAATCACCTAACTGAGAACCAGAATCTACAGTCCTCTCTCTCCTTATTTTATCAGAACATCAGGGGTTCTCAATTTGGCCTGGAGAACATTTTAAAGCCTTGGGCCATAAAAATTAATCTTGGAATATATAACTTCATTGTAATATGTTAGTACAGATCTCCTTCTGGAAACTCTGCTCAATTTCTACATTCTCTTGATTTGATGTTAAACTATTTACATAAACCTGGCCTTGAGTTCATACTTTGTGGTGATATAAAAGTTGCTTTTTTTAACAGACAGTTGTCATAAGACAAATAATTTCTTGATTGCAGTCTTATTCTTATTGAAAGTAACTGACTTCCCTACTATGATTGAGAATGAATCTGGCTCAGTGATCGATAGTAACTTTATAGATGGTTCAAGAATAAATCTTTTAACTGTAGCTCCTATATCTAATGGTTTGTCAGACTATGAGGTGCAATTCCTTGTTCTTGAAAAAGTGGTTATTAATAGTGAAATCTCTTTGACATATAGATCTTGCTATACAAATAAGGATTCTACAGAACATTTTATTGTTATAATCAAAAATGAAACATGGGAAAATATTTGTTCTATGAATCAGGTATGTGACATTTTCAGTACATTTTAAAATGCATTCTTGATTCATTCTAATTCCTATTTTCCTGTTTATTATGTCACCAGGAAACACAAAACTGATTGGATAACCAATGGCATAAGAACATTTTGCAAAATGAAATGAATTCTGTATAATTTCAGCAATAAGTAATTGCCCTATGATTAATTCTTACTCTTCTTATCATTGCAGTATCTTAAAGAGAGTTATTAGGAATTCAAAGGCAACTTATTATAATAATATAATAACCTCAGTTAAGAATACATCAAAAACTTCATGGAATATCCAAAGAAAAGAAATGGTAAATTGGGGAGTGATAAAAATATTTAAACTCTATTTAAAATCGATAATATAATTTTAAACATAAGTCAAGTTGCTAATGAATTTAAGAATGATTTTATAAATGTGGTTGACAGTTTATTAGCTGAGCAGAAAAATAATGAAACTACTTCACATTTCTTGCATGCCACTTTTCAGCAAGGTTTTCCTAAGATGGCAAACATTCCAATCATGGACACTGAAATAGTGCACACTATTAACTCAGTAAATAACAAGAACTCAGCAGGCTATTATATTACTTCAATTATTCAAGGAAATTTTCCTGACAGACTTCATTTGATTGTAGTTCCTGTCTTTAAGAATGGGGATAGGTCGCAGATAGCCAATTATACGCTGATCTCTTTAATAACAGTTTTTTTGAAAATCTTTGATATATTAATATATCAACAAATAATTGAGGAATACAATGCTGTAACATTTTAGTTTGTAAACACTGTGGCTTCAGGAAAGCCTTATCTACACACAATGCCATGACAGAGACAATATTTGATGCTTGGAATACTGGTAAATGTATAGCAAGTGTATTTTGTGACCTGACCAATGCATTCGACTTTGTTAATTATGAACTACTGATCAAAAAATTGGAAGTTTATGGTATTAGACGTGTTCTCTTAAATTGGCTTAAATCTTATGTAGATAACAGGAAGCAAAGGATTCACCCACAGTTATTACAATCTAATAACATCTCAAATTGGCATAAGGTGGAGCATGGTGTTCACCAGGGATCCATGATAATAAATAAAATCTCGGATATAAGAATGTTTGTGGACGATACTGGCATACTGATTACTGCTAATTCTCAGGATGAGCTTCTTCAAAGATTTAATCATGTTTTAAATCATATGTCTAAATGGTTCCAGGCAAACCGGCTCACAAGAAATCCAATCAAAACTAAAGTTTTGAAATTTACTTCAGCTGAACAACCTAACGCATTAAATCTAATCTATGCTTATCATCTTCTAATAGAAGTGGAAACCCTTAAGTTCTTAGGCTTGCAATTGGATAATCAGATTACTTGGAAGAAATGCCTTAAACTTTTGCTCAGGAAATTGAGTTCTGCCTGCTTCCTCATGAGGCGATTATACTATATATTAAATATTGATTCATTAACGATTGTTTATTTTGCTCAATTTCATTGAATAGTCAAATATGGTGTAATATTCTGGGGTAATCAACACAATGTAAATAAGGTGTTTATTTTTCAAAACAGGATTCTTAGAAAAATGCTAGGATTATGCTACAGGAGTTCATGTTGGGCTTAGTTTCAACAGCTTGAGACAGTAACTGTTCCATATCTACATATATTTCTTCTTTGGCGTTGCTTATGGTCCGTAATTCCTCTTACTTTAAAACTAATTTTTCTGTACAGAATACACATACAAGGCAGAAAAATCATCTTCAAACACTGCTGGTTAAATTTAGATCAATACAAAGGGGCATTACTTAATTCTGCCATTAAGGTATTTAATAAATTGCCATTGGACATTACTCAATTTCAACTTGACAAAACGTAGTTCAAGACTACATTGAAAAGTATTTACTTACTCATGTTTTTTATTCTGTGGATGAATTTTTAGCATTTTGGTAATGTTAGTCTATCCTTCTTACTGTTAAATAACTGTGCTTAATCAATTTTGATACAATGTTGTATTTCTTGTATTATGTAATGCTGTATATATTATTCTTATCTTGACATGTTTCATTACCACTGATCGTTTAACCAATACTGGATTTACAAAATCTATGTGAATGTGAATGTGAAAAAACAAATGAACAGTATACTGAATCACCTTTGCTAACAGTGATAAGGCCAATGCTCAATATGCTGCCTGACAGTACTGAAACTTGTTCAGCAGAAAGAAAGACCAGTAGTGAATGTCTGCCCAATAGAATTAAATGATCACACACACCCAAAGGCAGAATTTCAATGGCTGGTAATCATGAAATGAAAGGAGTACATAACAAGTGTATACTTTAATTGTGCTCTACCACAGCTAATTACAGAGTCCCAAATGTGATTATATGACAGCAATTTATAAGGGGTGGTTGAAAAGTAATGAGACTACTCACACAATTCTGTACCTGAGGCACACTAACGCTTTGGTGTAACTTTGTTTTCAGTGTACCACCATTCACAATCTATACTTCCTTGTAGTGCTCCATCCACTTCTAAAAAATTTGCAGGGGGCTGTTTTCTGATACCTTGTGTAGGGTTTTGGTGACAACTTGTATCACCTCACCCTTGGAGCCAAATTTCTGCCATCATGGCTCATGTTAAAGTGCTGAAAATGACCCTAAATCACTAAACTGTATTCTGAAAAGCAGTTTTCAGTGTCTACATAGCACATACTGTTCACAGTGTGCCTCCAAGGTACCCAATGCTGAACAACAGTGCCTTTGGAGTAAAAAACAAAACATCTGCATCACTTCCTGAGGAAGGCACCATTTGAAATTTTGTCAGTGGAAGCAAGACTTCGTGTTTCCAAACAACTGACTGCTCTTTTGTTTATGTCATAATGTCTGATCCAAGAATCATCACAGGTGATCATACAAAATTCAGGAAGAACAGTCACACTTCACTGGCCAACATTTTGGTTTCTGATCATCGCTGAGATCATGTGTAACTCATCTTGTGCAGCACTGGGATATGCTTAATGTGCTGAACCCTTTCCAGTGACACATTTACATGATCATACAATTCCCATGCCATTAACTTTCTGTCCTGCTCACCAGTACATTAATTGTCTGATACCGACATCTGTGATGAGAGTGCTTGATCCCCTACCTATGGCATCATCAATGACCATTTTGTTCCCTTCTTTAAAACACTTCCACCATTTGAAAACTGCAAGTCTGCTTATTACTTCTGCTCCATACACTTATCTCTTAAAATTTCTTTACCATTTCTCTGAGCCTCATATGCAATTCCATCACACATTTGCATTATAAGGGTAAAGTTGTCCCTGTCTGTGCCAAGAAGAAGAGGTAAAACTCCAGTAATTCCTAACCTCGGTGCTAGATGACGGTGAGTGGTCAACATCATGCCCTGGCCACTTTACTCCTGGGGCCTTAAAACATATATCATTCTCTACTGCTATTAAAACATGTTTCATCAAATATCTTGTACAAACTGAGTTTCCATGGCAGATCACTGCTCTTAGAAGCAGTAACTAAACACACTTCACACTGCAATGAGACACATGCTTCTTCTTGATTACTGTAGACTGCTACAGTCGTGTAGCGCTGCCAGTCGCTTTACTTTTCAAACATCCCTTGCATCTGAATACATGAATATTTCTTTCCTTGTCTGATGGTACAGTGTGAAAGGAAGAGCTTCTTAAGTTGGAAAGGATTTCACAAAAAACAGAGTTCCATGGTTTCCAGCCTTCAATGACTTCAGAAAATTCAATAAACACCTACTGCACATTAAGCAGTTCAAGGAAACCGAACATAAAGCAGCAGCATTCACTTCTATCAGTGCAGGCCCCTCCTTCCCGGATGTATTCTTGACTCATAATTGTACCTAAGAGGTCATCTGACACAGCAGAAGAAAATATTTCAAACTTTGACGGATACATCATGAAAATCCTAGGAGTTTTCATGTACTTAAAACATGCTTCTTGGAAGCGAAATTTCAGTTTGCTCTGTGTATCATAAAACATGGACTTGGAATGATACTATTGTTGTTAACAACAGTAGACATGCAAGATTTGATATTCTCACTGTGAAGACTATGAAGATGGCTTGCTACCAATGTGTGACCCTGTATAGTCTGTTATGTACGTACAGATGATTCAGAGGAATGTGCTGCCCCTTCCTACAGGGTACAGAAATAAGGCAGCATGTTCCTGTCAAATGTCTGTATGTATCTACAGTGCTACAATGCAATGGATCCCTGAAGGTAGCAATCTTCAAGTAAAGTACCAACTGTACAACTAACTGATCAAATTATGACTATAAACATGGAAGAAAATGAGATGTTCTAATAAAGGGAAATATTAATTGGAGCTGCTAAAACACAGAATTTGTTGGAGTTGACAAAACAAGAAATGCGAAGCAATATGACCTGCTATAGAACATAATGGAATGACAAAACGGGCAAAAAATATAATCATGTGACATGTCTGGGACATGGCACCCCTATGTTCTGTCTTATCCACTGTTCACTCTGCGATGTTTTACAAGAAGTCTCCATTTACAACAGTTATATACAATCAAATTCTTAGCTTACTGTTTTAATTGCCAAACTATCCTCATTTTCAGTCAATGTAGCAACTGCATCATTTATCCGTGGGTGATGAAATGGCTACGGATAACTAAAATCTGACTATATTTCCATCCCATTAACACACGTGGACTTCAAGCTTGATAATCAGGTTTGATAATCTTGTCTCCAATGATCAGCACTGGACTGGCTGATACTTATGATGAGATCAGGGAGTAGATCATACTGAAATAAATAAAAATCAGACAGTGTAGCCTTAACTATTAAGCAAACAAGAGATCAAATAAAATTATACATTTGATGCTAGTATCAGTTGTTGAGGTCTAGAAAAAAGAAACTGCCACACATGTTAAAGAAGTGCAATGCACAGTGTTTTCTGGACTCTGTCCATCATTCACTTTTCTGAACAGAACACAACATATTCTACAGTGGATCTGTTTTTGTCCACAAATGAAAAGCTGGGGATACACATGTATGAGGTACATTATAAACATTGTAATACTAATTTGTATGTCAGCACAACTGATGTAAACACACTGGGATCCCAATGTGTGCACAGCATCCTGTGACTTAACCTGTAAAGAATAGGCCTGAAGATAACTATTTATTAGTCGAAACATGTAGCCTACATATTACCTTGTGTAATGAAAACGGTTGTGCTGACATACAAATTAGTATTACAATACGTACCCAAGCACTTCGTGATGTCTTCATTCAAAAACATTACAAACAGTTGACCTCTTTACAGGACCTAAGTTCTTTATTGTGTGAAGTGCTAATGACACCTTCATTATAAGAAGCGTTACCATTGTTTCATGCCTTATTGTAAAGGGAACATACCCATATAAATAATAGAAGAATGACAACAAATAGAAGGCTAGTTTAATCCATCCTTCTCGTTGGCATTTTGTGAGAACATCAGCATTCATTATACTTGTTGGATCGTACAGGCCTGGCCCAGTCATCACGGGGCGCGTACGATACCTGCAGACGCATCATTACAACTTATTACTACATGTAAAACTGTATAATTTCTGAGATTATATTACTTCACTGGGGGTATACAGAAACAGCAAAGATACACAAACTATGAATTTCTGTCAAGAATATATAACTGTTGATTATGCACCCTGGAAGTACATGATAATATGTGGTAGTACTTTGTATTGGCAATTATGGCTCTGGTGCAGGTTCAAACATTTGTATGGTTGCCAATTCATGCTATTCTTATATGGTAAAACTGACCATGACAGCTTCATTTCTAACCATTCTTGCAATTCTAAGAACTTTTACATTCAATAGTCATAAAAGTATAAAACATAAAACACAGCTACTGTTGTTGTACAAAGAAATAAAAATGGAGAGGTGAACAGGCAGCCACATGACTACTCCAATGGTCTATATTCCTTCCAAAAAATCCTGTTTAAACATGGCTCTTCTAATATACAATGAAATGGGCAAATCAACCATTCCACCTTAGTTCCATGAAAATTTCATGAAATACACAGCCTGTTTCTGAAAATATAACAGTTTATTTTAATGAAACAAAACATCCTGTCTCTAAAATTATCTTTTGTAATATATAGATAAAAGGAATTGCAAACTTACTTCTTAAATTTCAGCATGTTTATAATTCATAAACCTATTACATGTTACTTTAAAAATCCTCACCTCCATTTTGTGCCGAAGGCATATCACCCTGTATGTCTCAAGGGCAAAATTTTTCCTTTGCTTTTCCCCACATTATAACTTCTTACACTTGAAAGAACATAGCAAGGGTATGAAATTAATTTGTGCAGAGTAACATGCTGTGTAGTTGTACGTCTGGGGAGTCTTAAAAATTAATGTAACTTGAGTACAATATAGATGTTAAGGTGAAGGGATGGAAAAGTAAAATTTTAAGAAATAAAGTAAAGGACCATACCTGTTGATGTGGTACGCAATAAGGGGGAGGTTAAGACATAACGCAAACCATTCCCCTGAAGCTACGAAGAGTATATTGAACAGCAGATGAAGCAGGTATTCTGGTATCACTAACTGAAAATGAACATTACACATGTAAATGTAAAATAGTGCAGAAGTACAGTTACATTTCTGACTATGGAATGGCCTACTGAAATCAAAGAAAACAGAAAATATTAATATTGTTATATCTTAACCTTGTCATATGTAAAGCAAAGACATTCCTTAATCTAGATATACAAATAAAAAGGAAAGGGTTAGTTTAGAGATGCTAAGGAGTTTGTTATAATGAACAGTAATGTAATTCAAACATTATAAGGCATAAACATTGTAGTATAACAAAACTTACAAGCACTGCCTCACTTATTATGAAAATATCTGAGAACAGTGCCTTTAACTGATTACACAGGTGACTCAAATATATGCAACTACACAAAACTGGTTAAAATTAATTCTGTAATGCCTCACTGTTTCAGGGTGCCTGTGAAAAATGGCGTTACGTTCACAGGAGTTTAAAAAGATTATTCTTCTCTGCGGAAATAAGGATGGAACGTAAATAAGGTAAACGTCATCTCCTATGGCTTTATACAACTATTTCGCTGAAGATGTGTATAGTACAAAAGCAAGGCACCATACTTTCTGAGCAAGAAGGTCCGATATAACGCCACCGTAATCTGCGGGTTTTACTGATCATTAAGGTTTCATAAAAACTTACGGGATTTAAACTGTTGCACTGGTCAATAGGATTTTTATAATCTGTCTTCAGCTCATCAAATGCTATAACCTGAAACAAAAGTTACCGGGATCAAAAAATATGCCAGTCACTCGGGATTCTGCAAACAAGATTTGAACGTATGTATGAATTAATACAAGACTGTAAAGTGTGTATTACATACGTGAAAAATAGCAAAGAATATCAGAAATGCGTCAACGATTAATGCGATGATATAAGAGAAAGCAGCAAAACTAAACGCCATTCTATTTGTGGTTATGTGCGGCCTGTTTCAAACATAGATCACGCTCTAGTGTTGCATGTTAAGCAAACCACAACGAGATTAGAGGCACGGATTAGAGATAAAAGTGGCCAGTAGCATCACGAATCGCGGATGAAACATTGTGTCGGTATTGCGTCCCGTTGCTCGAGGTCAATCACGTTCCTAGCATGGATTACAGCATGAATTAACAGTGAATGTGGTAATCTGTGATTTCTCGATGAGAGACAAGTGCTACAGGCAGTTGATCTATGCAACTGATCCATGGATGGTGCGGGCACATACCGAGCGTAGATGCTGAATGAGAGCGGCATGTGAAAGGCACATGTCATATATGTGACGGGTAAAATATGTTTTGATTAACTGGGGACTGATGTAGACTGTAACTGTCGGACGACGAACGATTCAAACCCATCCGCTTCGAAGGGTTTGCGGAATGGAAACGCCGTTCACATCAGTCCTCTCGCTATTTTGTTTTTTCGGACCCGTTCGTCAGAAACGACAATCTTCCCCTGTCCACGTTACTGGCAAAATAATGCTGCTACTTGTCTGTGAAGGTGACCACATAGACGCGCTCTTTCATTGGCCATACTTTTGACCACAGACGTCACAATTTTCACATGTTTAATAGTGGCCACACACGCAAATCTGTACGATTGTGTATGAGGGGGCCCACAAATTTACCGAAATTATAGGCGCCACCTCAAAAACTAGGTGCCAGAAAGTTCACATGAAGCAACTTCCATGCTGAGGTTCCGAAAAATATTAGGTGCTCTCATATAAAATTCGTTACTCCATGTGATTGACAGCCTGAAATTTTGTCTCTGGTCTACAGAAAAGCAATTCCACATGGAGACAACAAATTTGTCACACTTGCAAACACATTGGTGTGTCCCCAATCATTGCCGAGTGGTAGGTGAGAAAGTTTGCGGTTGGTGGGGATCCAAAATCCATTCAGCTGAATATTGTTGATAGAATTACAGTGCTGAGGACGAAGTATTGGCAAGTGCAACACTGTCGTCTGGGGTTGAAACAAGTCCCTACCTAGGAAGTTGAAGTTTCACTCTCAACAGTACTTTGTCCCATCGTAAATCCCATATAGACCCAGTGGATGGGTTATTCGTTACAGTGAGTGAGAATGAGTTAATCTCAAATGCAGGTGCCCTGTAGGTCGAACATTTGGTTTCACTGAGAGGTTTATAGAACAATCTCAAATACAGGTTCCATCAAAAATTAAATCTACATTGGTACAATACATAGCATTATCAGGAACTATGGTCAATCACAGACACATGCTGAAGGGTGACCCCTTTTTCGTATATCCAACAGCACTGTATGTCACATTTCCATAGCCATTTAAATCACTTCTGAGTACTGTTTCCCCAAAAACTGTGTGTAATGGGAGGAAGAGGCGCAGATAGATTTTTGTTGGGGAAATATTAAAAGAAGCCTTGGAGAAGACCTGGGCATGAATGGGGGAAATTAAGATGGATTTTCAAGACATAGATTGGCATGATGTGTGTTTAATTCAGGATAGGGAGAAATGCTGGCCACTTGCTGACATTCTAATAGGTCCCTCGGTTGCATAAAATGTGGACAACTGAGGAAATATTTTAACCTGTTCCATGGAATTACAAAGTAAAATTAAAATATACAAAAACAGATTACTGGTTAACAAATGCTGTTGAAGTTTATATTACAGAACGTGCATTCATGTTAACAGACTTCTAAGCATTAGGTTCAAATATAATGGGAATTACTAGAAACGTATTGATCTCATATTCTATGTACATAAATGTGCCAAGAACATGTAACTGTGTTAATCTTTCTGTGCTAATAATCCGTGACAAGGAGATAGCCCCAGACGAATTACCTTTGATAAACTTGCATCTGCACGGAAGTTTAAACATGGCTGGCTTGGTGTGGTATTTGCATTTTGTGTTGTTGTTGTTGTTGTTGTTATTGTTATTGTTATTATTATTTAAAGTATAATGTAAT
>Ga0123354_10013618_pt1 | contig 12629 bp, 11 predicted proteins | sample TergutLab28metaG_2_FD_97872 | JGI IMG/M metagenome (GOLD analysis project Ga0123354, IMG submission 97872) | Labiotermes labralis P4 segment gut microbial communities from Petit-Saut dam, French Guiana - Lab288 P4 | ecosystem: Host-associated > Arthropoda: Insects > Digestive system > Gut ... | reverse complement strand
ACTCACAAGCGTCCGCCACCTGTCTCTATCCTGGGCCAGCCCAATCCAGTCCATATACCCACATCCCACCTCCTGGAGATCCATCCTAATATTATCCATCCATCTACGCCTAGGTCTCCCCAGAGGTCTCCCTCCGGTTTCCCCAGCAAGACCCTATACACCCCCCTCTCCTCACTCATACGCGCCACATGCCCAACCCATCTCATTTCAGGTGTGTTGTCAGTATAACTTACAACACACAAAATTGACGAAACGGATCATAAAACAAATAACACAGCGGAATGGAGGTCAAGGTCCCAGGAGAGCCGTATGACAATGGAGTGGGTAAGAACTCACGTTCATGCTTTCAAAAATGCAGTACAGTCTCCTTCACTTTAAATGATGTTGGTCGGTAAACAATAAAAAAATAAAGGAACTACGGCTGGTCTAATTAAGCTGTTGTATGTTAATAAAAACCCAACCAGATGCAACAGTATGCAGATATTTATTTACTCCAAAGTCACTCTACATGTTTCGGGTGTCACAGCACCCATCATCAGGAGTACTAAATGCTGTAACCGCAGCCTCCGGTACAGGTCATAATACTGGTACAGCTACTCCCCTCCAACGTGGCCACGTTGGAGGGGAGTAGCTGTACCAGTATTATGACCTGAAACATGTAAAGTGACTATGCAGTAAATAAATATCTGCATACTGTTGCATTTTTATTGACGCTGAATTACGATGCACGGAACCGTGAGCTTAAAATTTAAGCTGTTGGACTGCGGTAAAAATGTGTTAAAATGACTCTAGTACAAGCTAATTATGAAGGACACGTTACAGAGAAATATTTAATTGTTAATAAGAGTCAACGTGAATCTATGAAGTGCTGTTTTCAAAATGCTTTATTGTGGGATTTTACATACGCATTCCTCATTTGTCTCCGTGTATTCCAGGTATGTCCTCAATTACTGCATTTTAAATCCCAACTACTGCCCACGACGTAGCGATTTTAAATTTATAATACAATGAAATGCATACACGACCGTACCGTGCACCGAGGCCGGCAGCATGTACAGTATTAAAGGTCCGTACAGTGCACCTAGGCTGTCACTGAAGGGCTGATGTTGAAAATGTTGTTACAAATCGCAATTAAGACATTACATTGCAAAACATGAAACTATTTGTCTGTTTCCTTAAATGTTCGCAGTGATTTAAGAAGTTTAAAACATAACATTCTAAAAGGAATGTACACTTTATGTCACATCAAAACCTTTTGTACGATCAGCTGCTTGTGAGAAATGAACAAAAATGTAAAAGTAGTGTTCATTTAGGATTCAGACGACCAGCAATTAAATTCGCCAGACTGCGTGTCAGTATAAAATGTAATCGAACCTGGTCTAGTTTTGGAGATAAAACCTGTGAACAGGCGGAAGACGACGACCTTTTTTTACAGTCTTTCAGTTTCTGTATACATATCATAATAAACACTATTGTACTTTGTTTAAGCGCAACAAGGCTTTGTAGGGGTTCTGACAAAAGACATAATAAATTATGTCGATACACTACAGTACCATCTGTCTTTTCGAGTCAGGTACTCATTTTGTATCACTCCCATTTAGTGATATTTGTGGTCGGTTACTGCACATCACTCGGCTTTTAAATATGTATGAATTGTTTTTATTTAACAAGCATTTTAGCCTTCTTTTTGCGATACACTTCAAACGAAAATGAAACAAGTCGATGAACTACAATCCGATAACAATATTCTGAGATCAGCGGGAAATTTCATCCTGGTCCCTGTGTAATTTACACCAAGTGTTAAGGAATCTTATTTGAACACACTAAAACAGGTAGTTTCTTGAAATTCGTGGCATAATATTATAATCCGAGAAGCCAATTTTGAGTCTATCCCGTTTTAAACAATTTCGACACCATTACTTCCAAGAGGGTAGCATAGGAACTATACACTGAGACTCTTCAACGCGCAACCATCGATCGCATCGACCCTCAGAAGGGGACATTCAAGTAGATGGAGAGAGAATGATAAAGGGAGGCATTTTATTTAGTGTCTCACAATCAAAATGAAACCAAGAGCCATAATGAGTTGTCACAATAATGACTTGTCATAACACTTAAAATTACTTAAATAATACTGAAGTATTATTATTACCTTCTTGTGTTACTGATGTAAAATTACACTCCTAAACAAACACTTCCAAAACTGGGCAAACACTCTTTAATTATGAGCACTCAAAATTCAAAACAAATATAACACAGTATAGCTGAAATTCCGACTTTATTCCTTAGTAGTCCAAACCACTAGCCATTTTGAAACACTCTCACACCGACCGATGATACAAATTGCGAGCCCCTACACAACAACTCTCCAACACATCGAAACCTCACTGCTAACCCGGAGGTGTGAGCGCGCACACTATGCGTACATAAATGACGATATAGCATTTGCCACTCCCCCAACAAATACGAATCAGGTTCAAACACTCTTTTGCGCAGGTTCGCGCGCATTACGTAATGACCTTTGAAATTACAACAATGTAAGAGTGATGTGTAGCGCTACAATAAATGTGTTACTAATTGACAATGGCCTTATCCCGCTAAATATAACCATTTCCAGTACTAACACACAAATTTTAAGATAGACATTTCTTTCCATTAGTGTAAGTGGAATACTATTGCTGCCTTACCGAATTCCCAGAGTTTGACACGTCGTTCCACAAATTGCAAATTACGTTAAATTATGTCACATTATGGCGTGTTATTGTTATAATTCCTAGGGAAACTTGATGTTACATCTGTAGATTCTCCACACAAATGATATAATGGTACGTATGGCCAAAAAAAAACCATTGTTTTAATTCAAGCATAAAATGAGAAACTGGTATAAAGAGACCTTTCCTTTGTCATTATGCCGATTGGGTTCAGTGAATAGTTCTTTTAGAATATGTGTAAACAAATTAAACAAATGAAACCCAAATTCAAAAAATTGAACTCACAAATATATTAACCTCACTTCTATTAATTATTCCTTTCTTTACAGAATGTCATTTGGAACAACTGGGTGCACCATGAGAAAGATGAGACTCATACTGATGCCAGGAAGGCTCTGAATGAGTACATTTTGAAACACCTGCAATTTTAGATCTCAGAGGACTCTTATTTGCTTCCAGTTTCTTTAATACCACTGTACCAACAAACACATTTATCACACACCAAAAGTAACGAACAGTCAACTGTTGTAAGCATGCCAAAATTTGCCGCATGGTACCTATGTCATTATTTTTCATCTTCAAGTTTGTGTATTTTTTTGGAGGTTTGCTAACATGAAAACTTCAAAAACCCTACACAGAATGATAGTACTGATCCAAAATCACAAGTCTGCCCTACCATTATATTAGTGTTTTGGAATATTATAATAATTCATACAAAGGACCATGAAAGTTGGTAACTTTGTCTCATAATCCTCATGTCCTTAATTGAGTCCAAGATTAAATAGTGAGATAGAATGGACACACACTTGTTAACAAGCTGCATGATCATTTGGCACACAGTGAAAGATCATACTCCAACTCCTTGAAAGCTGGTCAGCTTTTGAATAAGCCAATTCAATGTGATCCCTGGATGGGGCACAAAGAATACTTCTCTCCACAAATCTCTGTTACATTTCAGAGACCATATAGCATCATACTGAAGGGTACGAGCAGCATAAGTCTGCATCACTGTACCTTGATGATGAATTTCTGCAAACTTTGGCTGAAACAGGATATGCAGGTGGTTCTCAGAGCAGGAATTTGCAGCTGTCACATTCAAAAAGCTTGCTTTACAGGTCTCAAGTCAGGAAATCTACAGTACGTATTTTTCACCAGACTCCTTCAACATACACCGAGGACTGTTTTACGAGGGGTACACCACCTAGGAATTGAAGATGACCACTCACCTCACATTACTGCCCAGGTTAAAAATGTGGGAGAAGTCCCACATACACCTTCATGGCAGAGTGATTAAGCACAGAAAAATATGTATATTGCTACCTGAATCATTTTTACTTGCTCCTTTAGGTACAAATATTCTCCTCTGTTCTCACATATAATCAATTTGATATTCTCTTTCAGAAGGACGGGAGTGAAGCCAGGACACCTTCTAACAAAGCAACGCTCCTTCTCCATGCAAAAAAATGTCTCTCTCACTTCTCACTTGTCTTTAACTTTCTTCTATGCTTCTGATGTACCTTATATTTCTCATTCTATCTAAAAGATCTTTGATGGGTAAGATCTGTAATAACAGGGTTCTTGTATGAAGATTTCAGTGCCCAAGCTTCAAGTGTTATACCAGTTTCCCAAGTCAAACACTGTACAATATAAAAAATTGCACGCCTCTTTGTGTGCTTCATGGTAGCAGCTGAATGTGTTGTCATGCCATGCTTAAACAACAGAAATGCATTATGCAAACAGCAGTTAAACTGATGGGTCTGACAGCATCAAAAATAAAGAGAAGTGATACAAAATAGCAAAATACGGTACCGATGGTTATTGAATGACAACATAAGAATGCCTACCCATTCTTCATACAAGACATAATTTCTTCCCTTGTCAGTATCATCCATTACAGTTTTAGTTGAACTCTTGCAACATAATAAGATGTCACGTGACATACACATACTGACACATATTACACACAATACCTTTGTCATACCTTAAAGAGAAAAAGCAAAGTTATGACTTCACAGCTGCTTCATAAGCACCAATCACATTCCTTAAAATGCTGAAATGGAGTTTGATTGCAATTTCACACTTCCTTTATGGTGTTTGTAATTCTACAAACCAAACTCAACCCTCCTACAGGACACCTGTAACTTGGCTAACTCTAGCCCAATTCACACTATAGGGACAGTCATGTTGCAGATAAGAGTAGGTAAAATATAGTTCATTGTTTGAACAGGAGTGTCCATACAAGCAATCACATTCAAGACAAAGCACATTCACAAACAGGTACATTTAAATACAGGCAACAAATATTTTCCCTGCGGATTCAGGTAATCTGGGCTGTAACACTGTCAATGGGTTACTAGTTTCTGACATTTTGATGAAACACAGTGCCTTCATCTTCAAGGACAAAGGATACCCTCTTGATCCACTGGTGGCTGCCATTCGATGTCCAGCTCTTGCAGCACACATCCAATTATGCCCCTGTTTAGGGCCCCTTAGGGCCCCCATACACAACCAGGCCCCTCCAACACCTACCCAGTTCACTTGCCTATGTTCCCTAGCCTGATTTTTGTGGTATGATGTATGCACTTCCTTAAATAAATTTTTCTTGCAACTTAACATCACTGAGACTGCAACAGATATACAAAAGAAGTCTGTAAGTGCCCAGAAGAAGGTAGTAACAATTACTAATATGTGGCACATGCAACAAACTATCAGATGAATGAATGGAGCTAGGACATGGAAAAGCACAAACATCATTCACCAAGAGAGCCTGATATTCAACAGCACTTTTAATTTCATCAGCTATATAAGGTGTAAAGATTAGAACTTAACATACTGACAATGAATATTCCTAAGCAGTTTCTCTAATACAGTTGCAAATACCATACAGCACATAATTTTTTAAATAAGATCATATATTACGCTTGAAATTAATCTGTAAACAGAATCACAACTTTCAATGCTGAAAATTAAGGTCATAGGTCCTAATGAGTATAAAATGTCCCTAACATGATATTCAGCCTTTGTTTCTTTTTTTCTTAACACTATACTTGCTGCCACACTCCACTGTATCCTTTGGCAACTAATTAAAATTATCACACATGTACTGATTAGACTGGCACTGATTATAATTATATCCAACAAAATTCTTACATGCAGGAAGCTTTATACTGAATTTGTATTTTGTAGATATCTATGCAACCAAATGGGATGGGGGTGCATATAGTATGCACATACATATGTATGTATGTACGTACGTACATACGTACGTCTGTGTGTGTGGTGTGTGTGTGTGTGTGTGTGTGACACATCCCCTTCTCAATATCAGAATTTTTCCAACAAACATTTGTTCAGTATAACAAACAATTAATTTGTTTACCACAACAGTGACAGAAGTGCTGGTTGGTCATCACTGCACTGACTTGCCAATTTTTTCCATTTATGTCAGAATGTTATACTGCACTGAAAAAATTCTACAAAATCCACTGCTTCATACACTGAATGAAATTCAGAATTGAAATTACATAATTTATTTGCAATAATAACCCCTAAAATATGGGCTATATGTTTTCTTGTAGCACATCTATGAATATTAAATGCCTAGTTACATCACATGTTCTCTGTTTTATAATGCAGAAAACATTCTTCATTCAGTGTAGGTAAATGAGACTACATTGTACCATCTTATAAACAAATACAATAAGTAAATATTAACATATATTTTTAGGACACCCACTACCTCCCGACTGGCTTTCAATCTCTCGCAATTTGTTTAGCCTCTCAGTGTTAAAACATAAATAATATAATTTCTAAGCACGCAACGGAAGTGTATTTTTGAATGGCTACTACAAGATTGGTATGGACTCTATTTTCATCACTAAACTCTTATGTTAAAATGCATAAATGGCCAAATATATATATATATATATATATTTAACTTTCAGCAATAAAAATGAACAATCTTGTGAATTAACAATGTATATTTTTGGGAAAAATGCCATAATATAAACAAGATCCAGAAGAGTATAGAAGGGATGGAAAGTTTCACAAGACATTATAAGCCATATTCATATACCCAAGGAACATGAGAATTTCACTAACATCCATACTCATCTATCACTTAAAACACATCAATAAAAATGGTTGTGAAGTATGTATGGTCAAACACTGCTGCAAGTTCACCTTCCCTCCCACCACTATGCTTTCCTTGCAAGAGGTATTTGTACCTCGAGTTCCATACTTTACACAGAAAACAGTGAAAGCAATCACAATAACCTGCGATTTCCTAATGCAGAATTGGCCACAGCCTATTTTAAGGTTATTTAAACCATCTCTACTAGGCTTGCCTAAGTGAAAACAATCCTAGATGTTTTAGAACTGGCTGCAAGTACTCATAAATAGCATATGATAAACTAAGTAAGGAACAGCACATTACTGAACACTAAGACTGCAAATGGCGTACTTCAAGATGTGGTGCACAGAATTTACAGTTTCATGGCACATACATAACAGTGATTTCATTTACACCCACATGAAAATTGCTACCTTCCCTGTGCCAGTTTGCACGAAAATCACAAATGCTGAGCAGAGGTACGTATAGATCTCTTATATCCAGTTTCATCCAAATCACACAATAAATGCAGCAAGAATCAGCAGAAATTAATTTACAATCACTAAGTTAAGTAGGAGAGTGTACTGATTTTTGAGAAACAGCCACTCAATAAATTTTTTGGGGGGCTATCTTCTAATCAGTTTTATCCAAATTAAATTAAAACTTTAGGAAATACAAGGAAAATTCCATTTGAACCCTTAAGTAAAATATGGCTGTTACTGCAGAGACTTCCATAAAACTCACAGCTGCTTAATAACACTACTGAATTTCACCTAAATCATTCATGAATTATGAAAAATATGGGTGGAAATTTATTTGTATTTTAAGTAAATTATCACTGAACCAATTTTAAAAAAAGTTACACTTGCTTTACAACTATATTGAAGAACTAAATCAAACTGCATGGGAATCCAACAAACTCTCTACTTACCCCACAGGCAGATGTGAGATCCACACAAGGCATTTTTCTTTTACTTCATAAAGTGACCATACTGAATTATGCATCTGAAGCAATCCTTTCATACTACATGGAGCCCTTTAACACTCATGCAGAAACACATACCAGATATTCTATACAGCCATTTTCATGACAAACAAGAATGAAAAATGTAATGTTATAAGCACTTATACAGTGATTTCTGTTCAAATAAAATTTTATGAAACTTTTAAAAAGTAGGGAATCCTCTAAAAATTGTTTGTTGTGTGAATTTTTGGAGCAGTTACTATTTAGCAAGGCAAACAAAAATCTTCAACTGGGCTGGCGAATAAATGGCTGTACTCACTGTATGATATAATCCATATTCACATTGTATTGTTCGGTCTTACTAAGGTAATCCAGTGTCACACTTTATGAAACCGTAAATAAAGATTCAAAACCTGAAGGATAATTAAATTTGTTTCACACATGACTAAAATGTCAGAATACAACAAAGGATAACATTCATTTATTTCACCCTCACTATCTTACACTTTGCAGGGAGAGGACTTCCAGTGTCAGTGCAGTTTACAACAATACATAATGACACCCACAAGTTACATTAACGAATTTCTTAAACAGTCTGAATCGGAAGGAATTTGATGCCAAAAAAAAAAAAAAAAAAAAACAAAACAATTAAATTTACAAAAAAAAATATATTTTTACACTTAAGTGAGACAAAAACAAACAATTTTAATCCAGTTAACAGCTGTTTGCTGACTGCTGGACAAGCTGGTTCATAAAACTTTCCATTAAAAGGTTTTAAATACTACTGCTGTTAATATAGCCTTTAGAATATATTCTACAAATAAATGTATAACGTTGAGGGAAGGTGAACTTGATCAAATAATTATAAATATTAATTTCTACAACTGAAGTCAAAGTACAATCAAGAGACATACATGTCAATTCACATACATTACTGTGCCACGTTTCAGAAATGACCCATAACTTACACCTGTTACAAACTGTTCCAGAATTTTAAATTCTGCACTGGATGTTCCACAACTACTTCCATGATGAACTGCACTAAAGCGAGACAAAGAATGCAGGGGAAATATGACAGACAAACAATTTCATTTGACTGCCTCGCATAGCAAGCAAACAACCTAATAATAAAAACATTCTTGTGAAGCTGCTTTGCGACCCCATCATACTGCATGTTGTTATTATGTGGCTGTACAATTGTATGACACTGAATGTAAAGTATGAATAACAACACAAGCAAATAAATTATGAAAGCAGAAATGGGAAAAACCAACACACATATTGGAAAGCATATTCGCAACAGAAGTTTAGTGTGTGATTCAAAGTAGAAGAGTACAAAAACAAAAGGATAATTTTTATGTATTGGACAAGAGTGGCTAGGATGGGGCAAACAAGGAATGCACACAGAATATGCATGCATCCTGGGAAAGAGCACCTAATAACTCCAAGGAGATGTTAGGTAAGAAAGCTATGTGAACTGTAGGTGGATACAACTGGCACAGGATTATGTCCAGTGGTGGGTTTTGGTATTAGCAGCATTGAACCTACAGGCTTCATTACCAGAGTGTCTGTACATGTGGAATTCGACAGAATAGGAGGAGGATCAGAAAAACAGACTGGCAAAGACTGAAGACAAATATCCTTGCAGAATGTTACACCAAACTCATCTGCCATCTCAAACCTGCATGCAAAATATGTAATTTCATATTCTGTCTTCAATATACCTTTGTGCTCTCAAAGAGATAAAGTCTCTTTGCTTTTTCAACTATTTCACAGCAACTTATTTTACTAAAACTCATATATGCATGCAAAATGCTGTACAAATAGCATAAAATATGAACCAATAGTGCAGAAAATATAATTCAAAAGAAGGAAAACAAATGCTACAAGACAGATATATGATAAAATGCAAGAATTTGTACAGCCCAACAATTTAAATTTGATTCCATTAAGTTTCTGGAAAACCTTTATGTAACTGATTTTAATACTGTCTAATTTATACTCAAAGCATAAATTTACCATCTATGGCAAATGATTTGCTTTCTACACACTTCAAGGATTTGAGAATCAGCACTGAAATGTCAACAAATGAGTTAATGGGTACAAACAAATTCTGATACTTCTGTTACATTGGGTTAGTGGGTCAGTAAAGGTATACATACAGCTTTGATACAACTGGTTTCATTGCTTTGGTAAAATCATACACTGTAAGTTACAGAGAATTCAAAGATGTGACATACATGACACATTATAATTTTCAGTGGCTAATCAAAAAAGCAAATTTTAAAGTACTATTAAAGGATTATTAAATTACCATGAAAACACACAACCATATTATAGCTTATGTTAAAATGACTGCCCTCAGGATTACAGTACCAAATTCTCTGCCACATACCATACTTAAAAATTTTACAGATGATAACATAGACCTGCATTATGAATTTATAACAGAAATTCATCAGAAGTACAATTAATGGGAGACCCACTGTGGTGAGTGCACACTAAACCACTTAGGTGAAATACTGCTTTAGTCTCAAATAATGCTTTAAGGTTTGCTAAAAGGTTAAGTAACACTATTTTATCTAAACAATGAAACCAGAGTTAATAATTTAACTCTCATTGTTTCATTATGTTAAATCAGCTTAGTAACCACCAAGCTTCTTACTAAAAAATACCAGGAGTTTCATGAAAGATACAACCTGATTAGAGGGCAGCTATTTTCAGAAAACAATTGTGTCTAAATGAGTGTTCATTTAATCTCTGGTGATTACTATCTAATTACATGACACAGCCTACAGCAATGTCCAACTCAATGTCTGATTAGAAGACCAGGACCATCAGTTGTATCACACTATGGTCTACAGCAGTTGCACATTGTAAATTATAAAATTGTGTTTGTATAAGACACCAAAGATTTGTGGCATCATTAATGAACATACAGAGTACCTAACATATCATGTATATTACATTAACATTACAATAAATCACATGCATGGAAACTTCATTTCTGTGTCAATACTACTGGCTGAAAAAAATTTTTTTTTTTTAATAAAAGTAACCTATAACAAATGAACACAAAATTCAGTACCAAAGTGAAAAATTATTAGTTGGTGAATAAATATGGAGTACCAGTTTTGAATACTGAAAGCATAGCTCCGCGCCAAAAAAAAAAAAAAAAAATTTTGAGACACATTTAGAAATATTCTCATGAACTGTGTGATATATGCCCACATAATTTCAAACAGCCATTAACACCTTTACCCTTCTGGATCCACCCATTACCTTGTAGTTTTGTAACACAGAAGAAACAAAACAAACTGTATCAGTGTAATATCACTTAAATTCTCCAAACCGTCTGCCTTGTTTCCATCATTCGATCACATCTTTCTCGGAATGTGCCCATCTTGCTCCACGCTGCATTATTTACATTGGACCCTCAATGAGGCTCACCTTCATAGTGCAGTAATAAACACTTCGGGCAAAAGCCAACAGTGCCAATAAAAACGCACCTGAAAATACAAGAAGGTACAAATTTATTAAATCTCTTGAAGCATTTATTTCTTACTTAAATGAGAAACCTAATATAAGAGAATGTGATCTAAGAGTACACATGACCCATGCACATTACTGGTTAAAAATTAATCGGAAAGCTAGTTAATTTAATATGTTTCTAAACAAAAGAAGTGTACTCTATACAGTACAACTAATAACTACATGAAGCACACTAATCCTTGATTTGCTAAAAGGTCCTCAGTTGGTCAAGAAATTCCCTGCATTGTACAAAACCTGAGATATCATTACCACATTCAAAAAAGTCCACCACTTGTCTGTAACCTGAGCCAATGAATCCAGTTCATGTCCTCCCATCCTAGTTAAGATTCATTTTAATATTATCCTTCCAATTTTACATAAGTATTGCAATTCCTGACATAAATTAACCGCGCAGTCAAGGAACTCAACTATACTAGCATGCCTGTCTGAGGTATTCTAACCAGCACAGTTAAGCTGGCTACAGTGTTACTTACACAGGAATGTGTCTCCACTGGCAATGTCCTTCAATATTCTGAGTTCTTTTAAAATGGATGATTACTTGCTCAGTGTCAGGTATATACCGCATGTTTTGTTACTTGCATACAGCCTGATTATTGTACTGTTGCATTTAGTTGTACCTTCATATACATCTATAATACCAATTACATACTTGAAAGAACAATAACCATGTATTCTCATATGACTGATGTTTGTACTGTATGTAGCAGACACAGGCACCAGCTCCTGTATCATCGTGTTAATACATATTCACTCTAAAAGGTCAGGGTAGTTACTTTCATAATGACCATAACAGTACTCACTGAATAAACTATCCGAAATAGGGAATTAGTGGAAGGGGTCAACTGAATTAATCATGGGTGGATGTGATGCCTAAAGAACTTGTAAATTAATCTGAACACAGATAACAATTCAAGAATTTCTTAGCAGAGTCCTACAAAATAAACTTTGACAACAGGACGACAATGTTACAGTGGAAATATTAATGGCTGAGGAAGTGTCCATCTACATGTATACAAAAGTTCTTATCACACAAATGCTATTAATTTCCGTGATCCAGTACCATCCCCCCTTACAGGATAGCAAGTTCCATCTTGTTCAATACTGGATGGAAAGATTTACGTACAAAATAATGTTTCAGTTGCTTGTTCAAATCGTATTCTCACCACACATATATGCAGACAACAGTTCTTACCTATTCCAATTCTGCAAACATTCATAAGCCTCTTATGTGTATTGGACTGTGCATCATCTTGATATTTGAATAAAGGTTGACCAACTAGATGACACTTGCTTT
>Ga0123354_10013614_pt1 | contig 12631 bp, 17 predicted proteins | sample TergutLab28metaG_2_FD_97872 | JGI IMG/M metagenome (GOLD analysis project Ga0123354, IMG submission 97872) | Labiotermes labralis P4 segment gut microbial communities from Petit-Saut dam, French Guiana - Lab288 P4 | ecosystem: Host-associated > Arthropoda: Insects > Digestive system > Gut ... | reverse complement strand
GCGGGCTCGCTCAGCCACCCCCATTCACGAAACCCGCCACCCGTGGACAGCCGGTTGACATGGCGGGTGGGAGGTGTATCCCAAAGGCCCCGTTGTGGAACCTGGGCCGGTTGACATGGCGGGCGGAACGCCGGTTCGAGCTGGCGACGGCGCAGACGCCTGCCCAGGCCTGGTGGCCACTAGATCGTGCGTCGAGTACGGCGTCTGTGCGCTCGGGCCGGCTGGAGCCCGCCGCGTCAACCACCCCGTCGGCTCCGCCGCCACCCCTCCCCAGAGGGGAATTTTCCGTGGCTGGGGCGCTGCGCCCCCAGCAGAACCACCCCGTCGGCTCCGCCGCCACCCCTCCCCAGAGGGGAATTTTCCGTGGCGCCGCCGGTTGACATGGCGGGTGGAACGCCGGTTCGAGCTGGCGACGGCGCAGACGCCTGCCCAAGCCTGGTGGCCACTTGATCACGCGTCGAGTACGGCGTCTGTGCGCTCGGGCCGGCTGGAGCCCGCCGCGTCAAACGGCCCAACCGCCAACGCCCCGCGACGGAACAACTTCCCCCCGAGGGAACGCCCCACCAAAGAAGTTATCCACAGATTTGGCCGATTTTCGCCATCTTCTCTGATTTTGGCGGGTTGTTTTTCGTAGAGTCGGCTGTCACAGAACACGAGAGGCACCATGGCAATATTCACATTCACCAGCGCCACGGGCGCACCAGGGGTTACGACCACCGCCTTGGGGCTGACGCTCGCCTGGCCCCGCGACGTCGTGCTGGTGGACGCCGACCGCGCTGCGTCCCAGACTGTTCTCGCGGGCTACCTGAATGACGTGCAAACCGGCGGGCGCGGCCTGACGTCACTGACGCAACTTTGGCGGGACGGCCTCGACTTGGCTTCTGACTTGCCCAAACACATGGTCGAAATGCCGGGCACGGACACCAAAGACACCCCACACTGGTTCATACCGGGGTTCGCCCGGCCCGGGTCGTCCACTTTGTTCGAGCCCGTCTGGTTCGAGCTGATGGACGCTTTGGCCGGACTCGACCGCCAGGGCATCGACGTCATTTTGGACGCCGGGCGCTGGGGTGCGCAGGGGTTGCCGGCGGCCGTCATGGCGAGCACCCGCCAGTTGGTCATGGTGACGCGGAGCAGTTTGCCGGCCCTGGCGACGCTGCGCCTGTACGTGCCGGACGTGACCGCCGCCGCCAGCGCCGTGCCGGCTTGCACCACGCGGCTGGTGGTGGTCGGCCCCGGGCTCCCTTATTCGGCCCGCGAGATCGCGGATCATTTCAAGTTGCCAACCGACGGGCTACCCTGGCAGCCGGAGGACGCGGCCCATCTCTCGGACGGCATGCCCAGCCGTCATTGGTCCAACAAACGTCCCCTGACACGGGCATACATAGAAATGGCCGACAAGTTGCGGGCTGCCGTCGATCAGTGGGACGCCCAGTTCGACCGTGTCCCAAGCCGCAGCACACATGACGAGGCCGCCGCCGAGGGGGTGCCCGCATATGTCTAACGCCCTGCTTGAAGACATTGAGGACGCTGCCCCGCGTCCCCAACTCATCATCGTGCCACCCACACCGCTGCCCACACCGCCCCCGCCGCTGCCCACACCGCCCCCGCCGCCGTCCCGCGCCTACCGGGCTTCCGACGAGGCGACGGACAACACCGCCCCCATCGACGGTAACCACACCACCGCCCGCACGCCGGCGATCGACTGGCTGACCGTCGTCAACCTAAGGCGACGAGCCGCTGACGCGATCGCCGACAAAGCGGCCGACTGGGCCCGCGGTCACGGCACCGCGATGCCCGAGGTCGACCGCCGACTGATGGGGCGCTCCGTCATCCGCGGGTGCGTGCGCGACCACGTCGAGCGGCTCAACGCGGATGGGCAGGCGCTGTGGCCGCTGACACTCGAGCAGGCCTACGCCCGGGCCGTCGAGGCGGCCATCTTCGGCTATGGCCGCTTGCAGCCGCTGTTCGACCTTCCGACCGCCGAAAACATTGAAATCCACGGGTTCGATTCCGTCTTCGTCCAGGACGGGGACGGACGCCGCCGCCCGCATCCGCCGGTCGCCGATTCGGATGAGGAGCTGGTCGAGGCCATCCGGTTTCTCGGGCAGACGGCCAGCCCGCCCCGTCCTTTTGATGACGCCCATCCGATGATGACCCTGGCCCTGGGTGACCGTTTCCGTCTGCACGCCATCGGCTTCGGGTTGGCCGACCGGCCGTCCATCACCATCCGGCAGCACCTGCTGACCGATGTCAGCCTGCACGATCTGGCGGGCAAGTCGATGATTCCGCGTCAGGTGGCCGACTTCCTCGCCTCGGCTGTGCAGGCCCGTCTGTCCATCGTCATCAGCGGCGATCAGGGCGCCGGAAAGACAACCCTGCTGCGGGCGCTGATCTCGGCCATACCGGAAACCGAGCGCTACGGCACGCTGGAAACCGACTACGAGCTGCTTGCCCATTTGCGCCCCGGACGCCACGTCGTCGCCCTGCAGGCCCGCTCGGGCATGGGTGAGCGCGTCGACGGCAAGCAGATCGGTGAATACACGGTCGCGGACCTGATGCCCGAGGCGCTGCGGCAAAACCTGTCGCGCCTGATCGTCGGTGAGGTGCGCGGGGGTGAGGCGTCGGCCATGTTTGAGGCGATGCAGGCCGGCGCCGGCACTATGAGCACGACTCACTCGCATTCGGCCGCCTCGACCATTGACCGGTTGGCTTCGCGCGTCGCCCAGGGGGGCGTCATCGACACTGACGAGGCCTACCGCCAGATCGCCTACAACGTCGGGCTGATCATTCACGTGCGGCTGGTGGACGACACCTGGCAGGGGGGCGTGCGGCGACGGTTCGTTGACGAGATTCTGCACATCACCGGCGGCATCGAAAACGGCCGCCCCGTGGCGACGCGGGTGTTTTCGGCGACGGACCCGAATGTTTTCAGTTTCACTCCCGACGCCGGGCTGGTGGAAAAGTTGCGGCCCTTCTCGTCCAACCGGCGGGGGACGGCATGATCACCGGGCTGGCCGGTTTGGCGGCAGCGTTGGCGCTGGCTGGCGTCGGCGCCGTCGTGTTGGGGTCGCTGCGCCTGCAGCGCGGTGGGCCGCGCCGCACAACGCCCTGGTTGGCGCGGTATTGGCGGGACCTGCCGGTGGGGCAGAAACGCCTTGTCATCGCCGGTTTCGTCGCGGGTATTGTGGCGCTGGCGGTGACCCGCTGGGTGCCCGTGGTGGTGATCGTGCCGGCCGCGGTGGTGGCCGGGCCAAGGCTGTTGGGTGATCCGAAGAATCGTGACATCATCGTCTTGGAGGCCCTCGACCGCTGGGTTCGGGCCTTGACGGCGTCCCTGCTGACGGGACGCTCGGTGCCCGACGCGATCCGTTCGACCCGTCGTCAGGCCCCCGAGGTGCTCAGCGACGCCGTCACTTTGGCCGCACTGCGCCTGGACGAGCGCTGGACCTTGCCGGACGCCCTGTCGGCGTTCGCCGATGACGTCGACCATGCCGATGCCGACGCGGTGGCGGCGGCCCTGGTGGTGGCGGGCCAGCGGGGGACGGGCGCGGCCGCCACGCTTGAGGCGCTCGCCGATTCGCTGCAAGACCGCCTGGCGGCGGCCCGCGAGATCGACAACGAGCGTGCCAAACCCCGCATCGTGGTGCGCCAGGTGACGGCGATCATCGCCGTCGTGTTGGTGTTGGCGCTGGTCACCAGCCCGTCGTATTTCGCGCCGTACCGCAGTGGGTTCGGGCCGTGGATCGCCCTGGCGTTGGCGTTGATCTACATTGCGTCGCTGGCGCGGTTGCAGGCAGCCAGCCAGCCGCGCCCGCGGGCCAGGTTGCGCCAGGCGGCCAAGCCGGCGGCGCCGGCGGCAGGCCAGTCGGGGGGTGCGCGATGACGAGTTGGACGGGTGTTTCTCCCAGCGGTGTGGCGGTGGTGGCCGGTGCTCTGGCGGCGGCTGGGCTGGTGCTGGCGGTGCTTGGCCTGATGCGTCGCCCCGTCAGCCTGAAGACGGCGTTGGCCGCCCTGGATGATGCACGGCTCGGCAACTCGTCATCCACCATCGAGGTCGCGACAACGGGTAATGGTTGGATCGAGCGACGGGCCCTGCAGCTGGCCGAGTCGTGGCATTGGCGTGTGAACGACTCCACCCAGCAGCGCCTGGCGCAGCAGGGACGGACGTTGGCCGACTTCATGACGGCCAAGCTGCTGCTCGCGTTGGCGGGGCTGGTAGCACCGGCGCTGATCACCGGCTTGGCCTGGGTGTTGGGGCTCGTGGCGTCGCCTTGGCCGTTAGGCATCGGTGTGATCGGGGCCGTCCTCGGATTCTTCTGGCCAGATTTCGCGCTGCGCCAGGACGCCGGGGTGTGGCAGGAATCCAGCGCGGACGCGGTGTCCGTCTACTTCGACCTGGTGACGCTGATACGGCTGGGCAACGCGTCGGCCGTCCAGGCTTTGACGGAGGCTGCCGAGCTGGCGGACGCTCCCGTCTTCCTTGAGATCCGGGACGCCTTGACGCGCGCCCGTCTGCAGCAGCGTCCCCCGTGGGCGGAGTTGCACCAGTTGGCCGAGCGTCTTGACCTTTCGGACATTGCGGACCTGGCCGACATCATGGCGCTGGACGAGCAGGGCGCGGCGTTGGTGGAGGCGTTGCGGGCCCGGGTGCGGGAGTTGCGCAAAGCTCACCTGGCACAGGCCAAGCTGGCCGCCCAAAAGCAGGCGGAATCGATGACGGTGTGGATGGTGGTGCCCGTCCTCGTGTTCGCCCTGTTGTTCCTGATACCACCGCTGATGACGATGATGACCAGCCTATGAGCTACCGCCTGGGTGATTGTTCCCGCAAGGCGCGAACCACGTGGGTGATGTTGGCCACGGTCACGCCATTTTGGACGTACGGTTGCAAGTTCGCCGGACCGCCGTGAGCAAGATATCGCTGCTCAATCCCCAACGCGTCGCAGCTTCGGAAAAAGCCTGACGTGACCGCTGCCGAACTTGACAGTTTGATCTCAATGCCGATATGGGGCCGTCCTGCGGCGGCCAGTATCAAATCGACTTCGTCACCGCTCGACGTCCGGTAAAAGTATGGCTCATACCCGTCTGCTGCCTGGATCAGACTTTCCACGCACATTGATTCGAAACTCGCCCCCACCGACGGGTGGCCGAGCAACGTGTGTGTCGAGTTGATCTCCAGCAGGCTATGCAGCAGCCCTGTGTCGCGCACATACACCTTCGGCGATTTCGTCACACGGGTTGTGGCGTTTGGAAACCATGGCTGTAATCGGCGTAACAGCGCCAGATCGGTCAGCAGATCCAGGTAACGGTCGACTGTCGGGCCGGACACGCCCAAATTCGAGGCCAGGCGGCTCACGTTTAGAAGCGATCCACTTGAGTACGCCACCATCGTCCACAGCCTCCGTAGTGTTTCTCGCGGAATGCGCGGCGCAAACATCGGCACGTCTCTTTCCAGGTACGAACGCACCAGATCGTCGCACCAGCGGCCAGCTATGAGGTCATTAGATGCCAACAGCGACTCCGGGAACCCTCCCCGCAACCACAGTTGGGCGATCTCAATACCGGCATCTTGGGCCTCATCAACACAGACGCCCCCTAGTTCACAGTGGGACAGACGGCCAGCCAGGCTCTCGTCGGCATGGAGTTTGATGTCCATTGAGGCCGACCCGAGCAGCAAAAATTGGCCTGTCCGCACACCGGCCCGGCGACGCTCATCAATCACGCCCCGCAGAATGGGCATTAGCTCCGGCATCTGGTGCACCTCATCGAGAATCACCAGCTTGTCGTCCTGACTTCGCAGGAATGCGTCTGCATCCGCAAGCCGCCTGATGTCTGCCGGGCGCTCAAGGTCAAGGTAGACGAACCCAGTGGGCCAGTCCTCGCCGATTGCCAGTGCCATTGTGGTTTTGCCCACCTGCCTAGGGCCAAGCAACGCAACAGCCGGGCTTTCGTGTAGGCGGTTCACGACTTCGGATGTGAGTTGACGACGAATCATCGGTGCCCTCCTGTTGACTATGTAAATCTTACACGAGATGTTTAATTTGCATACATGGATCGGCGTTCTTTGCTCGGGTCAATCCGCTGACATATTGCTGGATCATCGCAAGGCGGAGGAGGGAGCCATAGCGGTTCCTATGGCGACTGACGACAACGCAGCGAGGCGCCCCTGTGGCGTCGGCTTCGATAGGCCAATCATGGGTCGCACCACTAGCCTTGATTCCATGACTTCGCAACCTGAACCAAAATCTGACAAGACGAGCACCCGCGAGCATTCGCTTCGTCTTGTCGTCGTTCTGGTGGTCGGCGCCGGGGTAGGCGTGGTGACGGCGCTCACTTGGCGTCCCCTTTTTGCGCCGCTGGTCGGCTGGGCCGTCGCCTGCCTGGTGTACTTGGTGTGGGTGTGGGCGGTGATCTGGGGCATGAGCGCCCACGCCACCGCCACTCACGCCGTGCGCGAGGATCCGGGACGGCGGGTCGTCGACGTTCTGCTGCTGTTCTGCGCCGTCAGCTTGCAGGTCGATCTGGTGGTCGTGTTGGCCGCCAGCCGGGGCAGCGGGACGGAAAGCCGCTGGATCGCGCTGCTGGGTCTGGCATCGGTCATTCTGAGTTGGGCGCTGGCCCAGACGCTGTTCACTTTGCGTTACGCGCACCTGTTCCACGTCAACGAACGCCGCGCTGAGAAGCGGGCTGAGGCGCGGGCGGCTCATCCGTCTGTCGCCAACGACCCGACGGCCGACAAGCTGGAAGCGGATCTCGCGCCGTTTGGCGGCATCGACTTCAACCGCCCGAACTATCGCCCCCGCTACCAGGACTTCGCCTACTTCTCGTTCAACCTGGGGATGACGTTCCAGGTGTCCGACACGACGGTTTCCGACCCGGCCATCCGTGTGACCGTCCTGCGGCACACCCTTCTGTCGTACATGTTCACCACGCTGGTGTTGGCCAACGTCATCAACGTCATTGTGGGCATCTTGCCCTAGGAGACCCCCGCTTCCGCCACGTGGACGTGATTGGCCGGCAGTCTGAGCCGGTATAGCACTTTATAGTGCCGTATAGTGCCATATAGCGTCTTGCTATACGTCACTATACAGTGCCATGAATCCGTACTGGATTCTACCGCCGGTGCCGGACTCAGATTGTGCCGGTGCGGAACAGGACCACCACGACGACGATCACTGCGATGATTGCCAGCAGGATCAACCACCCCAGTACTGACGTCGGGTGGAACCCCATGCCGGTGCTATTTGCCGCAAACAACGGCTTCTTTGCCTTGTCGACGCTTGCGTCCTCGGGGTGTGACGCCCGGTAGTCGTCCTCGCTCATTGCCATGATTGGCTCCTTCCGTCTGATCCACTACATTAGTCTTCGCAGCGCCGGATGGACACCCACCTTTTGTGAAGTCGGCCACCCGAAATTGCCTGTTACTTGATCCGGCAGCTTTTGGCACCCAGTCCACGTACGTCCAGCAGTGATGTTGTTAAACTACAGGTGTTGACGGGTTCGCTCACCCAAAGGATGGCCGACGCTGTGACAGGTCTTTGCGACAAGTTCTATGGCCATATGTATTGAGAGGATTGGGTATCCAAATTGCCAATTACCCCCGAGTTGGTTGAGCAGGCGAAGGAATTGTCGAAGTCGAGCGGGGTCAGTCTTTTTCGTGCATTGAACATGCTCATGGTGCCGATCCTCAAAGACTGGATTAGAAAGCCTGACAGTCTGGTCCGATCCGCGCTTGACGTGGCAACAGCCTATTGGCTTGACGGCTGCGCCACTGCGGACGAGTTGCTCGAGATGAAGGTCAGCATCTGGGAAGAGATAGACGCGCTCAAAAGAGCATCAAGGCGTGACGCACTGTTGCATGCGCTCTTGTGTGTTTTGGATCCTGAGCCGGGTGCGGTTGTTCAGGACCCTGACTGGGAAGATATGTTTGAACCCGAAGATGAGGAATCAGTGTGCCGCGACCGTGCTGGCTTCATGTTCGAACAATTGGCAGCCGGTGTTGGTTGCCTGATGTATTTAGTTGGCCCGCTTGGCCAGTTTGCCCAGGGCGAAAGCAAACACCACGATAGTTGATTTCCAAGGAGGACAAGTGATTCAAGCCCTAATTCACAGCAGTGCCCCGTCCATGACCATGCTCAAGTCTGTCCAGCGTCTTTCAGGAGGTGGTCTTTTGGACGTCAAACATGCGCTTCAGAACGAGGGCGCCTTGGTTGAGTGTTCCTACACCAGCGTCGATGACAGGTTTGCTGAGTATGTGCGGGCCATCGGCTCCCTGATTTCCGATGGCGCCGTTTGCCAGATTCGCGAGGTCTTCGAAAGCGGCAATGGTCGAGTGGTTGACTATCAGTACCTTCTGAACCTTGTTCAGCGGGCTCGCGACATAATGCGCGACGTAGTTAGAGACATTGAGTCTGAGACGGTCTCCGACGGAGCTGACACGACTGGACGAATGAGCGCTGTATGATCGATACCAGGATAATCAAGGAGACGAATAGTCATGATTGTTGACATTGAATGGTCCGATGAAGGTGCCGAGGGGCACGTCACTTTCCCTTGGTTCAAGACTGACATTGAGTTGCTCGTTTCTGGCGAGGTTGAGCCCGCCTATGTCGAGGAATGTGTGAAGGTCTTGGACAGTCTTTCGATCACCTCAAGCCACTTGGCGCTTGACCTAATGGCGGCCACGTGGCGGTATTGGCACAGTCGGGCGCGCGGGCTGTTCCGCAAGCGGGACTTGCAGCCCCATGAAGTGATCAAACAGGTTCAGCCAACTTGTCTTGTCGTCATCCCACCCGCCGGCGAAGGCTACGCATTCAGCGTCGAGTTCAACTGTGATTGGGAGAAAGAACACGGAATGGGCTGGTGTGTCCGGAATGACGAAATGGTCTACGTCGGTCCTTTCGAAGACAATGACCCATGGGATGATTCAGACACGTTTGATCGGAACTTCGTCGCTTTCACGTAGCCGCTCATGGTGGGAAATGATTCCGACCTGGCCTCGCAGGTCTTTCAAGACCCGCTCGACCGAGCCTTCGGGACGCAAACCGCGCGGGCAACCAAGCACCTTGCGCACGACGAGAGAGTGTTACTGTTGAAAAATGAGAAAACAGCCATCGGAAAACGACAAGGCCATATTCGAACACATTCGTCATCTCGGGGACAGGTCATCGTCAAAGGTCACCCAGTTCTTGGACGACTCTGAGGAGTACTCGATTGACTTGCTGAGCGTGGTAGATAAGCCTGATGTCGGAGCGACCACTTGGGCGACCATCGGCCTATCGGCCTACTCGATAGATGAGGAATTGCCTGGCGACCGCGAACTTAGAGTTGAGTTCGTTGGTGCCTGTGGTTCTGAATGGAACGAGGTTTACAGTAGCGCGTTTGGCAGTTGTTCCTTTAACATCATCAAGTGTGACTATGGGTGCCACCCCGGCACCGTCTATCCCGACGTTGTCCGACAATACAATGACACGCTGACAATGAAGCACATGATGTTCGTGCCGGTTTTCCTATTTGACGACATACCCAACATGCAGATAGGCGATTGCGAAGTAACTTGGCTGCAAGCAATTCCCATCTCGGATGCCGAATTGGAGATTCGGAAGGAGCGGGGAGAGGACAAGCTTACCGACCTCTTTGAACGAGCACAGATCGATGTTTATGACCTGAACAGGCCGTCGGTTCATTTGTAATCCGTCTTGTGAAACGCTTCCCGGCATGAGGTCCCTTTGTGATCGGCTGCCGAAGACCACCCCATGGCGACCAGATCGGTGATGTCCACAGCAAGACTATGATGAATGAAATGTTCACCTCACCGTCAGAACCCCTGATTGTGATCGAAGGTTTAGCTGCAATCAGAGCTCGGCCAGCCCTGCAATTGGGACTGGTCGAAAGTGACAGGCTCTGCTTTCTCATTACGCGCATACTTCATTGGGCATGCGAAAACGATGACTGGGGAGGGTGCGGAAAATCTGCGGTGGTGACGCTACTCGATGATGGTGCAGTCTGCGTCGCCACGGATGCGCAACCGTTGTCTGTGACGGAGGACGAGTATGGACGAGTCCCGCTGACCTTCGCTTTCACATCGGTGATGACAGGACCAACTTCGGCCAATGGATTGTCGCTTGTCACCGCCTTTTCTAACCGGGTTGTGGTAGAGGCGACCAATGACGGGCACACCTGGCAGCAGGAGTTTGCCGAAGATGCTGCTGTTTCGCCTGCTCGCCTAATCGGCTCTGCGCAAGGCCGGGGCACGAAAATCACCTTTTGGCCCAAGGACGAATACTTCCCGAAACCGAGAGATGGTCAAGCCTTGGAGGAAGCCCTTTCCGACTTCAGGACCCACCACCCGGCTTTTTCATTGTCAGTTTGCGACGAACACGCGCTTGCTGGACCATGGTTACATTCTGAATAACCTGGCGTGTCGGCTGGATTGCGCTTGCGCACGCCGGGTTTCTCAGAATTTTACGTCATCCAAGGTAGCTCAGTTCAATGTGATGGTCGTGGTGAACTCCGGAATTGCCTTGCCGCCCGCTGCGGTGGCCGCAGCCCGAGTGTATTTGACGACACAGCCCGTTGGGTTCGGATCGCCCGGCATCATGAACGCAATGTAACCGTCACCTGAGCCGTTGTATTTGATACCCGTGAGGGGTAGCGGCGTGAACCCGGCAGCAGTCATCTCGTCATCAAACACGCCGTCTTTCGCCGAGATGTTCTGGTTGGCGCCGCAGCTCAGACGGAAGTTGTAGTCGGTGATCGAGTTGGCGTATTGGTTGCCGCCCGTGCCAATCACATGGAGCAATGACATGGTGCCGCCGTTGAGTCCGTTTTCGTACTTCTGCTGCATCGCCTGCGACAACTGGAAGTTCGGCACAAAGTCCGCGATTGTAATCTGGTCTCCCATCTGCGGGTCACTGAAGCTCTGGTTGACGGGGATCACAGTGTTCGAAGCCCCCGCCTGAGAGGCCGGTTCGCTCGCGGGTGCAGGCGCCGAAGTCTCGGGGACGGGAGGCTGAGTGACGGGGGCCTGAGTAACGGAGGGCTGAGTGGCAGTCTGCGTCGGGCTCGCTCCAGGGCCGCAAGCGGTCAACGAGCCTACAAGAAGGAGTGTTGCCAAAACGGCAAAAGCACGGGGCATGTGTGTCATGTTCATCAGTATCGCAGGTTGTGGGGGGGTCAAGTTCATGAGATCGCCGGTTTGATGTAGGTTGAGCATGCAGCGACCACCGGCGGCTCAGTTTGGTTTGCCGCAGGCGTCGCCCCATGGTCTGAATCAGAGTATCCTGGTAACCTAGTCGCAGGGGTTGGGAGAAACGAATGAGTGACATTACCGACTTCGCTGACGCGTTGCCGCCAAAGCAAGGACGACGGCTGCGCGAAATCGATCGGTGGATCTCTGTTCATTACCCGCGGCTTCAAAGGTCGATGCGGTGGAAGCAGCCGACGTTCACCGATCACGGCACACTCATCGTCTCCTTCTCGCCTTCCAGCACGCACCTGGCAATCGCCCTTGAGACCGAAGCCATGAACCGCTTCGAGGGTCTGATCGCCCAGCGCGGCTACTCCACCAGCAGCCGCTCCGTCCGCATACCGTGGGACGTCCCTTTCGACTATGACTTCCTGGCCAAGCTGATCAACTTCAACCTCGTCGACAAGGCAGACGTCAAGACCTTCTGGCGTCACGAAGTCGACTGACACCCTGCTGACCACAGCGACTTTGCCGGGTGGGATCTTTTAGACACATTATTATGAACATCACTGGCTTTTACTGCTAATATATTGAGCATTAGGAGGTGACATGACTTCACGTCCACCTAGTCGTGCCGTCATCGCTGCGTCCGCCAGTATCGGCGAACAACTGGTGACTTGGCGCAAGCTGCTTGGCCTCACAGCGGCCCAGGTCGCTGACCGCGCCGGCATCGCGCGCGGTACCTTGGCGCGTTTGGAACACGGCGATGGTGGTATCAGCCTGGCCGGGTTCCTCGCCGTTACCCAGGCACTCGGGCAACTCCAACGGGTTGTCACCGCCACCGACCCCTACGAGACGGATCTCGGCCGCATACGCGCCGACGACAAACTTCCCAAGCGGGTGCGGCGATGAAACTGATTGTCTATGAGGGTCAAGACGCCCGAATGGTCGGGGCTGCCCGCTTCTCTGACGCGATGACTGCCGGACGGGACGCGCTGGCGGGGGCAATTGCTGTTTAATAAGCAGCGTTGCTCCGGTAAGCTGGTGGCCATGAGGAGAAAAATACTTGCTGGAGCCGCCCTGATCGTCACCCTAGGTTTGATGACCAGTGCCTGCGCCGCAAACACAAAAAATGGCCTACTGGCCGCACAACCGATCGCAAACATAACCGTCCAGCAGCCGACCACCAGCCAAGCGTCGGCTATCGAGAGCTTTGGGGAGATGCTCTTCAACCAGACGTTGCCCGGCAACGTCAACGCAGTCGTGTCGCCGCTTTCGGCGTACACCGCCTTGGGCATGGCCTACGAGGGTGCCGCCGGATCGACGGCCCAGGCGTTCCAGAACGTCATGGGAATGACACCCGAGCAGGCCCGCGCCACCTTGGCCTACCTGCTGACCACCTGGCAGACCAACCAGGACGGCACCGTCGTCACCTCGGCGAAT
>Ga0123354_10013611_pt1 | contig 12632 bp, 9 predicted proteins | sample TergutLab28metaG_2_FD_97872 | JGI IMG/M metagenome (GOLD analysis project Ga0123354, IMG submission 97872) | Labiotermes labralis P4 segment gut microbial communities from Petit-Saut dam, French Guiana - Lab288 P4 | ecosystem: Host-associated > Arthropoda: Insects > Digestive system > Gut ... | reverse complement strand
TGCAATGAATACTTTTTGTGTGTGTTACACAAAGGAATCAGGTCTGGAATATTTCTTGTGCTTGACTCTACCAACAGTGACATCAGTATTTCAAAGTAGAAAAAAAAGTTTCAGCATTGTTGGCGATTTGTCTTGTTAGAACATGTGGTTTCCTCATTCTTTCAGGTTCTAAAAGAATTTTCCTGCATCTCTCAACCCACCCCCAAAGAAAGAAGGAGCTCTAACACACAGAGTTGAAATGCTTCACCCTTCTCCCCCACCCTTTTACAGCGTAATCAGTAATTAACACCTGATTATTGTGAATAATGTTCCTTTGTCAAAAAAAAAAAGTACACTAAAATTAGAACTCAAACACAGTGCTATATCAATCAAGTGCTGGTCCATCATGCTCAGCAGTACATGCTTTTGCTGTTTTCCCCCATGTTACTGCAACCCACAGCTTGAGATACACAATGGAATTTTTTGTTTCAGTTCTTTCAACATGTGTGGGTTGTTTTTGTGCACATTATCTTTCAAACCCCCGAAGAAACAGAAATCCAGTGGTATTAGGTATGGAGATTGAGGGGGCCACACATTTTGAGAAATAATGTTATTGCCAAAGGATTTGTGCGACATCTGCATATGCTATAGACCCTTCCTGCTGAAATTAGTAGAATTATTCATCACTTTCCAACAAGGAAATGAAATTCACAATTTGTTTGTGGTGAAGTTCTGTTCATACTGTTCCTCTGGTGCAAAAGGGGCTGATTATTCACCATTCAGAGACACCACACCATGATCCTCTGACTTTTAAAGAGTATAACAGTCCTTCTTGAAAGGTATAGGAATTTCCAGCACTCCATGTTTTGCTGTTAATGGCATTAACGTCCACTAAGGTGAAACCATGGAACACGAACAAAGGTTCATTGCCGCATTTACAAGTGCTAGCTGTCTGTCCCTAACCTCAGTCAGATAAATCCAGTCCCTGCCTCCCCCACCATCCCACTTCCTGAAGGTTCATCTTAATATTATCCTCCCATCTATGCCTGGGTCTTCCAAGCGGTATCTTCCCCTCAGGTTTTCCCACCAGTACCATGTATACATCTCTCACCCATACCTGCTACATGCCCCACTCATCTCATTCTTGATTTCATCACCTGAATAATATTTAGTGAGGAGTACAGATCATTAAGCAGCACATTGTGTAGTTTTCTCCACTGCCCTATTACTCACTCACTAACTTATTGACTTATATACATGCTTACTTACTCACTCCACCAAGTATGTAAGTGAGGTGAAACCATGCTTTATCAGTAAAGACTCCATTATATAAAACATCTGTGTACTCCAATGAAATGTGTAAGCCATCTGCTGTACTGAAGTTGTACCATATCAGTGATCTTAAGCATATGCATGACATGGATAAAGTATTGAAATCTTTGTTCTGATGAGAAAGTTTCTTAGCAACTTTCTCGAAGAGCATAACAGACTGACAGATATTGTCCATGTTGTCATTTGACACTGAAGTTTGGCCAGAACATTTTCCTGTAATGTGCGCTTACCATGTCATGGAAACGGCTTACCAGATAATATCTCGAAGGCAAGATAATCGGGAAATGTATCTGTAAACTCATCTTGCAAAGTTGTGAGTATGCAGTACTGTACATTTGTCACTTGCAGTTTGTTGAAAAACATCTGGTAACAGTCTGTAACAAAATCATGTGATCTGCACAGATTTGGCACTGGCATATAGCTGTTTATTTTTTCTATGAATCCAGTTGGAATTGCATTTAATTGGAGCTGTCAGTAAGTACTTAAATATGGATTGTATAACTTTTTCATTGCAATGTACAGAGAATGCTTTTGCTGCTTTGAAGCCTGAAATTCCTCTAAATATTTTAAGCATCTAGTTCTTTCCTCACAGCATGTATTAAGAATGTCTGTATTGATTTTTGTAAGAAGTTTTATTTTAAAAACCCTCTGGATTCCTTATAAAGAAGGTGGATGGGAGGAAAATGTAGTTCTTACGTTTCATGAAACACACCATTCCACAATTAAAAAGAGTAACCTCTTAATGTTACTAGGGAATTGAAAAAAATGTAATCTGAGAATCCTGCCATATGCATTAGAATTCCTCTACTTTTGATGCTAATGCTCTGAAAATGCTGATACCCCAGCAGTTGGGCAAGGTGTTGTTATAGAGTGGCTTACAGCAGTGTATTCTGAAGGAAAATGTGTGACTGGGCATGTGATAGTTGAAAAAGCTAAGCTATTTCATGATGAAATGGAAATAACTGACAGGTGCACATTCTCTGGTGGCTGACTATGGAGTGACAAAGAACTGTGTGTAAGAAAGGTCAGTATTGGAACCATTTGATAATCCCTGCACTTGTGGTCCCATTGGTGTCAGATTAAAGGAATTCTACTGTACATAAATGCACACTGTGGTTACAGTCTGCCTGTCTGCATGAAACTCACACCAGGTGTTTGTCAATCAAATTCTCTACAGGGATTTTGACCAAAATTTGTCATCACTTCAGTTTTGCTTAAAACTACAGAAATATCACACTTTTACATGAAGACCGACATGCATTTGTACTATCTATCTTGCTGCTTAAATTGAACTAACATATATGTAGTTAAAGTCTGTACATGTATATTCAGTCACGTATCGCCCCATTTTGTAAAATGGGGAAAATCCACAAAACATCAGTTTCACAGGAGAAACAAAAAGCAGATTTTAAAGAAACTCCCCTCTCTGTTGCAAATTTCTATTTGCACTGTCACTATTAAGTACACATGCTCAATACATTGGATTAGTGGCAGTACTGCTTAACATGGAGTCGCAAATTATGTACAGCACCAGTTCTTCAAAAAAATATGCAACTTTTTTTTGGGGGGGGGAGGGGGGGAGGTTTGGTGAATATTTTTGTAGAATGGCAACGACATGATGGCTGCTTGAAATTTAGCCTAGCCTTTGGTGTGACAGTACGGTGGACCTATGCAGCTGGGCATCATAAGGGTACTGTATATAAAAAATCATTATTTGGATAATAAGTTCTTCAACAAATAATAATGATTGTGATAATCTGTAACATACTTTTCATTCCAAGCAATAAAATGATGATGAAAATTGTTGTCTTCCTCAAATGTGACACCACATCCTAACATTTTGGAGGAATCTGCTTCCTTCATTTGTGCAGGATTCACTCACATTCCCATATGCACACAAGTTAATCAAAATTGCATTTAATTTACACTATCTAAATATGACATTAGTAACAGGAGCTAGAAGCCTATGAATTATGACAGTAGGCTTCATGAATTCTGTCTGGAATCATTTTTGTTTGTGTGCTGTTTTGTAGGATCATGATGTATGTGTTGAACGACTTGCTGTAAAAAGCTGGCCATTTATAACCACTAGAGACATAATCAAAGATAACTGTGAACCAATCTAGTCTAATGTTGGCTCAAACACAGATTAAACTGTAGAATGGCAAGTTTCTGAATTGTTCTCTGGGTCTGTAGTCATCAACACTAAGCTGCAGATTATTTTACCAAATAAAATGTGAATTAACTCTGAAATATATGTGGAGCATGATTTGTGGGTTAGAATGTTTCCCTCTATGGAAACAAATTTTGGGCTTGCAAATTTAGTAATTCATGAAAGTTGAAAAGGTAAAGTTATATTTCTTCTCAGTGTATAGAAAAAAAATTTCTAACATCCAATCATGAAGCTAAATTGTTCATTTTCCCACCAACATTTCTTCCTCGTTTGTTTTGTGAATGCCCTTGAATTAAATTAAATCTGTAGAAATATCTTTAATTACAATATCAGAATATGTAGAAGTTTTGAAGCATTTTTTATAATGCTGTTGGCTAACTGAAGATCAGTGACAAGGGGCTTGGAAGGAAGTAGTTGCAACTAACTGAAATACTACCGTAGAATTTGCCTATTGGGAGTGGGTTTCTAACACGTTATTTGTATGTTATTAAGTACCTCAGCACCACACACTGTTCATTGTAATTGAAATGCAGTTATATCTTGCATCTTTTCGGTGTTTTTATATTGATGTATATTTGAAAAAATTTGATACTTATTAATTTCATACACAACAGTGTTTAGTACAGCACTCAGTTGTCATTAGTAGTCTCTGCTTTACTTTACTATTGTCAGACTGAACTTACAAGGCTTAGGAAATAACTACATCATGTAAATGAAAACAGATAAGCACTGGCCACACCACCTAATTCCTGCAGCAAACCATTGCATTCATTAAAATTCTCATTTAGATTAGGAAGTTTCATCTGTAGATGGCAAACTGAAGCCGAAAATGATAGCTGAAACTAAGTACTGTACTGAACATTGTAGTATATGACAATACTCATTGAATAAATCTTTTACAGGATTGTTGTCATATATTTAATATTAAAATTTATTTTATAATTACGCTATGGTGGCTCCCTGATATTAAATCATGATTCAACCTTTTGTGGGTCAAAATTAAAACAATAACAAAACTTTTGTCGCTGAATAAAAGTTCAGCTTTTTCCCACCCTAATCTAACATCCACAAATCTTTCCAAGGCAGATTTATGCCAGTGTGTACATCTTCAAGTTTGATGTGTATTGAGCCATAAATCGATCATATGATAAACTGTATTTGGATCGCTTATCTTTAGTGGATTAGGCCCAGCATGAGCACATAGAAGAGGGTCATTTGAAGTAATATGTTTTGATTTCCTCCTTACCATATTTGGTAATATCCCCTACGACTTCACGTTCATTGGTGGTCTGTTTTAGATGGTTATAAATTATGAACGGAAACTTGTATATGTTGTACAACTAAGTAACCGTGTTCTCAAATACATATTAATCTCAGACTCTATTACTACTATGATGTATGTACTCCATAAGGCACGACAGAAGGGGAAAATTTTTGTAGCTGTTTGTGCGTAATCCTATGAACGCGAAATTAAAGTCCCTTCAATATTCCGTGGCAAACTCGTCAACCGCTTTGCATGGTAAGAGGTCTCCTATTGTCACAAAAAATAGTTCTGAGTAAGATGGCTTTCATGCATCGTACATTGGTTTTAAATCCCAATTGTCTCTGACGACATAGATAAGTGTGTACGATTATTTTTCGGAGAATATTTGTATTGCATGAGGATGAGTCACAGTGAAAGTGCTCAATGCTATATCGCGTTAAGTAATCGCATATTATTGGAGGAAAGTCGGTATACATGGGAGTATTCCTTCATCTTTACCCAATGAGAGGGGGCCTTCTTTCATGAGGCGATTATGCGCATTAATACGATGCAACACACTCTTACGTGAGAATTCAGTCATCAGTGAGCGAAACACCCTTCCCTTCAGAGTGTTGGGTGTGTTGTTGGTCGTGTTGACTTGTGTTCCCTGTAATAGGTGTGAAGTTGGATTTGCTCAGGGGAAATGGTAAGCGGTGTTTATTTTCAGACATATTCACAAGAGTACAGCGATTTGTATTTACAAGTTTTTTTGGGGGGTATAAGTTGGCTGTAATCGTTTATCAATGCTAAGCTGCTGGAACATGCCGGCTGCCGCCATTTTAATTAAGCCTAAAAGAGGAGCCCTTGAATTCGCTTGTTCGTGTAATAACACAAATGGATTCTTTATCAGTACAATGTTACTTGCAGAATGTCGAGCTATGCGGTGCCCCCGTACGCCATTAAAAGTATATTGGATCTGCATGGTTTCACTCGTCGACACTACGGATGGAACTCTTTAACTGTTGGTTGAATACTAGTGACACGTTTGAGTAACCCATGCATAAGTTTAAATCTATTATGGGCTGAAAGTGCGTACTGTGACGGATAAGTAAACGGTCGACCAATTTGAGATGAGAGCAATTAGTGCTATGTAGTGAGGTGTTTTACTTTAGCCAGTATGACCATGCATAGGAACGGTCACGTGTGATTTTTGGTCCCAACGCGTAAGATATAAATCTGAACCAACACATGCAAAGTATAAATGCGTAGTTTGTTTACATTAATGTGGTAGTTACACCACTCTTTCAGCCTCTTGGAATTGGTAGTATACAGCAAATGTAGCCTGCTTAGTATCTCATAACAGTCGTTAAGCTATCCATGAATTAGGTACGTAATTATTCAGGAATTCTTTTGACGATATTTGTCAGTAATATATATATAAACTAAAAGTGATTGGGCAGAGCGTCTGCCTTTTCTGGTTCCATTATCAAGTGTTCCACTATAATCTCTGATGAAATTCTTGGCAACATGTATATGATGGTAATATGTACTTACATATTGAAAATGATGGATTAGGGCCAGAATATGAGAGCCAGTTATTTCTGTTCTGTAGAACAGTGTACATGGCACAGACACTTTGCAACACTTATGTAAGGGAAGTGTTCATGACGGAATGCACTATCATATTCTGTGACTTCTGTTTAGTGTTGCAAGTCATAGGAAAACGGGATTGCCAACAGTGATAGCAATTATAAGGTATATTACACCTGTGAAAGTGCGAAAAGGAAGGTGTTGCATGAGCTTGGGCTGGGTCATTCAAACTTTGAGTGATGTTTTTGATACAGTTGGGTATCTCATAATAAAGCCTCAGAACCTCACCTTTTTACACAGTTAGTATTTTTCTTGAAGTTCAGTCTCTGTCATAAAATGAACCTGAAAACCCAAACATTTCTCACTAAACTTACCAGGCAGAGAACAGCCATAATGGATTGCAGTTTATTTTTTATTGCATCGTAACTGTCATTAAAGTGAAACTAAAGGCCAAAGGTTTTCACTAAAATAAAAATTCATAGTCGTACCATGGATTGCATGTCCTTTTCTTTGTGTAACTAGTAGGAATTAGTGATTAAATGTTGCAGGACAGTATGTGACTCAACTTTTCTCTTTTATGTGGAGAGTAGTTCTTTTATCACCAGACTACTGCTCACTGTAAAGGCAGTATCATTATTAGCGACTGTGACTGACAGTGCTTCCAGCTTGGCAGTGCTCAGTCTGGTGAAAAGAAAAATTCTATCTCTAGCAGAACTAAACACGTCTTACCTCCGGTATTAGACACTGCTCTTAATATTTTACACACATAACACTGAATTATCTTCATAGAATTCGCCCTTTATTTTTTAAGGATGGTTTAGTACTGTTGTGAACAACAGATTGATGTAGTGACTTCATGTTGCTCCCATGTGTCCTGTATAAATTTTTAAGTGATTTGTGTGACTTCATAGGTAGTGAATACTTACGTACTTACTTACTCCATTGTGCAGAGTCCTTCTTGAGAAGCTAACTGGTTTGCAGCTAGTCGAGAAATTCCCCGCATTTCACGGAACCCGAAGGTTCATTACCGCACTCACAAGCGTCCACCACCTGTCTATCCTGGGTCAGCCCATTCCAGTCCATATACCCACATCCCACCTCCTGGAGATCCATCCTAATATCCACCCATCTAGGCCTAGGTCTCCCCAGTAGTGTCCTTCCCTCTGGTATCCCTACCAAGACCCTATACACCCCCCTCTCCACACCCATACACAATTATGAATTATCATTTGTGAAGCAGTTTGTTTTGAAGGTTTGATGCAGCAAGCCAGGCTCTGTCTTGATGAAATAGGGTTGATCAGGAGGAAAGGTTGGTATTTTGTGATGTGATAGTATCAGTCACCATAATAAAAAAAAGTTTATATGAACATGTGCCTGATTGTGAATGGTTACTGAAATAAAGCTGTTTGAATATCTTTGATTTCTTGACCTAACTCCATTATATTTTTGTTTGTGGAGTTGGACAAAGAGGGAAGTTTACAAAAGGGAGGTGGCTACATGGGAGGAATTGCTTGCTAACATTTTGGATGCTGCCTCCCATGTAAAGAAATGGGAAAATCAAAGCAGATGAGCAATAACTCTGCTCACAAACTGCAAAGGGCACTGAGGTTGATGGGATTTTCAAACATTCATTGTGAATTGTAACAAACCTGTCATTGAAATATGAAATTAATATTGGAATGGAATTAAGTAATTAATTTTTCTTTATAACCATTGCTTTGTATTTGTATATTCAAAGAGCTGTAACTCAGTAACCACTCAGAATTAGACACATGTTTGTATGCACTTTTTTATAACAGTGACCAGTACTGTCACCTCCCAAAATCTTGACCTTTCCTCCTGAATCACCTATTGTGTCATACTTAGAGCTAAGCCAATATCGACATTCAGGTCTGAAGTTTGATCTGCAAACTCCTAAGGCCTTTCTTGTCAGTTACGTGACAGTAAAGAGATTCTCATGGCAGGGACTATAAGTAGTACGTTCTTTGGGGATGAGACACCATATATTTGTTAGCGGAAGAAGCTGCTATTTCTCTCTTTTAGGTTGTCAAAACCCATGTGACAACATAGATGTTGCTGGATGTTGTAAAGGGGATATCTCCTCTTGCTTGTAAATGTTTGGGTGTGATGGGAGTGATGTGATATTCTTGAGTGTCTAATGCCTGAAAAGGGATAGGATCAATGGTTTTTGCTGTTTAGGGTTCCAAATCCATCATCCTTCTCTTCACATATCTCCAGTTTTTTTTTAATAGTTAGGAGGGGTTGTTTGACATGGCTTGTGTGGCTCCTGATAACAGGAATTATGGGTCGGGGTTGTGTCATGTGTAGGGTGCATATTTTCTAGTGTCTCACTGTGCAGATGCTGGTTCATTCCCAGTGTAATGTTTGTTACATTCATGCTGGACAAAAGTGGCAGTGGGTTACTTTGAGCATTGTGTATTTTCTCTGTTTTTGTTCAATCAAGACAGCCTGACAATCACCCCATTCTCATCAGGGTCTGGTATGGAATGCCACACTGTCAAGGTGTGCTGCATGAACAGACTTTTAAAATCTGAAAGAGAGGTAGGTTTGAAGATCACAGCTTTAAGAGACTTACGTATTAAATGGAAATAAATGTTGAAATTGTTTTCTGGCAGGGGACTCACTCTCATGTGAACAGGCCCAGTTATTTCTTAGTGTGTGGTTAGGATTTTGATCTGGGCTGGACGGTTCGGGAGTCGAATCCCGGTGGAGACCAGATTCTCAACTCTCTTCTAGACAGGCCTTGGGGCTCACCCAGCCTCCTGTACACTGGGTATCGGGTCTCTTTCCCGGGGGTAAAGAGGCCGGAGCGTGGCGTTGACCACCCACCGCCATGTAGCGCCGAGGTTAAAGCAGGAGTAGACTTTTGTTATTCTTTTGCCTTAGTCCCATTCTGGGCCTTCATGGTCTGTTTAGGGTAAAAGGTTCCTTCCATGGATTGATTTATTGTAAGTGGATTAGTTAGTGGCGCCCTCTGTTTCTTTGGTGAAGCGTTTTTCATGTACATATTACTTGGTCAGTTCCACTAAATGGCTTTAACGTGCCTGATTTAACCCTTTAAACACGAAACGTGAACGGTTTTATTTAAATACCCAGTTCGTACCGCGCTGTAAACACTTTTCATCTCGGTTGTAAAAACCAATCAATTTATGCTAATATCCGCTGTGCTTTCCGAGATACACAACACGTAAATATAGTATGGGCAGAATGTGAATGTTAAACCTCTTTGTGAATCGAGTAACGAGTAGGCTGTAAAAGGTTAATGATGTGAACTTGTTAAGAATTGTTTGAGCGTCGTTCGTTACGCATCCCTCGTTCCGTGCATGAAGGTAAAGTGTGTGTGCTGTAAAGTTTTACTAGGACTCGTTTATGAAGGTAACGGCCTACCGCCTGTCCGAAAATAGTCCCTAGCGCCATCCCACGCCGAACGATGTCGCTAAAAGCGTGTCGCTGCGTCGGGGTGGCGGTAAGATGAACCACTCTGTTGTCTGCTATCCGATTTTCCAAGTTGGCGCGCATTCAGCGAGTTGCAATTTAGGCATAAAGAGTCTAGTGGTGTGAGGACGGATGGATAATTAGGTAGGAACAAATGGAAGCGGCCGTAACTTCGAGATTTGTGGCACTGTTAACGGCATTTGTCTCGAGAGGCGGAGAAAGGTCGCGTTTAGAACCTCGATGATCGAACTCCAGATTGAGGGTTGAAACCTGGCCGTCATGAATGGCGAAACGTGCTACCCACTCGACCGATACATTGCGTCATTTCAGAGCGAAAAAAAAAAGCGAGTGCATTAGTTTTAGGGAACTATTGACGGTGCGGAATCTGAAATACAGGAAGGCAGTCCCTGCTTAGGCACTGCCTCGTGATTTGTGAAGTGGAGGGAGTAGTTGCCTTCTCCCACGAGCCAGTTCGCCTTGTAGCGAAAGCCTCCGGTATCTCCTGGCTGGGAGTGGTTCCTGGGACCGGTCCAGACGCGGCGGTGAAGAGAGAAATCCGCCCTCGCAGAATATATAAGAAATTTGCTATTATTTTGCCACAATCGAACATCATCGGCAGTGTAGTAGGTAACAGGTCCGGGGCCCCCGGGACTCGATAATCAAAAGCCACCCTATAATTATAAGCGAACGTAAATGCCGGATCTCGTAACAGGAATGCGGTATACTGCTGTGAGAACGCATTCCAGTACGAAAGAGCCCACAGTACATTATAATATTCTGGATGCCTTCTCCGCGGGGTTGCGGAGGGGGAGTCTTATCCACACTACTGGTTATTATCGGCAAGTTATTTTGTTGGGACTTGAGGTAATGTTTCTCCAGGTTGGGGGGGTTGATAGTGGGGATGGTATCCGGAAACTGGTCGAAACGCCATCATAGTAGTAGTAGTTGTTGTTGTTGTTGTTACTGTTGTTGCTGCAGTATTACGCAGTTTCGTACGTGTAGGGAATTGTGTTTCGGAGGTAATAAAATTAGATACCTTGTGAGCAACGTGTGGACGGAAGACCGCTGATTTCGTTTCATTTGGATTTCACATATTGCTCGAGTCCACAGTTCCAGCAAATCGATGTTGTGTGGGTAGTTAAGCGCAGGAATTCATTTAAGTTGCCTTAACGATGCATGTAACTAACTAGGGCAAGAATAGACGCACAGAATATTAAATGCTGTTTTCCCACGGCAGCATTCATTACGCGAACGCGCACGCCGTTCATTCTTACGTTATGCGTACGTTGGCTTGTAACGCTAAAGAATCCTGCCATTAGTAGAAATGTTCGACGGGCCGCCAAACGCAGCCCCCCCCCCTTTTTTTTTTTAAACACTAGCCTTTTCCATAATGCCAGTGATACGGTCAGTGTTCGTTCTCTTTGATTTTACCCCTGTTTCGTGTGTTTTATTTCCTGTGTTCACTGGATAATTACTGCCCCCCGTTGCCCGGTTGACACCTGTTCACTGCTTCAGTACATATTTGCTCGACATACTGTCTATGGCTGTATTAAACCTGTCGAGTCTGTAGTGTGCTATTTTATTGTATTTCCAATTAGCACAGCTACTGTCGTGGGCAAGCTAGCGGCCGGACTACAGGGAAATCGCTTCGGATTCCAGACTGGGGTAGAGATATTTCTCTTCCTCGCATCACGCAGACAGGCTCCCGGGCCCACACGGTATATATTTAACGTGTGGTTGATAACGCGGCCGTAGTTTGAATCCGTGCAGTGTACGTCTATCGTCACAAGTTTTTTAGTGCGTGGAACTACGGCGTAGTGCAGAGTGAGTACTAACCACATTTAACACACTATCTGTGCAGTGGAAATAGTCGGTTGATAAACAGTGCGGGTCTTCGCAGCGCATCAGCTGGGCGTATCGTATCAAGTGTAGCTGTCTAATTTTTTCCGGGCGCATTATCTGGTGGACTCGATTGCCTGTTTTGCCACAGGCGAGGTGGTAATGAGCACTGAAAGCGAGTTATTCCGTATGAAAAGTTTTGTAGCGTGTATAATCGTTGTGAGGCAAGGACTTTTGTGGAACTCATGACGTGAACATGGTTTCTCACTTCCATACTTCTTCCATTGTAACATCTCTTGCAGGGGATGGTCGTGGTATTGAATTCTGTCGGTGGTTTATTGGTGGGCTGGCATAGCACAGTCGGTGTAGCGACTCGCTACGAGCTGGAAGGTCCTGGGGATCGAATCCCGGTGCGGACGAGATTTTCCGCACCCGTTCAGACCGGCCATGAGGCCCACCCACCCACCTGTACAGTGGGTACCGAAACTCATTCCCGGGAATAAAGCGTGGCGTTGACCACTCGCCCCTTTCTAGTGCCGAGGTTAAAGAAAGAGCAGAGTTATGCCTTTGCACCCCTTTTCGGCCTTCGTGGCCTCTTATAGGATGAACAGTATTTTATTGCATTTAAACGTTACATTGTTACTTTATATTTTGGAACGTGGTATATTTGAGAAGGAATTTTACGTTTTTCTAACTGCTTCACCGTTGGCATGTCTGTAGATCGCTGTCCACCGTGCCATTCATTGTGTATATAAGACCCAAGAAACATAATTAGCTAAGAGCAACTGCAGTGCCTGTATGCAGTTGCACTTCAAGGCGATGTGGTGCAATGGGCGTCCTAAAATATGGCATAATTGCTGTCGTGGGGAGGAGAAGGTTCGGTCGCATTTTCCACAAAAGAACTGCTTGCGGCTTTGGGCTTCGGCAGTCAATTCGCGGTACCATTTCCTGCACATGTGACTATACGGTTACGCCTCCTGGCAAGCTGGCCCCACTTCACTTAACACCGACAAGGTTCAT
>Ga0123354_10013610_pt1 | contig 12632 bp, 10 predicted proteins | sample TergutLab28metaG_2_FD_97872 | JGI IMG/M metagenome (GOLD analysis project Ga0123354, IMG submission 97872) | Labiotermes labralis P4 segment gut microbial communities from Petit-Saut dam, French Guiana - Lab288 P4 | ecosystem: Host-associated > Arthropoda: Insects > Digestive system > Gut ... | reverse complement strand
TTAATGTTACACTTCTCCCTTAAACCCACAGTTATAAAAACAGTAAAGTGATCCTGTTACAGGCCCGGTGTGGCCCAGAGGGTGGGTAGAGGTATAGCTCCACTCTTCCATGACAGCGGCAATAGAAGGGGGTGAGTGGTCAGCAGCACGCCCCGGCCGAACTTTACCACCGGGAAAGACCCAGTACCAATTTTACAGGAGGCTGGATGGGCCCCAGGGCCGGTCTGGACTGGCGGAAAATCTCGTCCCCACCGGATTTCGATCCCGGACCATCCAGCTCGTAGTCAGTCGCTATTTCGACTGAGCTACCCGGCCCACAAATCCACAGTTATGCAGCATCAAAATAGAAGTAACAAGATGACAGCAAACTATAAATTTGAAGTGGCACAGTCAGCGGACTTGGCCACTTAAAGGCAGGGGCTCCAGCAGTTGCCTGAGGGTACAAAAAAAACTGTGCTATTTGACACTGAAACGTACCTGAGTCTCAGACTGATACAGGGGTGAGTTGTACCCCCGAATATGGGCATATCTGTACCAATAAGCATCTGGATATCCTCAAATGTCCACACAACATTGCGGGCAAATTTGTGATTTGACCTTGGGTCAGGCAGGTTTTCCTCTGGTCTTGGTTCTGGCAATGGTGGCCAAGCCTTACAAAAACAGAACAAAACAATTCAAAATCATCATCATCATCATCATCATAAACATCAAGGATTGGACCCTTTGATCCGTTCTGTCTCCAAAGTTACGACTGCTCTCTCCAACGTTTCTTTGGTCTTCCAATTGTTCTCCTTCCTTGTGGTCTGTAGTAGTATGATTTCAAAGGGATTCGGTTTTGCGGCATTCTTTGCAAGCGTCGAAAGCCAGTTCCTTCTGTATTCATCTATCTTGTCTAGTATGCCTGTAATATGTAGTTCGTGGCGCATGTAGTCATTTGTCTTGTCTTGTCTCCAGAGGAAACACAGGACTGATTTACACATGCCAATTCAAAATACTATTACATAATTTACAAAAACATGCAATGTAAAGAGCTGGAATCACAAAGCACAAGAAACGCTTCTTTTACGTAAATAATTCACAACTGGGTGCTAATACACTCCGTAGATGGCACAAAACAAAGAATATATGGGGGTCGGAGATCAACAAGGTCTGACCGGATGGTGGTTCAAGACCTTCTTTCAACATTTATCACACTATGCATGAAATATCACGCTAGAAATATTGGCCCTGATGGTCTCAGCTTATATGGTGTCTGACAAGATCAGTGAAAACTCTCCCGCAAGTAAGCCGCTTGTATGACGAAACACGTGAGGTTCTCGCAGCGCCGTCGCTGAAGATCCAAGTATGCGGAGATGTTACAAGAGATGTTATGCTGTGTCGTTATCTTGTTGTTCCCAATGTTTCTGAGAATCATACTTTCTTCAAAACATCAGGAACTACCTACTCAACTGCACAGTATTACATACCAGACAACACAGATCTTAACCCTTTACAGACAAAGCGCGGACCGCTTTATTTAAAGACCCAGTCCGTATCGCACTGTAAACACTTTTCATCTCGGTTATAAAAACCAATCAGTTTATGCTGTAAGTGACACAAGTCGCTGTTTGTTCTGAAAGACAAAGCGCAGACTGCTTTATTTAAAGATCCAGACCGTACCGCGCAGTAAACACTTTTCATAATCATTAGAAAAACCAATCAGTTTATTCACTTTATTACTATATATATATATTGCCGTCAACACAACTATACTAGAACATAATACTAAAGTTACATGTTTCGACTTACAATAGTCATCTTCAGGCTAAGCTAAGAACCGTTATTGGTTTACAGGGTGGTTGTGTGCATTTGGGATCCAATATGGCTCACAGTGTTTTTTATAAGCAATGTGACTTATATTTACTGTGCTGTAAGCCATATGGGATCCCAAATGCACACAACCACCATGTAATAGCAATAACAGTTCTTAGCTTAGCCTGAAGATGACTATTGTAAGTCGAAACATATTGCACTAGTATCATATTCTATTATAGTTGTGTTGACGGCAATATATAGTAATAAAGCGAATATATAGATACACAACGGGATGACATCATTCAAACAATCAGTTTATGCTGTAAGTGGCACAAGTCGCTGTTTGTTCCGAGATAAATACAAAACACATAACCAGAGAGGGGGAAATTTGTCAATTCTTAAGTTTTAAACCCATTGGCGCATGCAAACAGTTGGCTTTAAAAGGTTGAAGTCGAGATGTTGCTTATGTACCATACCAAAGAAAGCAGAAATTATAGTAAGATGCTTTGTTATGCTTCAAAAATACTCACCGTGGCCACAGAGACTGGCAGTGGAGTGTCAATGTGCTGCTGTTCCTGTATCTCATTCTTTTGATTCTCTGGTTCTGCCACAGCCAGGCTATGATACAAGAACTTCGATAGCAGAGTCTTCTGCTGCAGAAAACAGCGGCTTTTGTTCTTATGGAACAGTCCCTTCTCCTGTTAACACACACATAAAGTCTTATGTGGTCAGTGACTATGTACTTCTACTAACAGCCATTTCAATACGATCACTGTGATGCATGTGTATTTACTCCATAATTTACGCACGTTTTGAAAGGAAACTTGTGCCTCAAAGTTATGGTGCACAATATCACCAAATACTCTTTTTTAAGAGTACAGTGATACCTCGGCTAACGAAGATAATTCGTTCCGTAATCACATTCGTTAGCCGAAATCTTTGTTGGCCGAAACACACGTACAGACGGAAAAGATAAGCTCCTGGAATGGCCCGACCGTTCATGTTTGCTGCTTTATGTTAGCGTGCGCATCTACTAAAACGTTCGTTAGCCGAGCCCGAAAAACAGTGAAAAAAATCTTCGTTAGCCGAAAAATTCGATAGCAGGGTCACTCGTTAGCCGAGGTATCACTGTACGAATCTACGCATTAAGACTGACATCAGTGCAATTATGGTGAGCCGTGCCTGTGGGCGCTGGGCTCAAAGGCCGTCTCCACACGGAAGTTAGACTTCTCGAATCTTCTGTCCTGTCACCACTTTCCCTTGGTTGTCGTCCGGCAATTGGCTGCCGTGAGCGGGTGAAAGGGATGGGGGCAGTTTTGAGAGTTTTCTTGGACGGCGACCAAAGCCCAGACTCTGACTTGCTATCTCGTCCGTCAACTTACAACACTGACTAGTCTGTTTACTACTACATCAGGAAAAGGGGCTAGCCAGATGAGGAGGATTTGCTTTGCTGTGTTGCTGTACGCTACCCACAGGACTGGTGATCGAGTATGACGTAAGTTAGAAATTTACATTTTTGGCTTGGTATTTCTAAAGATGACGTTTTTGGTTGGTTGTTGGTTCATACTCAACATCGGCCCCAGGTGGCTGGGGGCAAAGCAGAAGAGATGTTTTGTTTAATAATCATCTTGATAATTTTGGTATGTATTTGTTGTGCAAGTGGCACTGACAGTTTGTACAGGCCAATGTACTTTTGTGAGATCATGCATGTAAGAATGTTCCTGTCTGAAGGTTCCCGACTCTGTAGTGCGTGTTAGGCAGTAATTTCAATTGCATAACATTGTTTTCTCTGAGACTTGTGTGGAAGCTGGATGCACTAGGCTAGGCCTGTGGATGCACGTTGTGGATGCATCGTAATGTTACAAAGGAAACTATGAATGCTGCATGATCCGCTGTGAAGGCCGATACAGTTCCTTTGGGCAATTACTGTTTTATTTGATTGTTTGATTTATGCACGCCTATCTTGTACGCAGAATACATTTATATATCACTTGTTACTACTGTGTTACTTGGTTGTGTATTGTGAGGCTCTCTGTATTTACACTACCCCACAGGTCATCGCTTCGGAGCCCGGCCGCCCAAACAGCCGACAGTGGTATCATTAGTGCCGAGTCCTCGTTTTTTATCAAGTGGCTTCACCCATCACAGGGTGGCGAGCACATGGACTCAATGGCTTCATAATGTCAAGGAAAAGATGAGCCGTGCAAGCAAAAAACAAATCACAGTCCGCATTATTTTCTGCATAATTTTATAAACACAAATTTGAACCATGCACAGCACCACGTATTACAAATTTCACTCCTACTGTCACTTTACCTTATCACTCAAGGATTGCAAAACATGATCGAAGAAGAATTTCTTCAGCCACTCCCACTCCGTCTCAGCAGTCCGCAACAGGTGCTTGTGAATGTCGAATTCATCAATCAGCAGGGTGTTCTCAACGCGATGCACCATCATACTGACCTTCAACAGAACGAGGCACAAAAACTTAACTCTCGCAGTACCGGTACCTTACACTATTGGATAAGACTTCAGCCCCTTGAACCTACAGTGAAAATGGAGTTGATACTAACATGGCAAAAATAATGACAGCAACAAGAATTTGATCAGCTTACAATGGGTTCATGGCTAGTAATATATAAAATATACAGTCTAATACAACTCTCTATTAAGCAGTTGTTATTAAAAGATATTTTCCATCATGTTTCGGCTCATTTCTATGACGCCATCTCCAGGCCTGAAGATGGCTCCATAGAAATGAGCCGAAACATGTAGCTGTGAAACATGAAGGAAAATTCTTATAATAAACCCAACTAGATGCACTAATTTCTCAAATTTATTTTTGGAATAAAACTCTACATGTTTCGGGCATTTCCTCTGTCCATCATCAGGAGTTTTTCACTGTACACACAGCAAACCTGTATGACATATACCATTGCTGTGTGTACAGTGAAAAATTCCTGATGATGGACAGAGGAACTGTCCAAAACATGTAGTTTTATTCCAAAAATAAATTGAGAAATTAGTGCGTCTAGTTGGTTTTATTATAAGAATTTATCACAAAGCACGGTCACCTGAATGTCAAACGATGGAAAATATCTTTTAATAACAACTGCTTAATAGAGAGTTGTGTTAGACTAGACTGTACCTTTTATGTTTTTATATATTACTGTTCACTGAACGCAATTGGGATCTCACCTTAGGGGGAGGGGGGGAAGAGAGAGCAAGAGAGGGAGAGAGAGAGGTAGACTTCATTGCTGAAGAATAAGAGACCAACTCGATGTCACTAGTTATTAAGTTTTATTTCACTTTTCCTATGCTCAACGTGTTTCGGACATTAACACATCCATCATCAGGAACCTGTGACTTTTCTGTTGTATCACCACATTGGTCATGTGTTCTTGTTTCGATGAGTGTTGGAGTTTCAGTGTGACTGGTTTGGGGTGGTATCTGTGTAGCAGGCTGAAGCCTGGGTTGGGGTGGTATGCGTGTAACAGGCTTCAGCCTGGGTTGGGGTGGTATCCGTGTTGCAGTCTTCAGCTTGGGTTGGGGTGGTATCCGTGTTGCAGGCTTCAGCCTGGGTTGGGGTGGCAGGCTGAAGTACAGATTCAGCCTGCTACACGGATACCACCCCAACCCAGCCACACCAAAACTCCAACACTCATCGAAACAAGAACACACGACCAATGTGGTGATACAACAGAAAAGTCGCAGACTCCTGATGATGGATGTATTAATGTCCGAAACATGTTGAGCATAGAAGAAGCGAAATAAAACTTAATAACTAGTGACATCAAGTTGGTTTCTTATTCTTCAACTATCACAATGATGCACGGTACAATATACATAAGATTTACTTCATTGTTGTCACAAAACAAGTTACAAAAAGTATGAACATAACTTAATACAACAAACCACCAATCGCCATCCTCGTGATACAACACGCTATATAAGTGTGCACTACTGCAGAGGTATGGAATCTCTTAGCCAACATGCTGAGATATTTGTGTTATCTGGATAAGGGATTTTTCAGTTATTTGAAGCAATGCCCAAATGAATACAAACACATTAAAAAAATAAAAAAAAATAATGATTCCACCCCCCCCCCCCAAAAGTTATATTAGATCAGCTGACATCAGCAACAAGGCGCCATCTGATGACAGACCTCTCAAATGGCATGAAAATAAAAAAGCCACCCCCCCCCCCAAAATTACTGGGTGCTAACTTAACCTTTCAAAGACAAGCCTTTGCATTACCAAATGCGTGTAGGAAAACACATCTGGAAATTAATTTTTTCTATGCAGGCAACGCGGCAAGTTACGGCATGTTTAAGACATGCCGCATTATCTCTATTTTACGTTCCACAAAATGTTTCTTACTTCATAATTGTATCTTTTTCTATTCAAATAATACATCGTCTACATCTATGCACTAAAATGTCAACACCCATCCCAGAAGGATAAAGGCTAAACGTACTTGTTCTGGAACACACCCAGTTTGCAGACTGTTTCAGGTACCAGCATGCCAGATAAATGAAACCATGGCTGTATTGATCCAATGATATCCTGACTGCCTGTACTTCTCTTCTAAGAAAGAGGGAAACTGTGCAAAATTTTCTGTTCGGCAGACAGGGGCAGACTGTTGTGGTTTCGAGGAGCTGGCTGCCTTCAACTTTGGATCCGAAATGATCAGGGAAGGAAAGCAATTTGGTTACATAGGCAGGTAGTACATCAGTCTGACAAGACATAAAGAGGAAGTTGTATGCTTTCTTCTGGGTAATCCCCCAGCATCTGAATTTTATATGCCAACGTTTCGGAACACTCTGTTCCATCTTCATAGGCGGGTAGGTATGAAGTATGACTGGATTTGAGAAAAGTTTCAGTATTTATACAGGAAAAGGTTTGGCTCGAAAATAGCCTGAGCCAATAGGAAGGAGGGTGACAGGTTAGGGGCAGTTCTGAGTACAGAAACATGCTGTGGAGGCTGTAAAGTAGATAGGGCGCATGTCGCAGTGAAGTCAAACTCTTGTGTATTAGGGGGCTGTCTCCTTTCCTTGAAATAAAGAAGAAAGAGGAAGCTAACACTCACACTGAGAAAAAAGACCAGTGAACAGGACATGCAGTAAAACAATTCTTTAAATATCCACCAGTCAGTTTGTATCACAAAAAAAAATATATTTTCCGTGCAGTCATCTCTTCATGTTCTTAACACACACACCGGCGCAACATTTCCTCTACCCCGATTCAAGCAGTGTGAGAGATAGGGCTTTGTAGAAAATTCTTCCCACATTATCACCCACACTGGTGCTGGTAATGTACAAGGTTGCTTTATTTTCTCGGTTTGGGCCAAGCAATGAGGGTGTGAGGATGAGTGTAAGTGAGGTTGAGTGGAAATGGGAAGAAAGGGAGTATGGAATGGTGATGCCAATCATTCCAAGCAAATGTCATGACACTCCGTTAAAACAGACCAGAGCTGCCTTCTACCATGCCCTTTTCCATTAAAGATTAAGAGTCATCATAAAATTCAATGCCACACAACACAAGCAGTTGGAAAACAATGGGTAAATAATCTCCCGAACAATCCCAAGAAACTCACCGGTCCTTTGCTGTATGGAATCTTCAACAGTTTCTTTATGTTCTCTGCATCGGAAACTACATCCACTTCACCCACGCAATCCGGAAACATGTGAGCCATCCGGAAACTGAAATGTGCACGAGACATAAAGATTACACAGTCTGTACAGGGTTATCTGACTCAACATTTCAAACACATTTTCAAATTTTATCTCCATAGAACAATATTCACTGTTGGATATGGTAGATATCATTCATAACAAGTTCTGGTATGAACTGTTAACCTACTGTCATTTAAATGCTTCGATTTATGCAGTTTATCGTCAATTTTAGTTTGACCACTCTGGGTTTCAATCCCAGAAAGCCTTCCAATCGAAGTTGTTAATCGTGTAGTTCTATGTATTGTTTGTGTGTAAATGTGTACTGCCTTCAGGTGTCAACCCAACTGCAGTTAACAAATACTGTATATCAATAACAACATCAATGTCAGAACACACTGTATGCAGGTTATTTAAAAATACCGTAAATTGCTGTAAGATTACATCGCTGGAAGAATAGGTTAAACATGAAGAACAAAGTCTGCATCTAGTAGCATTATGTTCATACAAGATTCACAGAGTTACATCAGATGGTTATTAATTATTGTGATGGGGCACATACACAGCCAAATAACGTCACAATCCTGTCTTCCATCATAAACAAAGCACACCAAAATTCTATACATCAGCAAACATATTTCATAACCTAGGGAATAAAATCTGCACAAAACTGTTCCAGTGTAAATAATTAATATTTATGCAAAACTTGTTAAGAACCAGATCAGTATTTCAGTCAAAATGTGTAACTGTATTATTTGTCACACAAGAAATATAGCTTACGTAGAACTCCTACTTATACTGAGCCTTCCATCATAACAAACTTATAACACCTAACCACAATGCTCACCATAAAATCAACAGAAATCTGCTTTTATTACATAATTTTCCAAATTATACCCCAGGCACCCACTAAATACATACACAAATTTTTCAAAGGTTCATTTTACACAAATTTTTCAACCCAACACTGAACAGTATTTGACATTCTTTCACCTCAGAATTTTGCTTTGATCAACACGTTAAAAATATAACCTCAGTATTACCTCCAATGGTATAACCAAATTTCATGACAGGCAGCCACAATTTCAGAATTAGTTACCAACACATACTGTAAATGAAAGGCCGCTTCACTTTCTGATATCTTGCTGATTAATTTCACTGCACTGACCAAGTGACGATGGTTCTTGAACCCTGAGGATGGGACTGATAGGTTGTCCCAAAACGTCAGTAAGAAATTACCACTACTCGTTGCGTTACAACCCCGAAGAGCGCAGTTCCATGATGATTAAAATTTTTCAGTTTTTTTTTTGTGTGGACACACACACACCAACATACACAAACACACACCACATACAAGTGCACACACACGCACATACAAACACACACACACACACAGGACAACAGGACAGAGAAATGCTATAGCACGCCCTTAATCTACACACATACCTTGAAAATCCCGATGAATGTGACGGTACATACTGCAGGCCATACGATTCAGCAGAACTGCTCAGCCAGTTAGAAGGGGGCAAGTTCAAGTCTGTATTGCACTGCAGGAGGGAAAAGTTTGCATATGACTGTACAGATGAGTATTTGACTACTGCCGTCGATTTCACAGACTTGCGGGGTGAATCAGGAGACGGACATAACCTCCAATCTTCCGTTCCTCCTGCATCTTCTTGCACCTCTGATGAACTCTGAATGAATGTAACAAAATATTTACAGCCCCACTAAATAAGTGTATGACAGTGCACACACACACACACACACACACCACACAGTCTGAATTTTTCTTTTATTTTTGATTCTAACATATAATAACCTGTCTCACAAACATGCAGGGCTATAGTTAACCCTTTGGCACCTACCTTCAGGCACCCCATGATGCTCAAAACACAATATGTCAAGTATGGCCTTCCTTGTGCTGCTCTCATTTAAATTTGAATCTCCTGCACAACAAGCCAGGATTTTAATTCCAATGCCAAATGGCCAAACAAAGAGGGGCATGCACTGAATTTCACTCAACAAAATTCTGCCCCTTTACTTCAGATTACCAAAATATATGCTTCAACTGTATATGGCATGCCTGGCCTATGATTCCTTTCCCTCTTGCTGTTGTAAAGTGGATGAAAGAGATGTAATGGTCGTTTAGTGTTCCTTTGTCAGAAACAAGTGTCCCTACTTAGCACCTCCTTGGGCTGCTTAACAAGTAACCAATTATCACCACTAAGCTGGCCTCTCTCTTCCAAAAGGCAATGGGCTTTAACCAGGGCCAGTTATTTGGTTTGGTTTTGAGATTATCTGCATTTAAGCAGAAATAGTTTATCTCATGCTTTACACTGAGGGACAGTTTTTAAGGAAAAGTAAGACAGTCACACACAGTTCTCATCTTTTGTTCTCTCTTACACTTCACTCAATAAAGGACTTCATTTTGTTTTGTATAAGATTTAATAAGACTAAAAATGGCGTCCAAATGAATTACATTTTTTGTGGTGTACATATATATGTGAAACTGGGCTCTGTCAATGAGTTGTGCCCAACCTGTAGAAATTATTCCTTTATTATTTTACCCACAGAGTTAGTTTCCCAACAGGAGAATTCATCATGTTGTCTGATAATAAAATAAAGCACTACAAGCCATTTCCCTGTCAACAAAGGTATGGTTCAATACAATCTAAGAAAATTTGTAATTACACTCATGCTTCAGAATTTCTATGACATTTAGCTTGTTCAAATATTTCATTACATGTAACAAAAATTTGTGAAAGATATGAAAATTTGAATGCAAAATTAAAAAAAAAACTATACACATGACATTCAAAATTCTTTTTCCCCCCAATCTTGTCATACTGAATCTAATTAGTCACCGACATGTGCTACATCCCGAAATTCGTAGAGAATGCTGTCAACAGAATTCTTTGGGAACACTTACATGCAAACCTCTTTGTTCGTTTCATCTGTATTGGTTGTGGTAATGAAGTGGGTATGAAGGTATACGACTAAGAATACAAAATAAAACGCCAGGGGAAGATTGACCCTATGCGCCCCGCTTCTAAAACCCCAGCATTGAAAAATAAATAAACGCCATTAATACTAGTTTGTATATCGAATGATGCTGGAGTATATACAAGTGCAAGAATAACAAGTCACAAACCTCTCGTTCACACTGGCCAGCTTGATCCCCTTCCATGGAAATTCGTTGTGAGGGCACCTTTCAAAAATGCGCACTTCCTATACCACAATATATGAACGATCAAAAATTCCAAACAACATCGAACACGTTTCATCACTTCCCATAAATATCATTCACACAAAAACATTCAAGCAAGGACAACGTCAATTACTATTTTCCCACACATTCTCCAAAATTATCATATAATAAATTCCATTTCAACACGTCTACATACTTTGAATTATCATTTCGACCGAACTACCCTGAAACGCAACCAGGTTTATAACCAACGAAAACAAAAACACCAGATTGTAGATACGTTCCGTTGTCATTGAGGTTACGAACAGCACACGTGAACGAATTCTCCACAGGAGTCACAACAGCTGAACATCATGGATTACAGCCAAAATGTGCAGCTGAACTCCTTTCGTAAGTGGTACTGTTCATGTTGTGTAAGTATTGCCGTTTGTGGCGCGCAGACCACCACGAATGAACGTGCCACAGGCTGATGCGTTATGGACGGGGACGGAACAGATATGTGGAGTGGGGTGACGGCGACTTACATTCGACATGACCATGAGGTAAGTGAGGTGTGGAGCCGAACTAATGTTCTTGTTGGGGAAAGTGAGCAGGATCGCGACCGAATGATGTCGTACGTGAGGAACGAAACCTCCATGAAATTGAGGTTACTCTACTGAAACCCTGAACCGTGCCCAATTGACGTGGAAGCAGAGCATGCGTTAGCAGATGTAATCCTGCGACTCCATCGGTAATCGTCCTTACGATGAGTGTCGACCCAACAAGACATTTGTGACCCGAACTTACAGCTCAACATACAGCTTTTAATCAGACCAACATCCTTCATTAACTGGAAACCAACGTCGGAGTCGCTGAAGAGGAATGAAACAAATAACTTATTAGCAACATCTTTGGCGCCCAGCGTCGTTCGCCCGAACGACGTGGAAGGAACGGATTTGTGGCGAGCACTTGTGAATGCGGTAATAAATCTTTGGGTTCCATGAATTGCTGGGAATTTCTGGACTCCCTGAAAACCGGTTAGCTTCTCAAGAAGAACTCTGCTCCATGGAGTAAGTAAGTAACCCTTGTCCACCTCGTAAGAGGAATAACCTGAACGACTGACTAAAATCACTATGGACAATGTCCGAAGGATTCAATACAGGAACACTATGAATCGAAAGAACGATTAACTTTAGTCTAACTAGTAATGTGGAGCGGTAGGCATATTTCGAATGACTAACTATCGTGTCTTGTCATGTACAGAAGGTGTAATGTTTGGAAGGGTTGACGAATGTGGGGTGGGTGTGTTGGAGAAACAGCAGCGCCAGACCTGCGTAAATATAGTCGAGAGATTAGAGCGCCAGATACGGCAGAAGTGCAGAACTAATGTACCAAACCCGACAAGAGAGCCATTTATAGTTCTGTTTATACTACTATTTATATTTTGGGGCACCAAACTTGAAGACATAAGATTCTGTACCAAATGATGGATGGCATTCCCCCGATTCAATCCGCTCTCAATTTCTTCTTACTGATTTTAACTGTTACAGTTTTTAAAAAGAAGACCACACATTTCTTGGTACACACAATTAACACAAACAATACAATACGAGTAAAACGGGTACTTCCGGAAATCCATTTCATTCCGTACGGGTCCATTAGCTGATGTTCACTTAACCCCTTCACATTAAAAAACAATGCTACCATTTTGATGAACACCCTGGGTTATCGACATTACGAACTACGCGTTGTGATTGATTTCAATATTACTACTACTACCACACACATCACTTCTACTACTAGTACTACTACTACCACCACTACTACTACCTTACTCCATGGTGCAGAGTCCTTCTTGAGCAGCTAACTGGTTTGCAGCTAGACAAGAAATTCCCCGCATTTCACGGAACCCGAAGGTTCATTACCGCACTCACAAGCGTCCGCCACCTGTCTCTATCCTGGGCCAGCCCAATCCAGTCC
>Ga0123354_10013609_pt1 | contig 12633 bp, 9 predicted proteins | sample TergutLab28metaG_2_FD_97872 | JGI IMG/M metagenome (GOLD analysis project Ga0123354, IMG submission 97872) | Labiotermes labralis P4 segment gut microbial communities from Petit-Saut dam, French Guiana - Lab288 P4 | ecosystem: Host-associated > Arthropoda: Insects > Digestive system > Gut ... | reverse complement strand
TGTACCGGTACAGCTACTTCCCTCCAACGTGGCCTGATCGTTGGAGGGAAGCAGCTGTACCGATATTATGACCTGTACCGGTACAGCTACTTCCCTCCAACGTGGCCTGATCGTTGGAGGGAAACAGCTGTGCCGATATTATGACCTGTACCGGTACAGGTACTTCCCTCCAACGTGGCCTGATCGAGCCACGTTGGAGGGAAGTAGCTGTACCAGTATTATGACCTGTACCGGAGGCTGCGGTTACAGTTTTTGGTACTCCTGATGATGGGTGACCCGAGACATGTAGAGTGACTTTGCAGTAAATAAATATCTGCATACTGTTGCATGTGGCTGGATTTCTATTAACATTGAATTACGATGCACGGAACCGTGAGTTTAAAAAAAAAATATATTAAACCACTTTGCATACTGTTGTGAACTCCACAGCAATGCGTCACTTTAGAACTAAAATGAAGGACATTACAGTGCATTGCCTCTTAACAAGTGCGCGCTTCCGCCATATTGTTACAAATGATAGTATAAAATTAACGGTTAGGGTCGTGGGGTGTCCTCGTAATGTCCACACTGATTTCCTTGCAAACCGGTCTGCTTAGTTTAAGCATTGAAGTGGGGTGACTTAGCTTGGTGAACTGACATGCCTGTAAATTTTTTAGGCGTGTTCGCGTAAGTCGCTGAAAGCTTCTGTTAGCGTCCTCTTGTCCGTCCGTCTGTCCGCGTGTTTCGGCACGGAAATTTGGTGCTGGGGACGAAAGTCTGTAGAGGAACTTCGGATTTGGTTAAAATCCGACAACACTAACGGGAAGTGTACTCTGGGCAGCAGTACGAAGTGGTTTGTAGCGCAGCATTAGTGCAGTTGGAAGCCATTCTTGCGTTTCCATGGCAACGTTCAACGGTTTTATATTGTTGCCAGCTACATGTAGGTCAACAGCGATACAAAGGGAACGTATTGTTGCGGTTCCATGGCAACAATCAATGGTTTTATATTGTTTCCAGCTACATGTAGGTCAATAGCGATAGAAAGGGAACGTATTGTTGCGTTTCCATGGCAACAATAAACGGTTTTATATTGTTTCCAGCCATATGTAGGTCAACAGCAATACAAAGGGAACGAATTGTTGCGTTTCCATGGCAGCATTCAACGGTTTTATATTGTTGGCAACTACATGTAGGTCAACAGCGATACGAAGGGAACGTATTGTTGCGTTTCCGTGGCCACAGTGGTCACGTGAACACGCCATAATGTTACGTTATGCGGACGTTACCCATCTCGTTTCCTTTGTGCGGACTGATGTGTGGTGGTGAGAGACGCCACGTCATTCCGTCCATTGCAGTTCGCGTGAGATACGCGGCGAACAAATTCTTACTTTACGCAAGGTGAAAACGTGTCGTTTACAGAAACAAAGTATGATTCGACATCGGAAATGATTCCTGGAACAATTGTCAGTCAGCGGGATTGTTTTATGGAATCGTTTTGTAATTCGATTTGCTTCATCTGCATATCCGTCGCCACATCCGGACAGGACGTGAGACAGCGTTTGTCGGCCACTCACGTCGCTTACTGCGGCGTAGAGCCGACGAATAAACGCGGTTTGAAATACGTCTGAAGTATACTTTACAAGTACGGTTTCTTTATCACAGGATAGCCGGGGTAGCACAGTCGGTAGATGAAATGTGGTACAGGCTGGACGGTCCGGTGTTCCGGCAGGGGCAAAAATGTTTCCCTTCATCAAAACGTCGAGACTGGCCCTGGGACCAACCAAGCCCCCTATTCAGTGGGTCCCTGAGTTAAAGCGGCCGGGGATCGAAGTTAACTACTCGCCTCCATATGATGCCGAAGTTACGAATGAGTGGAGTAGCATGCCACTACTGCCGGTGTAAGCCTTCATGGCTTGGAGAAAGTAAAGTGCACCCTTGTACAGGCACTGAGGCTCTGTACAGGCCGTACGGCCCATACGGGGAGTAAAGTATAGCTCTACTCTTTCTTGACCACGGCACTAGAAGGGTTGAGGGGTCAGCGTCACGACCCGGTCGCTCTTTACCCCCAGGAAAGACCCGGTACCCATTGTACAGGAGGCTGGGTGGGCCCCAGGGCCGGTCTGGACAGGTGCGGAAAATCTCGCCCTCACTGGGATTCGATCCCCGGACCGTCCAGCCCGTAGCAAGTTGCTATACCGACTGAGCTACCCGGACCACATGGCTTGGAGAGGGAAAAGTTTATCTCACAGAGGCGGTTACCCAGTAGGTACATTGACTGAGCTGCAGAGAGAAAAGTCCCAAAGCGTTCTTACCTCTGCTGGGGTCCACCAACCCTCCTATTCAGTGGGTATGCGACTGTAAAGAGGCCGGAGCTTACGGTGATGAGAATGGCTGGATCTGTACATCCATTGCTCCATATGCTTTCATGCCCCGCACAGGGCAGCTTTACCTTTATCTCGTAGATAACACACTGCATAACAATTGTGAAAACCGATCGTTTAGTTGCGTTCTGAAGGTTTCTTATCCTCGAGATTCACCGTAATGCTACTCAACCACCCCCGTGTAGGTCTTCTGTTTGGCCACATTCCAAGTGGTTTTGCCCCCTAAAATGTTATATTCATTTCTTGTCTCACCGATATGAGCCGTCATTTATTTCCCGCATGTTTCAAGGTTTTTGACGTACGTGCGTTAAGGGTACAAGATGGCCTGAACGGTCGCATGGGTTCTTGTTACTTCTTCATATAGGTTTATGCTGTAGCCTGCTTTCGACGTTTTACCTACAGTCTCGTATTTTACTGTTTTTAACCCTTTGTAACCATTAGTCCATCTGAGTTATGTATGTAGATTCATTTCGTACCTTAAAGAGAACACTGCTGTTGAGATAGAAAGATCGACTGTTTTAATGCAACTGATAGGAGTCCTCTGCATTAGTGTGACAATAGGAATAAAACGTAAATATAAGCTGTGGCCAGGATGCATGGTTTTGCTGAAATGTTAAAGTAGATGGTGCACTGGGCTTTAAGGGGTTGTGTGTTCATGCAGTAGGTAGTGAAGGGAATACGTTAGGTTAAGGTAGAAGAAGTGACAGGAGGCTGTAGGAAGTCACATGGCGATGACCTTCAAAAAGTATACTCCTGTTGAAGTAATCGTTGGATGATCATATCTTGGATGAGATGGGCTTGTAATATAGCACGCACTGGGACAGGAAAAATGTGCACATTGTTCTTGAGGGATACTGTAAATCCAAATGAAGAAATGGTAAGACATGTGCGTAGATATGAGGATTGATATTAAAATGACTCTCTAAATAAAGAAGTTGGACGGTGTGGAATGGGTTAATGTGGCCCAGGGTAGCGTCTAATGGATGGCTGTTGTGGACGCGGTAACGAACCATCTGACTACGTAAATTCCGTGGTATTTCCTTACCATCTGAGCGACTGTTGGCGTATCAAGAGTGGCATCTTCTTGGAGTTGTTTATGTGGGACAATGAGTCGAACTCCAGACAACGATAAAAGAATGTAGTCCTTTGCGCAAACGAACTGCGCCGACCGTTTATTGAGGTTTTTCGTTCAGTGCTTTTCGGCACATTTTTTCGTTTATAACACCAAAAATGCATTGTCGGTGTTATAAACGAAAAATTGTGCAAACTGTGGATAGTCGGGGGGTGCAGTTAAACATTCTAGGAACCAGGAAGCTGACGTGATGCTAATTCCATCATGAGGACCCACAAATGTTAGGCGCCATTGTACAAAATTTTGTCGTCCGCCCTACCTGTGCATTCCTGGTCTGGGCTTTTATACGTGACGTATCTAAACGCAGAGTAAGAAAACAGAACACAGTGTTCTGAGGTTAAAATACTACGAAACTTGCTATTGGAAGCTTCCGATGTGACCCCTCACGTGTTGCATGGTCACAAACGGAAACTGTCGGTGCAGAACGAAGTTTGGCCGAGATTGTCGTACGCTGCAGGTGGCTCCTTAGTGCGTTAATAACAGGGAGTAGGCGAGTCATTATGTGAAACTTGTTACGAAAGAATATGAAGACGAATTGATTACATTAGCGCAGTCACCTGTGACTGTTAAACGGAAGAAAGGGTTATGCAAATTGGCAGGAGAAGCCGAACAGTTCTCGTGACAGCAGTTCGTTGCACATCCATCCCACATCCTGCAGTGTTTATGCACTGACTCTAATCTACACGGTTTACGAACCTGATATTAGGTTGGCAGCAAATGAACCTTACAGTGGTTGTGTGTACACTGCACCCACCGATATATCCTGTTGGACTGAAGTATCTTCCATAATGGACGCGGATATGTAGGCCTTGAAACGGGTAGAACCACACAAACGAGCTTGCATATACCAACACATTAACGAGAAATTGGTTATCAGCGTTTATCATATACCGCTAAGACGTCAGATAATTTCCAGTACTGAGGTCTTCGCTCTTCTGGGACGTTACGCAGCGGTGATCGGTGGTTATATACCTAAGTAGAGAGGGTAGCGGCTTACCGCCGGAAGTGACATCCCATGTAAACAAATATGGCGGTTGGTTCAGTGACCTCTGCCGGAAGTGATGTCACATTGAACAAAGTCACGCGACTAACGAGTTTAATCTTAGGTAGAGCGCGCATAGCCGCCATGTTTGTTTACATATGACGGCACTTCTGGCAGAAGTCATTGACCCATTCGCCATATTTGTTTGCATGTGACGTCATTTCCGGCCGTAAACCGCTACCCTCTGTACCCACCGACGTTTCGGGACGGCCAATCGGTCTCGTCTTCAAGTGTCATACCGTCTTTGAAGACGAGACAGATTGGCTGATTAAACGACCGTAATTAAATACCAATCAAAGCTGCGTAACGTCCCAGAAGAGCGAAGAACTCGTTTACACCACGACGGAATCCTGAAATCACTCATACCCAGGACTGTCAAAATTTTCAACGCAGTACAGTTCCCCTGCCTGTTCGTGTTGTGCGCATGTGTGTTACGACTCTCTGCTGTTTGTTAATGCTCAAGTTTCGGAGGAACGTAGTTATCCCCTTATCCAAGGTACAGTAATTTCTGTCGCGCAGTGTGTGTTAATAATTAGTGAAGATATTAGAGTATTAGATTGGCTTCTGTCTGGGAAGCGGGGTCATACGACATTTATGTCTGTAATTGTGAATGCATAACGTGTGGGGCTGGTAATGCTTTAAAAACACATCATTTCAAAATGCTCTGTCCTGTTAATTGCCTACTACAGGATGGCTGTGACGTAAATGCTGCGAGAAAGTTAGCGACGACAAGTTGGTTTTGCCCATTGTTTCTCACTGGGGAAGTTACGAAGTTCTGGACTCAACGCACGATCGAGTAACCGCCACATTTTCCGCTTTCTGTTAATGTGCGGCTTGAAAACCGTTTTACTTGTCAGTGGATTGGGCGTCGAGGACCACTAAAATTGCCTCTGTGCGATGTCTTTTTGTGGGTGTGCGCCAAACAAGAAACTGCCGGTCAAAACCAAGACCACTTGATGAAATGGGACAGCGAAATTAGAGATACTTCTTCCGTTGTACCACTGACTTCTTAAGGAAAAATGCAAGTCCGTGTCCTCTAGGTTGCAGAAATATGTGCGAAAACAGGGGACTGTGTTTAAATTGTAGCAGTGGCGTACCGAGGGGGGGTTGGGGGTTCAAACCCCCCTCCCGAAATTCCGAAGGCCCTCTGAAACCGTACCAAACTCAACCCGGTAGTGAAAACGGTAAAAAATTGCTGAATTTAGGACGCCAACACAACAAGATGTTTGGAAAAAAGGCAGTAAAATTCTAAAACTACCTAGGTTCGCAATTGTTTTACATTAACAATGACAAATAAATTGGTCGCCAACGTAAATAGTCTTAAAGTACCAAAAATTAAGAAAATTTTACTATATGAAATGAAATTTCTTGTACCAAATTACAGCTGCCTCCAGAACCCCTGCCTAGGGGGCTACCGCCCCTAGATCCCCGTTCTGTCTGTCCTCTGTCCTCAACTGAATTTGTTGAACCCCCCCCCCCACCCGAACAAAATTCCTGGGTACGCCACTGAAGTGTAGCGTACCTGTCCTCTACCCTACTATTCGCTGAACCGTTGTGGTCACAGCGATTTTCGTAGTGATGAATTTCGGTACCAGCATGCGCATTGACCAGTTTTCATAGGCTGGACGAGAATGGTGTCTATTAAGACAGAGGGCAGAAGGGTAAGCCTCGAGAGCTGTCATCGCCACCATCCATGGGCTTTCTTTATAAGCTTCATTATTTGTGCCCGAGGCAATGACTGCTTCGCTGTTTGCCGATGTACTGCCGATCCGTCAGACCTGATAGTCATGGAAACAGGCAGTTGCCTGCTTGGAATTGCCACGCCCCTTTTCCTTGAATTGTATCACAGTCGTGTGGTACTCTGCATTATGCATGTAGTCAGCCCCCTTTTCTGTGCCCCTACCTCCCGAGATCAAAATGGCTGTTGCGTGTAACGTCGCGCTCCAGGTATGCACCTACGGGCACAAGGCGGTGTTCGTGTTCCACTTTTTACCCTTCATCACCGTCCTAATCATCTCTATCATCCCTTTATAAATTAATTATAATCATTATCGTTGTATACGGTGTGCCGTTTCTTCGAGTTAGGGTTGGAAAGATTATTGTGCGTGAGGAAGGGTGCGGGGCTCGATCAAGACATTCAGGGAATGCCTCCCCGAGGTTATTGTGTTGTTGTCGGACTGTAGTAGGAAAGTCAGAAGGGATATTTGAATGTTCTGTCGTATGGAGGCAACAGACCCGTAGTTCTGCTGATTTGTTGTTGGGATTGAGCGTCTTTTGTTACAGGAAGACGTAGAAGTGGTTGTGCCTTTGACGTAAACTGGGCCTAATTGGTTTTGTTTTTTGCCGTATTCTTATGGCTTCTGTTGTCGGCTGAACATGTCGCAGAATAATTAACCAGATACGTGGGATCCTGTGTTATAGTTGAGTATCACGCATATTGAGTCATTTTTTGCAGTGCTTGTTTACACGCGGTGTCGTCTGGTCTGTCCATGTACCTAATTAAGTACCAGGCCATGAAGAAGTATGGGGGTGGGGGGGAGGTGGAGGTAGATCTCAACTCATTCTTAACATCGGCAGTAGTTGGTGGTGAGCGGCCAGCCTCATGCCCAGTTCGTTTGACGCACCTCGGAAAGAGCCCTCGGCACGCTAATGTTAAGGGCGATGTGAGAGTCTCGGATCTGTCATGAGTGCTGTCAGGAATATTGTGCATGTAGCCTGTCCGCTTACAAGAACGACAGTGAGTTCGTAGAATTTCAGTGTTACTCATTGGACGGGAGACTGAAAGAACTCGAGGCATTTCAACTGAAGAATGCAGGACTGCACTCAGTCCTGCGGGCCTAGTTTTCGAACAGCCCCAGCACATGTTCCACACAACCGATTCTTCATTTCATGTATTCAGTGACGTATATTCTTCCATGACCGCGGCACTAGAAGGGGGTGAGTGGTCAGCAGCACGCCCCGGCCGCACTTTACCCCCGGGAAAGACACGGTACCCATTTTACAGGACGCTGGGTGGGCCCCAGGGCCGGTCTGGACGGGCGGAAAATCTCATCCCCACGGGGATTCGATCCCGGACCGTCCAGCCCGTGGTAAGTCGCTATACCGACTGAGCTACCGGGCCCACAGTAAAGGTAAAGGTAAAATTCGCCCCATAACAGACCACGAAAGCCCAGGGGTGTAGTAGAGTTATAGCTCTACTCTTTATTTAACCTCGGCGCTAGATGGGGTGGGTGGTCAACGCCACTCCCCGGCCGGTTTACCCCCGGGAAAGAGCCGGAACCCATTGTACAGGAGGCTGGGTGGGCCCCAGGTCGGTCTAGACGGGTGCGGAAAATCTTCCCCCCCACACCGGTATTCGATCCCCGGACCGTTCAGCCCGTAGTGAGTCGCGCTATACCGACTGAGCTAACCCGAGTACCCTGTAGTCTGTACTTAACTTCTATCAATTTGGTGGGTTTATTTTCGTTCGTGATTTTGCCGTAGGATGTTGATAGGGGATTGTTTGAACCTTGATCTCAGGTTTTCTCCCCTTTGTCTCTGGTCGTTTCTGTGTGAGTAAAAATAATGAAAAAGAATGACGTCATTGGGGCATTGACATAGAGCTTGATAAGAACGGGACACTGACATCATGGCAATGTTACCCGCGGTGGTCGGAGACATACCTTTAAAGAGCTGCGCCAAGAGATTAGGAAGAAAATCATCGCGTCGTGGTTTGACTACTACCCGGCGTTTGCGTGAAAGCGTGAGGTACTTCGCGGAAAGCTTCAAGATGGGAGGCCGAAAATCGAATGCGGTACGTACCGGATGCGGGGTAGTAATATCATCCACATACGGGCACGTTCATTTGCGTATTTGTGGTGAGATTTGTTTGAATATGACAGGGATGTCCCGTGGCTGAAGCGGCTAGTGGCTGGCCCAAAACCGTGGGGTCGTAAGTTCAATCACAGGCCACAGCATGTGTGATTTGTGTTGGACGGAGTGGCACTGGGCCAGGGTTCTTCTTCTTACCCTGACAGTATCATTCTACCAGTACTCCACACTGATTTATTCATCTGGCACCAACGATATGCAGCAACGGACGGCGTCATTAAATATCACTTTTGAGTGGGACAGTGTGGGGTACATGTGGTCGTGGGCTAGACTGGGTGGGCTGCTTCAGGTCCGGAATTGGGGACTAATGCTGCCCTCAATCGGACACTGTGGACTGCATGGGGCCGTGAGTCGGACGTTGTGGACTGCATGGGGTCCTGAATTTGACATTGTGAACAGCGTGAGACCTTGAGTCGAAGAGTGTGGACGCATGGAGTCCTGAATTTGACATTGTGAACTGCATGGGACTTTGAGTCGGAAACGGTGGACTGCATGAGGCCCTGAATTGGACAGTGTGGACTACATGGGGTCCTGAATTGGGGTCCTGAATCGGACAATGTGGAATACCTAGGCCGCTGAATGGGATAGTGTAGGGATGTAATCGCTGTAATTTTGAGGGTTGTGTGAACCATGCATGAGTAAATAAACATGCTCTGTGGACATGAGGTAGAATTTTTTGTACTTAAGCACGTGGTGTGTGACGGTTACTGTGTTCTGGGATATGGCGCCATGAAGTCTGGTAGTAACCGCAGTTTCGGACGAACCTGCTTCCTCTGCTGTCAAGAAGATGGAGGTAACAGGTTTCCCATAAATGTTGGCAATTAGCTGTCAGACTACCCTGAAGATGGTAGCAGTAGGATCATCTGAAGCTTTGCTAGCTAGCTAGCTACTGGACGACTCGGTGCCGTGTCGTAAAGACAGCATGGGCATGGTCACCCATGGGAACGTCAAGTGTGGCAGGTGGTACACATTGACCAGGGTGCTGTGGAGGGTTAAGCACAGGCTGCAGTTCAAATGTCTGGCCGGTGTGTAGAGTAGCCACAGCTGTTACTGGAGCTGATGTGACACGTGTGTCGTTTCTGGCCTGTGCAAGCAATGGAGCAGCAGGTGTTACAATACCAATAGCTTAACTCGAAATGAATAAAAGGTCCTCTTTCTTTTATCTTCTTATATTTCTGTTCTCTTTTATGTTTCTCCGTACTTTAGTTTATCGTAGGTTATCGCCCTGTCTCTCTCCCCGAACCGTTTCTGTGCCCAATCGGAACGTGTTGTATTTGCAAGAGTGACGCATCAGATGGGACCACACCGAAAGATACCGAATGTCGTGAACGGATGGATGACATTCCTGTTTCCTTATTTAGAAGGGCCTAGTTTCATATAAGGTCTGGAAACCGCCTGTAATGACTGGAATTTTACGTGGTTTTCCTTAGTTCCACCGAAAAAATGTTGTGTTGGTAGACGAGACTAGTACACTGTCCTCTTCTTCCAAACATTTGGCAGTTCATTCTTTAATCCGTCAATCCATCCTGTCCTGTCGTATCTGGTCATTCGTTGACTTCCATCTGAGCCCTAGGCAGCACCGTTAACTAAATTTTACCGAACAAACAAACAAACGAACAGTGGGGTAACAGATTTTATAATCCCAATACATTCCTGTTAAAACAGGAGGGGATATTAAACATGTGGTCATTTGATAGTATGGTGGTGATGGTCCTTCCCCCCCTCCCCCGCATATTCTTGGCCCTTACTGATTCTGTGTTCCATTCTTCTTTATTATTATGTTATTGAGGTGTTTCCCCTTCTTCCTGCCTGCAAGCCCTTTGTTTCTGCCGGAACTCCATCTGGCAGAGTGGCTTATCACAGGTGGTTAGCGGCTGTTGTTAGGGGCATTCACCAAAAGCTTTCAGACGATTTAATTTTGGCCCGTATGGGCCCAGTACAACCCCCACGTGACGTTATGTTCCTAATTTCGGTAGTTCTTGTTTGGAGTTCCGTAACTTGGTGATGAGAACTCGTGTTCTGCTGTTTTTGGCACCTTGTAAGAATGTACAGTGTTGCTTCCGTCTTAAAGGAGATGGCGGCAGTATGTTCCTCTGCAGTGCTGGTACCCATCAGGTTGCATGACGTCGCGGTGTAGGAGTCGAATGTGTTTGAGGAATTTTCGACGAGGTGTATTAAAGAAATTAAGGCGACTGTTGAGGAGGTAAGGTTATCCGCATACATAACTAAGAACCTCGTCATGCAGATGTATGGAGAAGTGTATGTAGTGCTTCACACATTCCTAGCCTCGACGCCACGTTTGTGGTGAAGTAGCGGCTGTTTTAATGACAGGAAAAACTCCGTTTATCCATTCGATCGAAGGGTTGATGGGCACTAGAGCCTCTCTGGACGATTTGGAGAAAAATATCGTTCGACCCTGTCAGAAATCAAGCCCTGATTCTCCTGTCATCATGGCCATAGCCTGGTAACTGCAGAGTCTGATATGTCTCGGCCACAACAGTGTATTTTTCTCTGAGCTAAATGATTTTTCGTAACGTTTTTTATGTTAATAATAGCAAGTAACTTGTTTGTGAGGCGAGGGAAAAGACGTAAGCAGCTAGCACTGTGTGGAGAATTCGCTTTGGAAGAGGCTGTGAACCTGTCGTAAGGTAGACTGCAGAAGGGAATGAATGAATGAAGAATGAATGTAGAAGATTCCTACCTGAGAAACTCCGTCACGTGGTCGAGCAGTTCCTTGCACTTCTTCTTTATCGTGTTCACTGGACACGCCACTAGTGTCTTTCCCGATCCAGATCATTTCAGTCCGAGTCGTACTTGAAATAAAATACAGTAAAATTAAAGAAGGCCAACTGGATTGGTCACATCTTGCGTAGATATCTGCTTTCTGAAACACGGTATTGAAGGGAAGATAGAAGGGGCGGGAAGACTAAGGAACTCTTGGATGACCTAAGAGAGAATAAAAGATAGTGGAATTTGAAAGAGGAAGCACTAGATCGCGCTGTCTGAAAGAGTTTTGGGACCTGTTGGAGGAGAGACTTCTGGAGACAGAACTTGTAGAAGGACTAGCCGATACTGCCTGTACGTAATACAGTCTGTTCCATACAGTGCAAGGAATGTCTCAGAATCGAGATTGCGGTGTGTGTGTGTGTGTGTGTGTGTGTGTGTGTGTGTGAGAGAGAGAGAGAGAGAGAGAGAGAGAGTAAAACTGGATGTGTTTCCTATAGGTGCAGGGTTCATAGTTTTGTCGTGGAACTGGTTGTACTGATTTTCAGCTGATTTTCGGTATCAACTTGAGGCAGAATGAAATGTGTAGAACACGCGTAGTTGCCAGCCGTCACCGTCCGACAGTTCGTAATTACAAACTTCATATTGCTGTGGGCAGAACCTTGTTATGTGCAGCAACAAGAGCACGGTACTCGGTGGCATGATGTAGATGGTTTAACACAGTGTATCGACAGTGGTGTGTGTGTTTATTTCGTGGAACTGACCCCTGAGTTCTGTTTGTACTGCCAGCTTGTAATGAAGGTGGTTTTGCGACCAACAGCATGTCCCACCCTCTACTTACTGTGTCATTTATTTACGTCATACCATTTTTTTTGGTCTTAAAAGAGTTCTGTGGGGTAAAACAAAAACGTGCTTGTCACGAGATCTCTAAGTCCATGGTCTAGTGCAAGTATTTTCTACCAAATAGTAAACAAAGGGATGAAGTCTTTGTGGCTTAGCGCTGTTTCGATTGGTGAACAGGTACTGACGTTTCGATGGACAGTTCAGGACCTGACCTGACCGTGAAGATGAGGGAACTACGCTATTTCTAAACGTCGGTTAACTCTTTACCAGTCGACACTGCCTCACATCTTCTTCTTCTTCTTCTTCTTCTTCTTCTTTTGCTTCTTCTTCTTCTTCCATTGGTTCTACATCACACTGTGGGCTTTGGCCTGTCGAACAATGCCTTTCCATTTTTTCCTGCCACCAGCTCTCTCCATCTTCTCACTCCCAGCACTTGAAGATCTGTTTCTACTTCCTCTTTCCATCTTTTCCTGGGTCTTCCCCTTCTCTCGTCCCTCCCAGTTGGTGAGTGAAGATCTTTTTGGGCATCCTATCCTCCTCCAGTCTCTCTTACTTACTCCATGGTGCCGAGTCCTTCTTGAGAAGCTAACTGGTTTGCAGCTAGTCAAGAAATTCCCCGCATTTCATGGAACCCGAAGGTTCATTACCGTACTCACAAGCGT
>Ga0123354_10013608_pt1 | contig 12634 bp, 13 predicted proteins | sample TergutLab28metaG_2_FD_97872 | JGI IMG/M metagenome (GOLD analysis project Ga0123354, IMG submission 97872) | Labiotermes labralis P4 segment gut microbial communities from Petit-Saut dam, French Guiana - Lab288 P4 | ecosystem: Host-associated > Arthropoda: Insects > Digestive system > Gut ... | reverse complement strand
TCTGATACTGTTCCCTAACCTCTGGCTCATTTAGCTTCCTCAAGTTAAATCTTTGCCTATCAAACCTCTGTGCAGCCTGTTTACCCACTGCTAATCTTTCCCTAACCTTTGCAATCACCAGATTGTGATCTGTATCACAATCAGCTCCCCTAAAACTTCGCACATCCAGTACACTCGAATGCCATCTCCTATCTATCGATACATGGTCAATCTGGTTGTGAGTCTTACCATCAGGGGAGGTCCAGATGTATTTATGAGTGTTCCGGTGAGGGAACATCGTGCTCTTAACCACCATATTTTGTGATGTGGCAAAGTTAACTAGTCTAACCCCATTATCATTACTATCCTGATGTTACCAAATACAGAAGACTTCCTTTAATCTGACACTTTGAAGTTCAGCTCTTGAGAAAAGTAGTCCCAAGACCAGAAGTTCAACCATCCATAACTTCTGGCACACATACTGATTCTGTGTTCTTATCTTAGGTTATCTAGACCTTACTGAGGCCATTAAGCTACTCTAATGGGTTCAAAAGATCCAAAGATGAGTAAACAAGATACTGCTGGTAAAAGGAAACACTAACTTTAATGATTCCTCAGAAACTGGAAATAATGAAATGCTGTGAAAGTGGCAAAAGCCAAAGACAGGTTTATGCCTTCATACAACACTGAATCATACAATATGTTGGAAAATTATGATTGTTTATGGCATCATGCATAAGTGTAAATGAGCTTTATCAGTGACAGATATTTACACCAATATATTTCAAAGGAAAGAACCATGCCTTGGGCCTATAGTAATTGTAAAAGCTAAGTTGGGTGCTTAATAAAGGAATTCTACTGTATATATAACACTGTTATGCCCATGAAGTTATTCATAAGATGTGTGGGTGATCTGGCAATCGTTGGAGGGTCGGTGTTGGTTGTGACCTCTTTCCAGCTGCTCCCTGATTCCTTCTTTGTTTGTTTGTTTGCAGGGGCTTGGGAATTAGTAAGTTTAATTTACGCTTTGGCCGAGCTGAGTTTCTGAGATGTGGTGAAGGGAGCAAGACGCACGAGGGGAACACTCACTATCTGGGCACATACTCGGCGGCAGCATAAGTGCATTGCTGGTTTTTGGGTTTTGGATTTTTATTACGGTTTACAGTTTACCGTTAGTTTTAATTTAGCACCCTGGACTGGCTATCTCTCCCTGGAATAGATTAGTATTTGGGTTTTTAGTAATTTTCTCAGAGTGCAACCTCCTTTGTTCTTTTGTGTTTCAATTTACTCATTTAATTTAATTTAATTTTATTTGTCTTTTTGTATTCCTTTCATTTTATTATTGTTAGTAAAGTGTAACTTGTAATATGTGTTGATGTTTTCTTCCTATGGGAGTGTTTGCAGCAGGGAGTTAGTTCAGGCAGTTGACTGCTTTGTTAACCACACCCCTCTCAGGAACCCCCATCCTACAGGATCTTCCAAGGGGTAGCATGGTGCCGCAAGGGATATTTTGGTGGTAGTTCTGGCGGGCCATAACAAACACACACAACTGATGGTGCATTGTTAAAGTATCACTACAATCAACTTCTTAAAATAAGCCATACTCATAATAACAGGTTTTCACTGCAGAACAGTGTGCTCAATATTACATTTGTCCATGGAATGGTAAGATAATAAACAAGCTAAAAGGAATATTCACTATGACCGAAGAAATAGACAAAACTGAATATTGTAATGTATGGAAAGAGAGAAATTAGTTGACATTTGGTCTGTGTTAAAATTTGGGAATTTGAAGCAAATTACAGTGATTTTATTTATGTAACTTGTATTTGTGTAAAAAATTTTAAATTGCAGTTAGGACATAAGTTCGGGTGAGCAAGTTACACGCATTAACAACAGGAAGGCTGTATCATGCTACACTCCCTAGTAACAGCACATTCCTTTATGTCTGCATATGCTGTTGCTAAGCAAACTCAAAAGCACTGAGTTATGGGTTTTGTGAATGTGTGTACTGGCCTGCAGGACTGACGTGCAGTGCCTTTGTGATCCATCTTACAACGAGAAGAGACGCAAAAACCACAGTGCTCTGGAGAAGGCCTCAAAATGAGCCTTGTGTCCTAGGTTTTCCTGTTCATACCAGGTGAGTGGTGTGTGGTACATCCAAAACTCTTAGACTAAAAGGAAAATGATTTAAAAGTGTTCTGTTAGTTTTTTTTTAATTTTCCAAATTTACGTACAGTGAGGGGAATTAAAATTGTGTAGATGATCTGCCTTCATGTTGCTAGGCCAAAGTGTGGCAGGACAGATTTAAGTTATGTATATCCACATTTTTTCTTATATGTGGTAGGGTAGATTTGTTGAGAATATACATCTATACATTTTACTAAAAAAGATGTAACCCATATTCTGTCTGCATTATGCTGGGACATAAGGTGTGGTGAAGTTTTAGGAATAATCCAGTCCCAAGTACTTCCTTGAATGGATTGTTTTATTACAAGAGTATTGGTAAATTTTGATGAGAATTTCATGCACAAAATGTGTAGGAAATTTAATACTTACAATTGTTTACTGCATGTGAAATTGTGATAACAACCAGTGCAGTTATTCTGAGGGAATTATTTTAATATTATACTTCTGAGCTTAGTATGGCAAGAGATAGGTAAATTGTATACTGAAATGGTTATTACATGTAAATGAGAAGGTTGTGTTGAATTCAACATTTCCAAAGGTGTTGACAGCAAATACCAAGAATTTTAGTTGTTTTTACAATGACAGAAGGGAGTGATTGCACAACATGTACAACGTTTCCCTTATGGATCGGTACGATAGAAGATAATCCCACAATTGCTTAAATGCTCAGTGCTTTTGTTACCTACTAGTAAAGTATGGGCATTGTGTTTTTTGCACAATTTCCTTTAGGTACAATTTGAACTTTCAGTTATGTTTGGATAGCGTGTCTGGGTGAATGCTAAGTTGGTATAGCGGTTCAAGTCCGCTCAACTAAAATGTTATGTGGCCACGGCGAGGATACAACACCAGCCACTATAGAATGGTCAGAAGCAGCAGGCTTACAAACCCCAGCTAGGAATTACAAATTGGTGGCATCAGAGGGATCACTACCCCAGTAGCCACTATGAATTACAATAATTCCATATGAAGCAGTTGTCAGTGATCTGCTCAGGAAATCCAAAACTGACTGGTGGCAGCATTACCAAAATTGAGGATAAGACGACGCTAATGCGAGTTTATGAAATTATTTTAACAGATAGTGCCCCTTTGGGGTAGGGAACAAATTTTAATCACAACCCTTACCCCAGGAGGCACTACAAACTAATGGCATAAGTGGGAACACAACTCCCATAGCCACTGCAAACTAGGGCATTGGTGGGATCACAACCCCCGTAGCCTCTACAGTATTGGGCATTAGAAGGAACCTTGCATAAAGGTAAAAAACAAAAAGCCGACTGGAATATTTAGCATTCATACAATTTTTAAGTGAAAAAAGAGATTTTTAACTCCAATGATAACACTAAACTATAAATATAAATTAATGGGGGTCACATATAAATCATACAGAGCAACAGAAAACACAAATACAGGCATGGGGACATTGTTCTATAAGAAGATCTCCTATGTAAAATCAAGAAAGTTCAAATAAAATCCAACAAATTAGCAGTCTAAACAAATTTTGAAGTCAAAACAGGTTCAAATCTAATCCTCTGATGACGACAATGATGACAATAAAAGCGATGTTCATCACCAATGTTATCATCATCATAATTTTCACATGAATCATGCTGACACAGTAATAAAGCAACTATGTCAAGCCTACGGATGTAGCACATTACCTGCACTGATCCATTCACCCATAGCCTTTTCAGCCAGAAGCTGTGTGTTTTTACTGCTGAGTGCATCTACTGTTTCTTGCATAGCCTTCACCCTAGTTCGGAGATTATTGTTCTCAGTCTGTAGCATAGTATTTTCATGAAACATGTCATTTACCACTTCAACACCATCTTCACCAATCATCCTTTTACCCTACAACAAAAAATAATTTTGTAAATCCCCTACTTGTAGTAACTAGTCAAACATTAATATCATAAATAAAAGATACAGACTTTTACTACATTTATTTTTGAGAAAAAGTAACCTTTTCCTCATACTGGTACTTTCATAAGACCCACATGTTATGCTGGTCAGGATCATACAGAGATAGAGTGAGCTGTGCTGGATACCAAATGATCAAACCTGTTTGTACTCTCGCAGTTCCAACTCCAGTTGCTGTATCTGCTGCTGCAAGAGGGCAATGGTCCGAGATGATTTATCCTGATTTATGGTGACCCTGTTCTTGATATTTCTTGCCCTGTTTGCATATTTAAGAGTATTCAGAGTCTCCATAAAATCACGGTCACTTGGTGACACACAAGCTATCATTACTGTTTGGCTGTTACCTGTAAAGAGTTAAAAGTCTTGTCATTAAGAATAACTCCATTCACTAGGCCAGTCAATACAGGATTTATGGTGGATAAAGTGGCACCAAAACAGGTTTGTCCCTGATCACTTCAGTCTTCCCCTGTCTGTAACGCTCCACCAGACCTAATATTCACATTTCATTCATCTGTGACGAATGCTAGACTTTCTAAACAGCTGATTACTACTGACAGTAATACGGATGCCTTATGCAGGATACACTTACACATACCTACATACAGCAGGTAGACAAAAAGACGGATATAAAAAAAAAATTGCAAAGAAGAATTCTTACCTCCAAGCGAATCCTGCAGCAGTCTTGTAAGTTTTGAATCTCTGTATGGCACATGAGATGCCTTTCTAGACTTGTCACCTAATGCTGATATCACATTTCCCAAAGCCAACTGTAAAAGTAAAATGAAGACACTTCACACTTGTAAACCTTGGGAAGTTCATATTTATAAGAGGTTTATGATTTCTTTAAAAACATCAAAATGGGGTCAAGGGGAGTCGGCCAGGTCGTACGGGGGTCACTGTGTTACTGAAAGGGGACACTGGTGGCCCCATGGAGGGCTCTAGCTATTCGCCAGGGGTGACAGATGCGGTATTTAGCGTCTCTTCACCCAAGAATGTCTGTGCATGGTGAAGAGCCATACACTAAGAGAGGTGACCCTGTTACGCAGAATGCAGCAGATCTAAAGAAGTAAACCTCGAAAACAGTCCCCAATCGTACGGTGTGAGTGCCGTGCCTATGGGATGAATGGCAGTGGGTGAGTCTGTCTCAAACGGCACCTTCTGGGATACCAGGCGACCTCCCAGGGGTAATATAGCCTTACCAAGTATAGGGGCTCTACTTGGTGGACCTTATAATGCTCCCTTACTCGTGAGACCAGAATTGAGAGCACAGACATAAACTTAGAGCATAAGGAGAGCTCCACAATTGAGGACTCTGAAGAGGGTTTCTGCTCAGAGGCTCCGCAAATTGGGGCAGCTGGACAGAATACAGTTGAGCAAGGAGCAGGTGAGACTCCTCTGATTGGGGAGGAACACTCATCCCCTTGCAGTTTAAGTTCAGAGAAGCTTGAGGTCTGATAGAGAAGGTCAGCACTCTTGGTCTCCAAGTTACCAGAAAGAACTGCTGTGGTGCTGCCAAAAAGTGGGCGAGGAAGGCCAAGCTTGCAAAGGCTCCTACTGGGGACTCTAGCAGCGGCCAAAATTGGTCCGCTCGAGGCAGTAAGCCACAGACTCTGCAGAGGAGGCCAAATGAGTTATGGTGAGTACCATTTCTTTTATTCAGACCGATCTGCAGCATAGCATTGCTGCATCTGGAATTTTTACTAGAACAGTAGGCGATAAAGGAATTGACATGGCACTGATACAGGAACAATAGTATCACGAGGACTGTATCAGGGGAATGAATATTCCAGTATATACCCTGTATTCTGCGGGAAGAAAGGATAGACTCTGGGCTTGTATCCTTGCGAGGAACATAAATATATGGGTGCTGCAGGGATTCTCTTGTAGGGACTTAGTAGCAGTCCTAGTAAAGTATAATGAGGATGGGGCAGAAAGACGGCTGGTTGTCTGTTCCGTTCATCTGCCATATGATTCCGAAGATCCTTCCCCATCAAGGTAGCTGGAGGAACTCGTGCAATACTGTGAGAATGAAAACCTCTATTTAATAGTGGGGGTGTGACTCCAATGCACATCATACTGCATGGGGTAGCTTCAACTGCAATGGTAGAGGGGAGAACCTAATGGAATTTCTCAATTGTTTGAATTTGGAGATTGTTAATCGGGGCAACGAGTCCACCTTTCGCAGTGGTTCTAGGCAAGACGTGATTGATATTACCCTGGGGTCCTATGGAGTTCTAGAAAGCATCACTGTTTGGAAGGTTTCTTTAGAGCCCTCCCTGTCAGATCATAGACACATTCTGTTCACTCTACAGGGCTCTGCGCTGGTACCCCTGATCAGGAAACCTAGGGGCACCAATTGGGGCTCCTTTCGAGAGGGCCTGAGGGAAAAACTGGAGAGGGGCCCTGAGATGAACATGAAAGATGCAGTTGGATTAGGGCTTGCAGTTCATTGGGTTCAACAGGCCCTTATTACCGCCTATGAGGATAATTTTCCTCTTAGACCTGTTAGAAAAGGTAGAAAATCTCTGAGGTGGACATTGGAGCTAAAGTCCCTCAGAAGGGAAGTGAGACAGCTCTTTAACAGGTGTCGAGCAGACAACAATTCGAATAGCTGGGAACTCTACAGAGAGGCTCAATGGAGATATAGGAAGGAGGTACGAAAGGCTTCCAAAGAGACCTGGAGGACTTTCTGTAGCTACATAAATGATCTACCTAGGTCAGCTAGGTTACATAGGGCTCTATCTAGGGACCCTAAAATCAGGCTGGGATCTTTGCTGGCTCCTTCTGGACAGCATACACAATCTGAAAGGGAAACCTTGCATCTCCTGCTTGCCACACATTTCCCCAACTCAATTGTTATGGAGAGGGGAGCAGTACCTGCTGCTGCCTGCCATACCAAAAGTTTGGACTGGTGGGTGGCTGCGAGGATTGTTACCTATCAGAGAGTGGGGTGGGCGATTGATTCATTCGTCCCATATAAAAGACCAGGTATGATTGGGATATTCCTGGCTCTACTGCAAGAGGGACAGGAGGTCCTTATTCCTCACCTGGTCAGGATCTTTCGTACCTGCCTGGCGACTGGATATGTTCCAGCCATGTGGTGCCAGGTTACGGTAGTGTTTATACCTAAGCCCGGTAGGAATTCCTATTGCGGACCTGGGGATTTTAGACCTATCAGTCTCACATTGCTCTTACTTAAGACCATGGAGAGGCTGATGGATAGATTTTTAAGGGATGAAATTCTGGCGTTCAAGCCACTTCATTCCAACCAACATGCATACCAGGCTGGGAAGTCTGTGGAAACAGCTCTTCACAGCTCATGGTATGGGTTGAGAAGGCTCTTGACCAGCAGGAGATAGCCTTAGGAGTCTTTCTTGATACAGAAGGGGCGTTTAATAACACCTCCTATGACTCCATGTGTGTGTGCAGCACATGCTAGACATGGAGTAGATTACACCATCATACGATGGATTAGAGCCATCCTGGAGGGTTGGCTGGCCATGGCGACTCTCGGGGGACTTTCCAGGAGTGTCGCAGTGTCTACAGGCTACCCACAGGGAGGTGTTTTATCACCTCTCCTATGGTGCCTTGTTGTCAATGAACTGTTAACAAGGCTCAATGAGGGAGGTGTTTACTCACAGGGATATGCAGATGACATCTGTCTTCTAGTGGTGGGAAAATTCCCAAATACGGTATCAGGGCTCATAAAATGGGCCCTTTATACCATCAAAGTGTGGTGTGACGAGCTCAGTCTGTCGGTTAATCCTGACTAAACTGGGCTTGTTGCATTCACTAGGAGAAGGAAACTCCCAAGGTTCTTCGAGCCTCGTTAATCTGGGACAACCTTGCATCGCTCCATGTTGGTCAAGTATCTGGGAGTTATCCTGGATTCACGACTGACCTGGAGGGAACACGTGGATGTTAAGGTGAGGAAGGCTCAAAATTTGTTGTGGGCCTGCAGGAGGGCCTATGGTGTGACGTGGGGCCTGAGACCCAGGGTGGTTCATTGGCTCTACGTCTCTAACATCAGGCCATCCGTCACCTTTGCATCCTTGGTATGATGGCCTGGTTGTCAGACAGCCAGTGCCAAGAAGAAACTAAGCAGAATACAAAGATTAGCATGCTTAGGGATAACAGGAGCAATGTGCACCACTCCCACCAATGCTGTGGAAGCACTTATTTGCCTCCCCCCACTGGAGTTAGTGGTTCAGAGTGAGGCGAGGTCAGTTGCGAATCGTCTCTGGAGTCTGGGATGTTGGTTGTACCTATATTCCAGTAGAGGACACAGTAGTATTTTGATGCGGCTTCAATGGTCAGATCCCATATTTAATATGGGAGTTGACGTTATGAGGCCAGCATTCAATCTTGAACCCAAATATAGGGTTACTATGCTGATGAGGGAAGACTGGACTAAAGCAACTGGTGCCCCTCCTGCAGTCAAAGGGCTTGTCTGGTTTACAGATGGGTCCAAGATGAAGGAGGGGACCAGGGCTGGAGTCTATGGGCAATTTGCAGGAAGAAGGCTCAGCTTTTTGCTAGGCAGATATGCAACAGTTTTTCAGGCTGAGATATATGCTATCTTGGCCTGTGTTTACGAAATTCAATTTCAGAATAGACTGGAGAAATACGTGAGTATCTGCTCTGACAGTCAGGTGGCTTTGGAAGCTCTTCAGGCCATCAGAACGTCTCCTTTGGTCCACCAGTGCCAAAAGGCGTTGAATGACATCTCTACCCAGCATGCAGTGTGGCTATATATTATATCCCTGGACATGCTGGAGTAAGAGGTAATGAGATCGCCGATGAGCTGGCAAGGGGCGGCTCTGTTCTGGGGTTTCTTGGACCTGAGCTGGCCCTGGAAGTCTCTAGATGAGATATACAAAAAAGGCTTAGTCGCTGGTTGGTCAACCAGCATTGGACAAGATGGTGAGGCCTTGGTGACACCCAAAGACAGGCTCAAGAACTAATCTTGGGACCTAGTCTGGGTGCCGAGGCAAAAATTCTGTCCTTTAATAGGACTCAATCCAGGGCTGTAACTGGCCTTCTTACTGGACACAATACCCTGAGGAGACATCTTCACCTACTAGGGCTGCTGGACAGTCCATTGTGTAGGAGGTGTGGAGTGAAAGAAAAAACCTTGGCTCACATTCCTTGTGAATGTGAGGTTTTGGCCTCATTTAGACACGCGTATCTGGCCTCCTTTTACTTGGAACCAGAGAGTATTAAGAGTATAAGCTTGGGGGCCATCTGGAACTTCTTTAAAGTTACGGGGCTCCCATGATTTAATGTGGGGCACAAAGGGCCCATCATTAAGGCCTAGGTGCATCGGGGCTGTGAGGTCCCTAACCCAAGTGCAATCAATCAATCTATCTATATCTAAACATTAAAATAACACTACCATATTAAAGACACAGTCAGAAACATGAAACCAACTTCCACATCAGTGTGCACAATTTTTCCATCACTTACGATAACCACGCCACCTTTAAGCCAAAGCATTTAATAAAGATATGATAAACAAAATACTGTACAAAGAAAATATGCCTAATCTGTTCTTATGAATACGTAGTAAAACAAACAAACAAAAAAGACATTCATGTGTCATGCATTACAACATGCAGTAAGGTTTCAATTATGGTAATGAGTAAACCAACCCATGGAAAATTTCTTGTTTTAGCAGCATATTCAAACACATATCATTGGAATGGGATGAGTAACAGCCACATCTTTCTCAACAACCCAACACCCAGCACACCCAACAATTTAAATGGTATACAGGTAATTCCCTTCCAGCTCCTTCAAACGATTCGTTATCAAAAGAAGTACCAAAATAATTTTAATCAAAAGAAGTATGAGTGCAAAACCAATACATGCAGGTTCAAAAGCATTACTTATCTTCCAGTAGCACTACTATGCACAACATATATCATTTAATGACTGTAATTCTTGATGCTGAAAATGCTGTACACACATTCATACTGAATGGAAGGTAAAAGAAAAATACAGCTATTTCAGTACATCACATTTAACCCTTGGCCATGTACAGGGTAATTCATAAGTCCCTCTGGGATTTCCGACCTCTGCAGTACAGTAGCTGGGATGGTCACACCGAAGGGGAGCATGTCAACAAAGGGAGAGACACCTCAAGTTTCTGTCCAACCTTACAGGTGCTCGATATGTCCGGCTTGGTGATGCAGCAGATGTCAATCCTGTAATCAAGTTCCTGCCACACACTTTGCAACATATGGCAGTCGATAGCAGCGACTGCCTCCATGATCCTTTGTCACAGCTGTGGTAAATCACGTGGCATCGGGGGCACGTACACACGATCCTTGATGTAACCTCATAAGAAAAAATTGCTGGGGGTTAGGTCAGGTGACCATAGAGGCCAGGTAAGAAGAGGAGAGTCATTGTGAGAAGCGCGCCCAAGCCAACGACTGGGAAGATTAGCAGTGAGGTGAGCACAGACATCAAAATAGAAGTGCGGTGGGGCTCCGTCTTGTTGGAAAATGAAGTCCTCACTGTCTTCCTGTAATTGTGGCATTAGCCACAGTTGCAGCATGTCCAGGTAGTTGATACCGGTAACAGTTGGCTCTGCAAAGAAAAATAGTCCATAGACTTTGTAAGAGGAAACGGCACAAAACACATTCACTCGTGTTCCATCGTTGCATGAGGATTTTCTGTGCTCCAAATGCATACGTTGTGACGGTTAACCTTATCACACACGTGAAATGTCACCTCGTCAGTGAAAACCAGTTTCTCAGCAAACCCGTCTTCCTCTAGCTGCTGTTGGAAATCCACACAGAAGTGAAAATGAAGATTGTGATCCTGGGGATTCAGTGCCTGCAACAGCTGCAGCTGGTATCCTCTCACACGAAGACGCTGGCACAGAATGCACCTAACACTTGACTGAGGCATCTGCAATTCCCAGCTTGCGCAATGTGTTGACTTCTGAGGGCTCCTGACAAACTTTTCTTGCACATGCTCGACAGCCTCGGCCAATGGCCCCTGACAGCCTGTTTATTTCACAGCGCACAGGCAGCCACTCTGCTGGAATTTCATGTACCACTCACGAACTGTTTTGTCTGTAGGTGGTTCTGTGTGGTACATGGTCTGAAGCCTCCATTGTACCATCACAACTGACTCAGTTTTGGCAAATTCCAAGAAACAGAATGCTTTCATATTCCCTGTCCACACCATGTTAAGTCACGACTGTTCCCTAGCGGTGAAACCTGCAAGTACGCCATGGCGCCTGGTACACAAAAAAACTTGGACAGATTCTCTACCTATTGATATGCTCCTTTCTGCTGTCTGTCTTGGTCGTTGCGCAGCCGAGTTCGGAAGTTCCGGAGGGACTTATGAATTACCCTGTATAGTATAGTAACATGAAGTGTTTCTCACAGCACACTCAGTGCAACATGTTACCTGACCTTACTTGCTGGCTTTGCCCAGTACAGGCACTGCCAGCTGAAAATAAAATGGTGTTTCTTCTAGATACAATCCTTACAGAGGAACAAATCACTCAAATATAGAAGCAAATTTTATATGTGCATGGTAGTCTCCTTAATTGTGAAAATACATAAAACGTTTCTACAGTGAACACCTCAATCACTCAATTTCCTACAGACCAAACTGTTGTTAAGGTACGAACTGAAACATACAAGGCCACAGTTTATGGAAATGCCCTCTTTTGCTCGTTCACCAGTAGCTCCAGTCCTCTTAAGGCGTTCTGATCCTGCCAGATCAACAAAATGGAACTTAGCTGTAAGAGTTTCAAACTCACTCGATGGGTCAGTTGTTACTACAGATTCCCCATCATCTATTGTCTGAAAAAAAAAAGTGAACAATACTAAAATTAGATGTTTTGTAAATTTGTATGTGGCATCAGGAACACATTTAAAACAATAATAAAAGTGCTGAGTCTACCACCAGAATGCATGCCTTACAAAAACAACAAGCACACTCATTAATTTGTAGTAAGAAGTATTCATCTACATTCTGAAATAACATCAAGTGTCACCACTGCAACCACTGGACTCCATCCTGAACTAATTTCATCCTATCAGCCTTCTCCTTACTCACCATCCACTGTTATACAACTTCATGGCAGTTTCTCTCCTCCCCCCCCTCCCACCTCTACAAAACTGAATTCCAAGACCGCCTCCACCAAAACTCTGATGTCCAGCTTGTATTCTCTAGCTAAGCTACTGAGGATGTTCAGTAAGTGAGATTTGCTAGGTAATAAGTACACTAATGCATTAGCCCCATCTTGGCACAAGTTTATAAACTGCAAGTGACTTTCTGCAATTTTCACTGTAACCAAGAGTAAGTTTGATATACAGTGAGGCATGAAGAAAACTTCAGCTGCCTTGTGACTAAGGTTTTCATAACATTGAATATTATAAGTGTGATCTTACATGTTATGATGGCATGTAGTTTCACAGGTGGTTACAGCTGTTTTGAAGGAACCAACCAACTCACTGTTCAAGGCCTCCCCCCCCCCCAAAAAAAAAAAAAAAAAAAAAAAAGAGAAAACACTCTCCCCCCCAAT
>Ga0123354_10013606_pt1 | contig 12635 bp, 6 predicted proteins | sample TergutLab28metaG_2_FD_97872 | JGI IMG/M metagenome (GOLD analysis project Ga0123354, IMG submission 97872) | Labiotermes labralis P4 segment gut microbial communities from Petit-Saut dam, French Guiana - Lab288 P4 | ecosystem: Host-associated > Arthropoda: Insects > Digestive system > Gut ... | reverse complement strand
TACCTAGTTGCATCAAGTTGGCATTTCACTTTATTTCACGGTACACAAAACATTATATAGCATACGTGTTACATGCCTGACCGTGACGTTATTTTGAATTTAGGATTTTAACAATATTTTGTGTAAAGATACCAAAGCCAGCATTTGGAAATATGTATGTAAAACTGAAGTATACTTACTGTAGTGTTATATTTAGACTTCTTACCTCAAATAGTGTAGGATCGCCACAACTCAGTGCAAATGTTAGTAACTTAAAAGAAGTACATGTGTGATTGCATAAGGAATGACGACAGCCTAAGAGAAACTGTAGTTCTGTAATGAAACAACAACAGATAACGATGGAGAACTGGATAGACAGAGACAGACAGGAGTGCAAAGCAATGACGAGATTCCAGAAGTGTTCATAAATATGTTGATGTCGTCACATTTGCTGAAATGGTCCCGCTTGCATTTGCAGAACGCAAACATATATATATAAAAAAAAAGGAAAGCCAGTTTCCCGTTAACTCACTTTCCCATTCCAGTGCAGTTGTAACCGAGTGCCTACGGACCTAACGCAACTTACATAATGAAGGAGACGAAAATTGGATACAAATGTTACGGCCAAGGGCAACTTCTGGTGCTGCCGCCTGGTTGAATTTGAACCATAATCTCCCTAATACAACTGCCTAATTGAAGAGAGAAACTGCTGTATTGAAGTATACTTTTTCCCCGAGTTTTTGGTCAGCGCGTAATCACGTGTTGCCGTTGTGAGCAGCAAAAAACACGGGAAAGCACGTAGACCCAGACTGTTATTTTAAAAGTTAGAATATACTAGATACAAGCGCTTACCTCTCTGTAACACGAAGTTCGCAAAAGGAATATCTCACACCTCAACGAAAACACTTCGTCTTCTTATATGGATTTACTGGTTAATGCTTATAAGAGGGAACAGTAAAGCAATCCCATTACAGACCCGGACAGACCCTGAGGGCCCCACGAGGTTGAAGGTTCCAGATTTCAAAACAATCGGCACATGAAGGTGGTAACGTTGTCAGCCCTATGTACCGGCCGCCTGTACCCCAGGAAATATTCCTGGTACTCATTTTTATTAGAGGCTGAGTCAAATCCAGGGCCATAGTGCCGCCGGCAGGATTATATCAATAAAAAATTCCAATAACACCATCGGGAATTGAACCCGCGACCTTTCGGCTTGTAGCGGAGTGCCTCAACCAACTGCGCCACGTCGTACCCCTCTATAAGAGGTAGCAGGTATAAATTTTAAGAATTTCGTAAGAAACTACACGCGTAAAATGTTATGTTTTGAATATTAAAGTCGGCGTTATTTATTGTAACCACTTTGTTTTTAAGGGTTTAAATGATCTACTATCTACAAGAAGAACCAACGTTTAGGTTACAGAAGTTAGCCTATTTCGTCCACAAAGTGTGAGAGTACTTAACAGTTCTTTGTGGTAATAATCACAAAAAGACCAATTATTTAATACTTATCAGAAGACAAATTTTGTAAGACGGATATATTGTTTCTTTAAAAGTACGAACTATATGCTTTCCAGTATAACGCATGAAACGGATGGAGGAGATGGATAAATCATAAGCTTAACTAAATATATAGAAGCTTCATTAATAGTATGTCAAATCAGAGGAACAATATATGAATATTTTGATTTTCATATACCCTATTCATAATTATAATCGGAGGGATATTAGTATTATTTATATACATAACAAGACTAGTCCCAAACGAAATATTCTCGCCATCAAACAAAATGCTAATAATCACATTAATATTACTGCCCATCTTACTATATACAATACCAACAGTAACCAACAACAAAGAAATAAATATACACGACACTATAATAGAAAACGAAATTACAACCACAACAACCGTTATATACAACCAAATAATAGGAATTATAACAACAATATTAGTACTATACATATTACTAACACTAATTGTGGTTGTGAATATTATCAATGTATCTAAGGGACACACAAGATAATGAATAAACCCAAACGAAATAAACACCACTTATTTAAAATTGCGCGGTAGCACAGTGGTTAAGGTTCTGTGCTACAAATAGAAAGGTCGCTGGTTCGATCCCAGCTGGTGTCATTGGAATTTTTTATTGACATAAAATCCTCCCGATTGCACTATTGCCCTGGGGTCGACTCAGCCTCTAACAGAAATGAGTACCAAAATATTTCCTGGGGGTAAAAGCGGCCGGTGCGTAAGGCTGACAACCTTAGCACTATCCTGAGCTGTTGTTATGAAATCTGGGATCCGTAACTTCCTGGAACCCTTTGGGCTACTACAGGCCTGTAATGGGACTGATATAATGGGATGATTCACTGGATTAGGTAGTCGGACAAACCTTTAAAGATTTTTGATCCTGGAGAGTATTTGAAGTCCATTTCGATCTTCGGCTTCAAAGACAAATATTCTGTCGAAACACAAGACTCCAGTAGCAGAACAGAAGCGCTGAAACCGCCGGTACACAAGCGTGACACTTTCCGGGACGGCTCAGAACTTTCAGAAAGCCTGAACTTACCACTTTCTCATATGAGAAAGTTCACAGTATTTCTCTTCTTTCAAAGAGATAAACGCCACAGCCAATGATAGCAAAGAGAGCTTCTGACGTAACACTGAAAGATGAGTTGCGTTTGTTTTTCTACAGGTCACATATGCTTCGAAGGCTACTGAAGATGACAAACCAAAAAAAAAAAAGGGGGACGGGATTTTGTAATCCATTCTCAGGATCTCGAGCAGGACGACAGGTTGACTGAGAGACCCATCTTGACAGGTAAAGCTGATTTTGTGTTCAAAGGTTAAACCGGCAAAACGAAGAAAATCCAGAGAAAGTTCTATTAACTTTCTCTGTACACTGTGGCGTCGCAGTGTGGCGTCTTTTTGCCTGTGGTCATGGTACAATATTTATTCTTTCGTCTTGATCGTTGCTATAAGATAGTCGTAATATTAAAGCTTAAAACTCAAGAATTCCTGTATTTTCGGACATCTTATATTGTACACGACTTGTATCTTTTGCCAGTGCCTACTAATGTAGTACCTGCACGTGTAACAGTCACACACCAAAAAATTTACTCGCACGTGTCTTAAGCTAAGCACAAAACGGCAATTATAAAAGCGCAAAGAGGCAGCGAATCATAAGAACGAATTGAATAAAATTCTCTTTGACATCTTAAACGATTCACTGACATATCCATATATTTTCACTTTTTTGAATCCCCCTCCCAATTTGTTTCGCCCTATTTTTGTGTGTTATTTCTGGCCCACGGGCTGCCACTCCTCATTATTTCCCCATTATTTATGTATTCTTTCGCTTCTAAACTCTTAGTGCTGCCATAATTCTGCCCTTTCTCTTCGTCGCTTGTGTAGAGACATTATGTCGTATCTTGCCTCTTCTTCATCCTACCATTACGTCTAGCGCACAGTCTAATATACAAGCTAATGTTTCTGTCAGAATGGCGTGAATTTCCTTCGGCGCCTTGCCTTGCAGGAAAAAAAAAAACCTTGATGACAGCTCGCGTCTCGATGTTTTTGAAATCTCAAGAGTCCCTGACATGCTTCCGAGCTTGTTTCCTCCCTGGTCGGGCTAAGGACTTATCAGCACCCCGGTAAGTGCAACACGACATGACGTCTGTAACTCTATTGGACGGACTTACTACGAAAAAGTCATCGGAATCATCGTGCAGCCGTATTTCATACGGTGCATCTTCCGTTTTCTAAGCCCACTGGAGTAATACGGACTATTCCGAGAACCCTGTCCCGAATTTTTATTACTGAGCAAAATTGTGAAATTTATTACTTTCGCCTTTCTCGTGCAGGTTACTATAGTTTCAATATTTTTATCCTCCATTTTGAACAACACCAACACAATAACTCGGCAAACATAAGAGTGTTATCGATCGTCTGACATAGGAAATGTAAACACTTCACCTTGGCAATGCTTAAAAGGAGCAATTTTGAAATATTGTAAAAAATATCGCCGTCAGTGAAGAATGACAAATCAATACCATAAAGTACTTTTTATTTTTAAATTTAGGTGCAAAACACTACAAAATACAGCATTATTAAATTACCATATGTAAGTATCATAATCTACATAGCATATAGTAACAACAAAAAAAGGTAAAGTGATCCCGTTGCAGGTCCGGTGTGGCCCACAGGATGGGTACAGGTATAGCTCTAATCTTCCATGACCGCGGTACTAGAAGAGGATGAGTGGTCAACAGCACGCCCCGGCCGCACTTTATCCCCGGGAAAGACCCGGTACCCATTGTACAGGAGGATGGGTGGGCCCCAGGGCCGGTGTGGAAAGGTGGAAAATCTCGTCCCCACCGGGATTCGATCCCTGACCGTCCAGACCGTACTCAGTCGCTATACCAAATGAGCTACACGGCCTACATATACAAACAATACTTCTGATAAATGCAATACTCAGCTCGCAAAATAAAGTCATCCACCTATTATCGGCTTATACAATAACTGCCTGTTGGGAGCAGGGAACAGAACATGTGGAGGGCAGTGCAGTTACTTCCTTACTTACTCCATGGTGCAGAGTCCTTCTTGAGCAGCTAACTAGTTTGCAGCTAGTCAAGAAATCCCCCGTATTTCACGGAACCCGAAGGTTCATTACCGCACTCACAAGCGTCTGTCACCTGTCTCTATCCTGGGCCGGCCCAATCCAGTCCATATAACCACATCCCACCTCCTGGAGATCCATCCAAATATTATCCATCCATCTACGCCTAGGTCTCCCCAGTGGTCTCTTTCCCTCCGGTTTCCCCCCTCTCCTCACCCATATGCGCCACATGCCCAATCCATCTCATTCTTCTCGATGTTATCACCCGCACAATATTGGGTGAGGAGTACAAATCATTTAGCTCCTCCTTATGCAATCTCCTCCATTCCCCCGTTACCTCGTTCCTCCTCGGTCCAAATATTCTCCTCAACACCATGTTCTCAAACACTCTCGGCTTCCTTTCCTCCCGCAATGTCAGCGACCATGTTTCACACCCATACAAAACAAGAGACAAAATTATATTTCTATATATCTTGATCTTTAAGTATTTGGATAGCAACCTGGAAGACAAAAGGTTCTGCACAGAATGATAGCAAGCATTTCCTGACCTCAATCTGCTCTTCATTTCTTTCACAATAGAATTTTGATTTGTTAAAATTGTTCCCAATATATAAACCCTTCCACCCTCTCGAAGGTACTATTATCAATTCTCACACTCCGAATTCGTCCTGCATTCTGATCTCGAGACATGACCATGTACTTAGTTTTATCAGCACTCACTTCCAATCCTATCTCCCTAGTAGCAGCTACTAAAGCTTCTGCATTTTCCTTTACAGTATGTATACTTCCTCCCAGTATATTAACATCATCGGCATAAGCCAGCAGCTGATGTGTACCATTTAGTTTCAAGCCATCCTGGTTTACCTGAACCCTCCTAATGGGAAGGCAGTGCAGTTACACAATTTAAGTTTGGAATGAATACACAGAAATACAAGGACTGTAGATGATGCTATGACAAATCTGGAATGACAAAGGAAGTAAATTATACAAACGACATTTGTAACAGTTGTGGCAGAATCTCTGTCCGCACATATTGCTCCAAATTACGACTTTACTTACATTTAAATTTTTTTTAACGAATTTAACTGAGTTTTCATGTACTTTGATATTATGTAGTTCTTCTTAGTATGTTTTAAAGACCAATTTTGAACTTTAGAATGACCTGAGGTATGTCGAAACACGTAGATCTACAATATAAATACAATTAAAGTAAATAAATTATGACCACCAACACGACTAAGCTTTGGTGTTTTTTGAAGCAACATGCTTCGACCCACGTGGATCATCTTCAGGATAAATACATGTAAAATTCTAGAAGGCACGATATATTGCTTTTACAGTTTCCAGGAAGGACAAAATTAGGAATACTATTATTAAACAAAAAGATTAATGTTGTCCGGTTTCTTTTAGACGATATTAAAACCAAACAACTTTAATTGTCTGGACATGTTCAAAGAATGGAAGAGGGGAGATTACCAAAAGAAGTTATGAAATGGAGCCCACCAGGAAGAAGAAAACGAGGTAGACCTAAACTTATCTGGGCGGAAGGGATTAGAGGACTGATGGGGGAAAAGGGATTAATGGAAGAAGACTGGAATGACAGAGACAGCCGGAGGAAGAAGATAATATAATTGTCAAATGTGCGCAGGAAGATGTGGAAAAATTGTAAACCTGGTAATAAATAAATATATTCAGTACCTTCCTTTTAGTGTTCTTATATTTACAGGTTTTTTGCTTGACTAGCAGTGAAAAGCTGTGAAACGGACATCCCTATATGTTATCGTATAACTAAATAAATTACCAGCGCCAACACAACTCAGTTTTGGTTTTCGGACAGACATTGATTTAATTTTTATAAATTAATTATAATATTACAGGGTCTGTATACCGTCAAAGTAGAAACACGTATGCACACACGATACATAATTTCAGAGAACTATCAGATTATTTAAAGAAATGAAATAAATACATGAATAAATATATAAATCAACTGCTCGACGTAGATTAGTATGGAACAGAGAAGGAGAGAAAAACTGGAGTGAAAGAAACAATTCACTTTGAAAGAAGAATAATTACTTTCCTCTTCAGTGCTCTATGCTCCCTGCTACATGTCCAGAACAAAGTCACTACAATCATGTTTTTTTTTTTAAATTTCCCTTGCGATTTGAATACTTAACAAAGATCTATTGAAACTGAAGCGAAGTATACAGTGGAAAGAAAAGAGAGAGAGAGAGGGAGAAAATAGGGGTAAAAGCCAACGTAAAAAAAAATGCCAAAGTCACAGGTGCTGTACAAGTGTTGGAAGAGGGGAAGGGTAGCATTCATTGCAACGGTTGCATATTTGCAATGCAAACAGCCTAACAGTTAACTCAACTGTTTGCGTTAGTTGAACTTGGGATGGAATGGAATCCCATATTTTAAGGAGAGGGGAACTGAGCGACTTTTTTGTCCATCCCACTTTAACTGTACCACATTTACAAACTAAGGTCCTCTCCGCAAACTAGGAGCGATTTTTAATATGCAGGTTGTTAGGAACAAATCGAGTAGGTTGTAAACCGACACGTATTGCAGGTTCAACAGATGAGATACAAATCTGACTAAATTCCGGCTCTATGTTAAATACGGTTTTGTAATTTTCGATTCACAAAATACCTAAAATGGGACATGAAATTTGGAGAATCTCTCCGTACGTCTATCACGCAACGTGCCCAGTGGATTTTAAATAAATTCTGTTCTGGTCAAAGGCACTGAAGTTTACACACTGACTATACAGTATGTAAATCCAGCTTATCATACATGAGCCGATCCCAGTGGCCGAGCGGTCTAAGGCGTGGGTTGGCTGCCGCTCACTCGCTGGGATTGTGGGCTCGAATCCCGCCGGGGGCATGGATGTCTGTCTCTTGTGAGTGATGCGTGTTGGCAGTTAGAGGTCTCTCTGCGTCGGGCTGATTATTCGTCCAGAGGAGTCCTACCGAGTGAGGTGTGTCTGAGTATGATCATGTTGTCTCGACAATGAGGAGGTCTTGGCCACTAGGGGGCTGTTACGTCATGGGGAAAAAATGTTAGTGCGCCGTCAGTTGGATTGAAGAGTGCATAGTGTGCCTACTGCACGGATTGGGTTATCGTTAAGTGCACTAAGTTCCTTTTTGTCTGTATTTGTCCAAAATTTCTTCTATTCTACAAAAAGTCAAATTTGTTTTTTATAGTATTGTTGAATGTGTAATTCCAGACGTTTCAAAGGCTTGAGGTGCTTTCATCTTCAAACGTAAGTGGTCAAAGAGTCTTTAACCTCGAACCTTGCAGACGAAGACGCCAATACGCTGCATACCGTCTACAACAATGCATCCAAAAACACAGTGTCATGTCACAGACAATCTCAGTCTTCAGCAATAAAGCTATGAGAAGCTTAAATCTCGCAAATTTAATGATCCATAAAAGGCGGATAACCTGGTAACCAGACCAGCGACAATTGGCTACTAAATTATGCTACTGAGGCAGACGTGGATTGATTACTTAGTCTAAAAAGCTGGGAATCAGTCCTGAGACCGTGGAAGTACGTAGGCATATCAAGCTTATTCGCCTTACCCCAAGTCCACCTCATCTCTTCAATTGTGGTGATTGTACGAGGTGCTACCCAAAAATTCGAGGAATTTAAACAGGGCGCTCGAACCGGTTGTCGTATGCCCTTCCGCCGCTAGATGTGGCTAGCAGTATGCTTTGTGAATCAGTGTGCCAACAGTTGTCAGACTGACAGGAAGTGTATTTAAGTTCAGTGCGATTTTGTGAGGTTATGTTTTAGTGATCCGGCGTAAATTTTAGCACATACCGAACACACCTTTACTTTTGTGATTTCAGGCTTCCTCCGCAATGTAGATGATACTTTCGTTCTTTCGTAAAGTAACAGAGCTTAGTAGGAGAAATTAGTTCCTGACCTTTTGGAATAACCCGTAGGTCCCATCTTCATGGATTAAGCAGTAGTGACCCTTAAAGATGGAACAAAGTGGTATTCCCGAAACGTCCGTTACTAGCCTCCAGTCTGTGTTGCGTTACATTTCGGAAGATCGAAGATCTGAAATTTTATCCTGTGTCTAAAATCATGCTTGAGAACTTACATTTCGTTAAGGCAATACCACGCGTTCTTTATTTCTAAAATAAATGCACATAAGTAGATAAATTCAGGCTGAGGGGAATTTAGAATCAATAAAATATTGCTGGATAAACATTTAACTCTTATTTTTAAAAAAACAATAAGCAGCCCACACGTCTACAAGCTTCCCATGTTTCACCCAGAAGCATCCAGCAATATCACTGCAGGCCCACTAGACATTGACAAAGAAGTACAACTTGGTTCTACAACTATAGCGAATCATTTAATTCGCATACCAACTAATATACATACATTAAATTTCACATTAAAACATTTTATGTATGTGCATTAGTTGGTATGCTAATTAAATGATTCTACGAAATGCACGGTGCAACGATAAAGATGACTGTAGGGAAGTTACAGGACATCTATAATTATTTCAGTAATATAATTTTAAATCGGAACACCCAAACATTATTTATGGCCATTATACTTCTTTATTTGCTGCAACTGATTTGATGCCGTGTCGACTGGTAAAAAGGACTGTAGTATCTGAAGACCAGTGTTTTTTTTGAGAGGGGGGAGATACGACTGTGTGTCTTTCAGTACCTAGGACAAAACTCACAGTAACAACGCACTTACTCCACGTCACAGTACATAAAACTCTGAAGGTGGAGCAGGAATGATTATCCGAGCCGCTGGTACATTTGTACCGAAAACATACACCATTACATTTTCATTCAGATCGATAAGAAATTCAAGTGTGGACGTGCAGTGTCACGTTGCACGTCAACACCTGCTCCGACCGTAACCGTATCATCCATTTGATGTGACGGCCAAATACCGACAGCGCACCGAACAAGCCCGTAACGTGACCGCGTAACCAACTTTTGATATGTTACGCGGTCACGAGCTCCGTTCACACTGTCACGATACGGTGTTACGTTACGCGGTAACGTTACAAGTGTGAACCCACCTAAAGGCTCAATTTAATTGTTAATAGAGTAATCGGATCCTCACCGTTCAGTCGATTGATACGGTTCGCCGTGATGATACGAGAACTTCTCCGACATCGCTGTCAGGCGGGAAGCCTAAACGTCACTTTACAGGCAACATGTTGTAAAGACCAGATAATTTACAATAGAGGACCAACTAGATGCAACAATAACAATTTATTCATCTTCAAAAACAGCTCAAAATGTTTCGAGCAATTCTTTGCCCATCATCAGGAGCGTAAGACTGTGAATTACAGAAGATGGTACACTGTCCCCATACCGCCGCACTCCGGACATCCTGACCGACAACATTCTGGAGACAGTATACCGCATGATGTAATTCACATTCTTACGCTCCTGATGATGGGCAAAGCATTGCCCGAAGCATGTTAAGCTGTTTTTGAAGATCAATAAGTTGTTATTGTTGCATCTAGTTGGTCCTCTATTATATTGACGACGCAGGTCAAAAACACATCAAAATGATTAAGTAGAGGTGGTGGTATACTGTCCCCGATTGTTGTCGGTCGGAGGTCCGGAGTACGGCGGCATGGGGACAGTATACCATCATCTGTAATTCACAGTCTTACGCTCCTGATGATGGGTAAAGAATAGCCCGAAACATGTTGAAGTGGTTCTGAAGATCAATAAACTTTTACTGTTGTATCTAGTTGGCACTCTACTTTATTTTATTGATGACGCGCGGTCAAACACATGTCAAAACCAGATAATTTGTTGCTATCACGGGCTGCCGAAACATGTAGCACTTTAATACTTGTCATGAATTGTATTTTATTAAGTGTATTTTTTGGCTCATATATTGATAGATTTTTGTACTTTGATATTGGAAAACGTACTTGAAAATCACAAGTACTAGGAATCTAGTGGCTTATTCTAGGGCCTAGAATACTCTCAGAAAAACAAAATGCCAAATCCATAAAAAACACAGAGTAACAGATTCCTTACTAACATTGTTGCTGCCAGCCAAAGCTTTGGACTTATACATAAATCCAAGAGTAGCTTTTGTACTTAAACATGTAACACTGAATATCCATTGTTATGCAGACATTGCATGAAAGAAACAGAACAAACCCTGCCTGTTCCAAAATTACAGCTTACACGCTGTTGCATGGATTTCTACCAAATTTGATACTGCATTTGTTAATTGTATACGTTCAAAAGGATTTAACTGAGGCTCCTACTAGTTGGCTATAACTTATATTTTGTGGGAAGTCCAAATTTAAGTTTCATTAGTTTCATAAGCGGAAAGAAAATACTAAAATCGCTAAGCCAATGTAATACTGTATAAACTATTATCTTTAAATAGTTATCGTCTTGAAGGGCAAAGGTAAAGATAAATCAGTCCCGTCACAGGCCTGGAGTGGCCCAGAGGGTTTCAGGAAGTTAAGGTTCCCAGATTACTTGACAACGGCACAGGATGGTGGTAAGGTTGTCAGGTCTACGCACCGGCCGCCTTTACCCCCAGAAAATGCTCCTGGTACTCATTTCTGTTAGAGGCTGTGTCGACTCCAGGGCCACTGTGCGATCGAAAGGGTTATGAAAACGAAAAATCCAATGACACCATCTGGAAACTAACCAGCAACCTTCCAATTTGTAGCACAGCACCTTAACCACTGTGCCAGCGCGGTCCCCCGTCTTGAAGGGTATTGAACAAAATATAAAAAAAATTATGGTCATTATATTCTTAGAGAAACAAGACAAATCCATTGATACGTATCTTGTTTTTACAACGGGATATACAGGCCATAATGGCTTTCTCTGTTTATAAAAATGTCTCGTTTCTCTGCTTTTTAAATCCGGTATCAAGTAACGTACCTGCTGTATTCGCAGACGCTCTGTACCTCACATTGTGTGTGTGTCATTCTTCGTCTTGTTAGAATGTCAGAGCCTTGTTAAGTTACGATATTCTATTCCGTCATCCCGCACATCTTGCATTCATACTTCCCTCTGTCCTCCATTAGGCTGATGACTAGCAAATCTGCCTCAGTTACCTGGTAACCGTACGGTATTCTCCTCAAACCATGACACAATACATGAAATTCCATAAACCTGCTTCAAGCCCACGTTTAAGAACTCCGTGCTTAGATGCAGGAAGACTAGAATCAGCTGTGGTAATTATGATATGCTGCTATCCATATTCTTGCGACTGCTAACAGGTACGAGAGAAGGCAACATTGTATGATTTACTATAGATATGCAAACAAATCTAAACTCGTAAAAAAATTCTGAGACAATACATACGCTCGAATAAAATTATATGTAGTGTGAATAAATTGCTGTACTGACACCTCCAACTGACATAGAGCAGTTATGATTTCGAAGTATTCCAAGCTCAGTGGCGGTATTACTTGTTTGATCGTGAGGCAGTACGTGTGCGTTTGGTCAAGGTAACAGGAAAATTTTCAGTGTGGAGAGAAGGACGTAGCGTTATTTTACTCTATCTTTATCGCAAGCCGTGAAGACTTAGGGGGAATATAGTAAGGAAATGTACACTTCGTTTTTCTATACAACTTTGTTTCAAACAATTTTCTCTACCATTAATACGTAAGGAATAACTCTCGAGATACGTGTGTACGAGGTGTGGCAATAAAGAAACCGGATTCATGCTCTAACCCTTTATTGAAAAACAATTAGACAATCGAAATATTATCCCCTTCAATGTAGTCCCCTCCCCGATCCCTACACCGCTCAATGCTAATTTTCCACTTTTGGAAGCAGTGCTGCAGGTCATCTTGTGTTAAGCTGTTCAAGAGTTGCGTCGCGTTTGCTTTCACTGCATCCACGGACTCGAACCTGGTTCCTTTGAGGGCAGACTTGATTTTCGGGAAGAGAAAAAAGTCGCACGGTGCTAGGTCCGGAGAGTACGGTGGATGTTCCATCACTGGAATGTTGTTTTTCGCCAAATACCTCTTCACAGATAGCGCGTTGTGT
>Ga0123354_10013603_pt1:10000-12635 | contig 12635 bp, 5 predicted proteins | sample TergutLab28metaG_2_FD_97872 | JGI IMG/M metagenome (GOLD analysis project Ga0123354, IMG submission 97872) | Labiotermes labralis P4 segment gut microbial communities from Petit-Saut dam, French Guiana - Lab288 P4 | ecosystem: Host-associated > Arthropoda: Insects > Digestive system... | reverse complement strand
CCCCAGAAAAAAATACTTGTTGCGCCAGTGGTTTATAGTGTGACCGACCGAGAGATTACAACGTGACTGACAAGAGAGAGACTTTGCGACCGAATGGGTGACATCGGCCGTCTGGTAGTGCAGCATGACACAACAAATCATGCGTGTTCCAAACTGATGAGTCGTGCTACAGCAGTTTGCTAGGCCTGGGTTGGCTGTTCTGTGTGTGTGTGTGTGTGCCTTTACGGGAGTTCGGTCCACTGCGTACTTTATACCGTGTCGATTTCACACATCTCGCGCCCAGATGTGTCACCGGCACCACGCTAAAATCAATACGACGGGTAATTTTTGAGACGCAAAAAGCCTCGTTACGGAAGTAACGTCATGCAGCGGAGTCCTTGCTGGAAAGCTGACAGTTGCTCACATGGTTTCCCTGTTCGCATATGATGGAACCAGAATATTTCTCTTATGCCATATTTATTTAAATGTCTCTTTCGATGCTACTTACCTTCTACTCCCAGTTCTCCCAAGCTGTCTCTTTACTTCATGTTTTTTCCTTCAGATCCGTACATGCACTTTATCTTTGGTAACACCAACAAATACACAATTCTACAATTATGCTTATTACTATTAATTAGCTCCTACATGTTTGGGTATTGTGACCATCCTCAGGCAGCTTACACCAAGGTTTCATTATAATTTACAGCACTACGCAGTTTATAATAAACATATATTTGTTTTGATGTAAATACTACAAATGTATTTTTATGTTTTGCTGACCGTGCATCTCAGTATAATCTTAGTAATTAACCAACTTGATGCACAAAATTTTGCTATATAATACGTTTAATAAATGCTCTACATGTTTCGAGCTCTATGTGCTCATCATCAGGAGGTCAAAATTGTATGATAGGGCACCTGTTATCGTCACACCTGTAGGTGGCCGTCCGGTGCACAGTCCTCTCTCAACCTGTGCACGGGACGGCCACCTACAGAGTGTGATGATACAAGATGCTGTATCATACAATTTTGACCTCCTGATGATGAGCACATAGTGATCGAAACATGTAGAGACATTAAACGACTGCCACCGGGTGAAAACCCAATTGCAGTTAAATAAATATTATTATTATATTATAATAAACTTATTATAAGACAAAATGTTGTGCATCAGGTTGGTTAATTACTAAGACTACAAATGCATGTTTACTGTAGATTACGTACAGCTGTGAGTTTTAATGGAAGAACGCGGTGGCGCAGTTGGTTGAAGCACCGCCCTACAAGTCGGAAGGTCGCGGATTCAATGCCCATAGTGTAATTGGAATTTTTCATTGATGTAATCCTTCCGGCTGCACTATGGCCCTGGGGTTGACTCAGCCTCTAACAGAAATCTGTACCAGGAATATATCCTGGGGGGTAAAGCGGGCCGGTGCGTAGGGCTGACAACCTTACTACCTTCATGTGCCGACTGTCTTGAAATCTGGGATCCTCAGCCTCCTGGAACCTTCTGGGCCTGTCCAGACCTGTAATGGGATTGCTTTATCTTTGACTGTAGGCTTTAATGAAATCTTGGTGTAAGCTGCCTGAGGATAGTGAGAATGTCGGAACACGTAGTAGCTAAGAAATGGCAAGAATACATAGTTGTAGAATTGTGCATTTGTTGGTGTTGTTGTAACCAAAGTTTTAACATATCTTAAAGCACGGAATGTACAATATAGAACTGTACATGCATGTTTCTTCCCACTCGTGTTGGCCACACGAACCACCTAACCTAACCTAACCTAACCTAATCTAACCTAATCTAACCTAACCTAACCTAACCTAACCTAACCTAACCTAACCTAACCTAACCTAACCTAACCTAACCGTCCTTTATCTCCTCACCCTACTAATATCTGTTTAAAGAACACAAATATTTGAACCCCCCCCCCACTTTATGAAATTTTCTCCAGTTTGCCTTTACTTCCCTCCTCTTAACATTCCTCATTACTTCAGATACACCGTTGAAGTTGCAGGCCTGCAGCTGACTGAAATTCAAGGCCCTTGTAAATTCAATCCTTACTTTTTATTAAAAATTATTATATCACTCTAAATTGGGGACGCACAAATCCAGGGCTCCAGGTCGCCGGAGCGATTAAATTTTTACAGTGACGCCTGATATTTGTGGACCCTGAATATGGAATTTGTTTCATATCACCCTGCTAACGCCCCGAATATTGATAAGACTTTAAATTTTTGGAAAAATTTTGAACAATCTTTCTCTAAATGAATCTGTGCTCACATGTTCATGTTCGACACCGGACGCCAGAACCTGTATCATTCTAAAGTACTTCTAAAAGAAGCGGAGGCTAATGTGGTAGGGTTAATGACGTATATTTCTGACGCCCTATGTCGGGTCTGTCTCCATCGCTTCTTGCAAGTTGGTTCAATTTGTGTAACTTTGCTGTCTGTTTGGCTTTATTAAGTCTGTGTTCCGAGCACGAAATGTTTGATAAATTTTGTGGTTGTGACATGAGAGACGAAGAAGTTTGTCTGGACGGGGCAAACCGGAGCCGTTTGGGCAGCGTCCTGACGTTACTTAAGAACTCGTCGTTGCTCTCCCACCCTCCCAATCCCCCACTCTCGCGTCGCAACAGCGAAGTGAAAAGTTAGCGGC
>Ga0123354_10013603_pt1:0-5000 | contig 12635 bp, 5 predicted proteins | sample TergutLab28metaG_2_FD_97872 | JGI IMG/M metagenome (GOLD analysis project Ga0123354, IMG submission 97872) | Labiotermes labralis P4 segment gut microbial communities from Petit-Saut dam, French Guiana - Lab288 P4 | ecosystem: Host-associated > Arthropoda: Insects > Digestive system > Gut... | reverse complement strand
CATTGGACTCTGCTGCTGCCGGAAGAGTTTTAAATTGTTCTTTCTTTCTTTCTTTCTTTCTTTCTTTCTTTATTTCCTTCCTTCCTTCCATCTTTCTTTATAAATTGTTTTTCTGGTCTGCGGCGCCACTGCACCGTCGCTCTTCCTGTATCCCGGATCTTGGCGTCTGTCTAATGCTTGCAAGCGACAGGAATCTAACTGCAGTATGTTCAGTTGCTACCAGATCTGCGGAGGGGCCGGGATAGCTCAGTCGGTATAGCGACTCGCTACAGGCTTGAAGGTCCGGGGATCGTTTACAGGTGTGTAGTGAAATTTTTCGCACCTGTCCAGACCGGCCCTAGGACCCACCGAGCCTCCTATACAGTGGGTACCGGGTCTCTTTCCCGGGGACAAATCGGCCGGGGTGTGGCGTTGACCACCCCACCCCATCTAGCACCGAGGTTAAAGAAAGAGTAGAGCTATACCTCTGCTCCCCCCTCTAGACCTTCGTGGCCTGTTCTAAGGTGAAATTTACCTTTTACAAGATCTTCAGACGAACTCAAAATTGTGGTCACCACTTGGAACTAAATGTTAATGTTTGTGGGTGTGATGTTCTTATAAAAGATAGTATATACGTGAAGTTTCAGGTCTTCTGGAATGCGATACTGTGTTCGCCCCCAAATAGTCACCCCTTCGTTTCGGGCGAGTATAATTATTTTATCTTCGGAATTAAATATTTATAGCTATCCGGGACTGCTTTATTCCGGAAATGAAGCGAAAGGGGTCTGTCGAAACTTCTTTGTACCAATCAGTCCACACAACCGAATAAACCTATCGGGTCCATCATCGAGGGTCAAGCACATATGTTGATGCAAATAAACGACCTTGCGATTTCGAACGTCTTGTGGGCCAGGCAGACACGTGCATTGTGAAATAATCATGGACGTTTGTAATGATCTATATGCTTGACCCTTGATGAAGGGACCGACAGATTGTCCCGAAATGTCGGTAATAAAATAACGTTCTACGCTGCGTAAACCCCCAAAAGAGTGCAGATATCTAACATTCATATGTCCGTGCATCGCTAATATATTCGCAGAATACAACCAACAAGATGCGACTTTTCACAATTTATTTATTTCTGTAAGACGCTCTACTTGTTCCAAACGGTTTTTCCGTCCGTCATCAGGAGCTCAAAACTGCACATACAGTGTCAGACCGTTACTGCTACCTGCTGCTAGCCTGGCCAGGCTAGCAGCGTCTTACAGAAATAAATAAATTGTGAAACGTTGCATCTTGTTCGTTATAAGCTGTGAAGAAGTGCAAATCTCCTTTACTCATACGCGGAAGCCTGAGGTCACGTTTCGGCGAGATTTTAGTCATTACCAACACCACTGTGATAACCTCGAAGGGTTATCGCTCAAGGCGAAATTTACATATTCACGCCGACTTCGACAACAAGAAGCAATTCAGGAGGAAGAATGTAGAATTGTTCTTAGGTCTTTATTTGAACTGCAAGCGTCGAAGATAGTATTGACATGCTAGCGGCAGTAATCCGAGCGTCGTTCACCAATAGAGCATAAGCTGGTAATGCCCTTGGTAAAGACAGACTTGTCGGCCGGAGTTGTTTGGAGGGATACAAGCCATCGTAAAATCCAGGCTACAGTGTAATTGGAGAGCTGCGATCGAGTTCAGAGCCCGATTGTTGCCCTCGAGGGACGAACCGTCGTTGTGCATTAGGTAGGATAACAGGAATTAGAGTCGGTCTGAGGGCTTTAACTGTAGGCACATTGGTCACACAAGACCAAGCCTTCAGAAATGAGAACAAATTGCTCCAATGTTCTGGTAGAATTTGTGGCATAACAGTGGCGACTCTTCTACGCATATTTATAGAAGAGTTCGTTTTTTCCCCAAAATTTAACCCTTTTTAATATTGCCAAAGACGTTAATTTGCCGACATACGTATTAATGTGACAGTTACCGTCTTTTCAGGCGCTTTCACACAATTCCGAATAGCGACTATTAGCCTTGTCATGTCTGTCTGTCCGTCCGCATGGAACAACTCGGCTCCCACCGGACGGATTTTCATGAAATTTGATATTAGAGTTTTTTTTAAATATCTTCAACGAAAATTAAAATTTCATTTACATCTGAGAAGAATAACGGGTACTTTACATGAAGGTAAAGTAAAGATAAAGCAGTCCTATTACAGGCCTGAACAGGTCCAAAGGGTTCCAGGAAGTCCCAGATTTCATGAAATCGGCACAGGATGGTGGTAGGTTGTCAGCCTTACGCACCGGCCGCCTTTACCCCCAGGAAATGCTCTCGATACTCATTTCTGTTAGGGGGTGAGTCGACCCCAGTGCCGTAGTGCGATCGGAAGAATATTATGTCAATGAAAAATCCACTGATACCAGTTGGGATCGAAGCAGCGACCTTCCGATTTGTAGCACAGCACCTTAACCACTGAGCCACCGCGGTACCCCAAGAAGAGAAATAAGTGGAACATTTTTGTTGAAAAACCGGAAAGAAAATGTAGACTTTGAAGACCTAGGTGTAAATGTAGAATAATATCACTGGGAGGATCTAAAAAGGGTACTGATAAGTCCTTAGCCCGACCAGGAAGGAAACAAGGTAACGTTTCTGTCAGAATGGCGTGAATTTGGTTAGTTAACAGTGCTTCGGTAGGCATTCTTAAGGGACTGAATACTCCCTGTGTTAGGTTGAAGAAATCCAACGAGATGCAACAGTATGCAGATATTTATTTACTGCTGAATTATTCTACACGTTTCGGGTGTCCATCGCGCCCATCATCAGGAGTACATAAAACTGTAGTTGCAACCTCTGGTACAGATCATACTGTATGGGGAGCTAGCTTCTTCAGACGTGACCATTTGGTCACATTTGAAGAAGCTAGCTTCCCATACAGTATGATCTGTACCAGAGGCTGCAACTACAGTTTACGTATTCCTGATGCTGGGGCGCGATGAACGCCCGAAACATGTAGAGTAATTTAGCAGTAAATAAATATCTGCACACTGTTGCATCTCGTTGGATTTCTTCAACCTAACACAGGGAGTATTCAGACCCTTAAGAATGCCTACCGAAGCACTGTTAACTAACCAAATAACTATGTAACTACCATCACGGAACAGAGTCCTTGCTGAGAAGCTAACAGGTTTTCAGCTAGTCAAGAAGTACTCCCCATTTTATGGAACCCAGTTCATTACCTCAGTCACAAGATACAACAACCTGCCCCCCGTCCTGAGCCAGATCAATCTAAAAAATGCTCCTCACTCATCGCCCGTCATGAAGGTCTATTTTAAAATTCTTCATCTACGCCTAGGTCTTTGAGGTGGTCTATTTCCTTCAGGTCTCCCCATTCAAACCTGTACGCACCTCTCCTGTCTCCCATAGGCGCCACGTACCCCGCCCATCTCATTGTTACTTATTTGATCACCCTCATAAGATCTGTTGATGAGTAATGATCATAAATCTCCTCGTAATATAGTCTTCTCAATTCTCCTGTTAACTTGCTCCTCTTAGGCCCAAATACCCACCTCAGTACCCTCGGCCTATGTTCCTCCCTCAATGTGACAGGCCAAGTTTCACACCCATACAAAACAACAGGCAAAATTACAGTTCTGTGTAGCTTAATTTGTATATTTTTAGAGAGCAAACTCGAAGACGAAGGATTCTGCACCGAATGACAAAAGCATTGTTTTCAATTCTTTATTTATTTTCAATTTTTATCACTTGATGTTGGCTATAGGTATAAGAGCAGAAACCTGTAGCCACATTACAACCTAACAAATCAGCTGTGTTGAGTGAAACATTTTCTGCACGAATCACTGAATTTTACGCAACGGTGTTACCATAAAAAAAGAAGAAGAAACTCAGGTATGTCACGGGGAAAAATTTCCGGCAGTTATGCAATGATCGGAACCCATTATCCACAGTATAATAAGCAGGGTGAACATTTTGTATGCCATGTACTTATATTATTGTTCAAAGTCTTTTACAATTTCCAGTGTTGCCAATCTTTAACTTCCACAGAACGAGACGTAGTATTATCAGTTCTGAGTACCACCCGTTTTGCATTCCGGACTGTATTTTCGTAGAAGAGCTTCTGGAAACATTGAAATTACTTCTAGCACCTTTCCTTTCGCCTTAATTCGTGCGTTTGTTTTCTTTATCGCACGTACTGCACCGCCTTCTAAGGATGATCGTACTTCTGCTGACTCCGGCGCTTTCATGAGCCCTTTTCCATGAGTTATAATCTTGTGAGCTTCCGCGAAGTATTTCTTTATCATAATCTCAATCACAAACACGAATGTTGCCAGAATAATTCCAGTTCCCAGAATTAGCATGAGTGGTGTGACCGACTGGAAATCTAACTGATGGAAAGTGGGGTCAACCTGAAGCGTCCCGACGGACATTTCTTGTCTGTACAGGCGCTTGATGACTCCGCTACTTGCAAGCTTCTTGGAACTGGAATGGAATAGATGGAAACAGACATTAGTTGTACAAAATACCGCTTATAAATATGTAAGGGTTTATGTGTTTTGTGTGTATAGTAATTATTCTCACGAAAGAGTATATTTCATGTATTTAAACAGGTTGCAAATCAAATTTCGAAACTGAGACATCTTCAGGCCAAAATCATAACTTAATTCACCGTTAAAACAAAAAGTAATGAATGATATATACATCGGTATGAGAGGGTGAAATGTTAGGAGGGTGGGTGGGGGCAGAGGAAAGTGCAGGCATGGACGTAATAATTCTTCGGTCAATTTCGTCTGGGGTTCGTGTATAAGAAGAGACATTGGGCATTTATCATCTCGGTATTTCACAGAGATTGGTCGTGAGGAAACAGCGCCCGGACACACTCGGGAGGGGTGGGGGGGGGGGGGTGGGGCTGTTTTGGCCCCAAAAGAGGTTTGGGGGGGGGGGGGGAAAGGGTTTTACACCTCAAGACGTGGCACCCACCACTTCCCCCCTGGAAAATCTTTTAAATAATG
>Ga0123354_10013602_pt1 | contig 12636 bp, 7 predicted proteins | sample TergutLab28metaG_2_FD_97872 | JGI IMG/M metagenome (GOLD analysis project Ga0123354, IMG submission 97872) | Labiotermes labralis P4 segment gut microbial communities from Petit-Saut dam, French Guiana - Lab288 P4 | ecosystem: Host-associated > Arthropoda: Insects > Digestive system > Gut ... | reverse complement strand
GTGTTGTATCCGTTGCGGACCCGATGAGGAACGTATCTTAGATGTTGTTCCCAGGGAGGACGGAGCTCTTAACTCTGGTTAAGACGGGGAGTCGGGCAGGCAGCACACACTCTCAATAATCCCTAAGTAGAATATATTGGAGTTTTATTGTGTAAGAATATGGAGTAATGGCATTTACAACTAAATGTATAAGTTACAAGTCTCGCCAGTGGACTCTTCGTTACCATTCGTACTCACTGACTGTCCAGCTTCGTACTCTGCTGCTCAGACACAGTTCGAGCTTCGCAGCAGACTGCTGCCGCAGAACAGAGCAACTATTGTTACATGTGTTGCTCCACACACTGCTCGCGCGATACACTTAGAGAGTCCAGTTATAAGCAAAATAGAAATGGAAGGAAATTATATTCCTCCCATGCCTGGTCTTAAGACAGGCGAGAACTAAACATGAGTAAATTTAGCTTATGACTAACATACACTATATGTAAGAATGCTTAAAAATCAATGTTTGTCAACTACACAACACACAAAGTATGTAGATCACACACAACGACGCACCACAGTCGATAGGACTCCTCTGAGCCAGTGATCAGCTCATCGCAGAGACCTCTACCTGACAACACACAACTCACAACAGACAAGCCTCCATGCCCCCGATGGGATTCGAACCTACAATCTCAGCAGGCGAGCAGCCACAGACCTAAGCCTTAGACCACACGGCCACAATGACCGGCGATTATGAGTTTAGTGGTGAAAAAATCTTTGGGTGACCTAGTGGAGAGATGGTTTGTTTCTTCTTTGGTAAGATACCTACTGTAGATACTTACGCATTTGTATATGTAGTTACTTGGTTACTCAGGTAGGTAGGTAGGTAGGTAAGTAGGTAGTTGAACAGGTTGGAAAGTAGGTAGGTATGCTATAAGTCTGTGAGTCAGAATGGACAACAAACCTAAGCAAACTATCATATCTTCATATCTTTCTGGGTGTATCTACACACCACGCATGTGGCTAGAATGCTGGAGAGATAAGGTCGTCTAATTGCAATTGAGTTGCGTTGTGACACGGTTTAGGTGCTGAAATCATTATCAGAGTCACAGCGCTGAGTGACGAGTGTGTGTCTTCCACCGTGGGAAGAAAATCATTAACTTAGGGAACAACTTCGGTCCGGTGTAATGGCTGTGGGTAAAGGCGCTGGAGCTGGATCCGGCTTAGGAAACCTGAATTCCAAAATAACCTGCTTGAAGGGAACATTATTCTGCTTCAACGTTGCGACATGGGTACGTATTGAACTGAACCTGAACTGTATGTGCTTCCTACACAGCAGCTACTAAATATGCATTTTGAGATATAAAGATAATAGAATTACATGTCGTTGGACTTCATAACATGCAATTATTATATCAAGATGTTAGTACAATTGAATAAAGAACGTTAAATTGTTTGGGATATAAAGAACACAGAGCAGAAACGAGGCTTTCAAATAAAATTTGCGGTTCAAAAACAACATGCTAAGATACCCAGATTGCAGATCTAATGTTATGCTGTATCGTAGGGCACCTAATAAACATAGGTTTTTAAAATGAGAACCTTAACTTAGGTGCCTCAGTGTAAACGACAAACAGCAAACCCCTCTAGTGAAATTTCTGGATTACTAATTAACATACCGTAACATCCAGGAAGATTTTAAACATCAACTACGCTGCTATAAGATAGTTGTATGTTGCAACATTCTCTATCTATACACGTGTATGGAAAATGTCTTTCAATATTGAGCCACTACTCATACAGCGAGATGATCCTAATCGTCTAATTATGTGCCTAGGGAAAGACGACAATGACACGTGTTCAGAGCGTCATTGCCTGCTGTTCTCATTTAGAATTTGTATGATAAGTTTACAAGATGGAAAAGGACGAAGCAAAAGGTAATGACAAGCATGCGGAAAAAACAATGCGTGTAACGTTTTGACAGGCAGCACTCCTGGCAGGAGACAACTTATAAATCTTAGGTGTAAATGGGAGAACATCGCCTTATTCTTTCTTCAAAAATTTACTACCTATAAAGGACAAGAATATTTTGACAGGATCCAGGGAAGGACAAAAGAAGTGCAACAAGGTATTTTCAAACGGCGGATGGGGAAGAAAGCCCCATTTGTTCCTTAATTTATTTAACGAGCCGCTGGCAAGTAAAATAGCATTGAAAGCGAGGATTAAAGGGCACGATAAACTGGGAAACAGACGTGATATTTGATTTTATTTATATACTGTTATAACAAAATTTTCAAATTTTAAATCTTTATTTCCTGTCGTTCTTTACCTTTCTTGCTATTTTCTGTCTCCTCGTCCAACTACCATAATTATGAATGAAGAAATTTCCTCCGAAACCTCGGTAACTACATACTACTCTAAACGGTGTCGTATCTCAGAACACTGGAATCTTGGAAATTATGAATTTATTCGACTTTTATATTATTGTATGTACATTAAATTTATTTGGTTCTTCAAGTTATTAGAAACGCGATATTCTCTTCGTCAAAGTACACCTAACATTACAAGCAGAAGTATCACAAAGTGAAACAGAGATAAAAATTCTAAGATAAAAAACATGTCACGTCGCAGAAGGATATAATGGTAGATAGGCATTATCTCCCGCGAAGCTACTGATAAAGATAATATTCTCGTGTGTGAATTCCCAAGAAAATTCCTCTCCCCTCGATATTATCGGTGTTACTTCGTAATAAATACTGCTGTACTTCACTGACTGAAAGGTCAGTGCAACTGACCTCCGATGTACGATAATATTGGTTGGGCAACATGTAACAAGGAGGCATTATAATTTTTATGACGTGCCAAGCACCCATAATATTGTACGATGTGGCCTGACACGACTAACCATAAGCTTCATACTGATATAGGCCTACTCCACGTCAGCGCGGTGCTAAAACACGTTGATCATTAAAGAGTAAGCTTTATTCTGTCCACGCCATTAATATGTAGGCCTAAGAGGGAGAAGATATATACATTCACACATTCTTAACCTCAGCGCTAGTTGGGGGTGAATCATTAGCTTCAGGCTCCGGTCGTTTTGCCACAGCAAAATAAACCCGGTACCTATTGAACAGCAGGATGGGTGGTTCCATAACTGGCCTGGATGTTTGGGATAAGAGACAATTTTCTTGCTCCCAGCAGGATCATCCAGCCCACAGCCTAGTTGCTAGGCCGACTGCAGTATCCTTTCTGCCGGTAATTGCCTTCCCAGAAACATAACTCTACTAAGTATTCACTCTTACTCCGCATTGTAAAGAGCAGGTAGGTTTAGGGGTAAAATCTTTAACTCGAATTAGGCTACTACTAGGTGCAAATCTTTCATTTTCATGATTATATAGACTAAAATTAATTCTCCGTCTACTTTGACTTTCCTTATCCAGAGAAAGTTGTATAGTAACTTGGGTTCCTGCATCAGCTTCCGCACAAGATTGATTCGTTACTCCCAGCTGTGCTCGTTACAGGTCCATTATGTGCTTCATACACACGGCATCTAGGGACGTATAACTGCTTATGTATCCGTGTGGTTGGTTGTTATTAAACTTATAAATAAAATCCATTTTTTTCTAGATTAATTCCAAAGCATGGGTATCGAAGCTTCTGAATACACCCCTTGTTATTCGATAAACCTAGATCTAGAAAATAAATTTCGATGTTTTGCTAAACCGTGCATCTCAATATAATCTTAGTAACTAACCAATTTAATGCACAAATTCTTGTTTTATAATAAGTTTATTATATGCCTCTACATGTTTCGAGCACTATGTGCTCGTCATCCAAAGGTCAAAATTGTATTACACAGCATCTGGTATCATCACACCTGTAGGTGGCCGTCCCGTGCACAGGTTGAGAGAGGACTCTCTCAATATGTGCACGGGACGGCCACCTATAGGTGTGACGATATCAGATTCTGTACAATACAATTTTGACCTCCTGCTGATGAGCACATGGTGCTCGAAACATGTAGAGGCATATAATAAACTTATTATAAAACAAGAATTTGTGCATTAAGTTGGTTAATTACTAATACTAAGACTAGAAAATAAAGTCAATAAGGAAATCTGTCACTGAAACAAAACTAGTCACCCATAAAGACAGAACCACCAAAGACGGAAAGAATGATGGTAAAACTAAAGTTTTTTCCTTGATTTTATGAAGGCATATATGGGGAGTGGAGTATAGCTCCACGCAGTCTCAACCTCGACACTAGATGGAGATGAGAGGTTAACTTCAGCGCTGGTCGCTTTACCTCAGGGACAGAATTCTGTTAGCCACCGAAAATGAGGCTAGGTGGACCTCAGAATATGCCTGGACGTTCTGCTGAAGAGAAAAGTCTATTGCCCCTATCGAGATTTGAACATCGAAATTTCCAGACCCTAGCAAGTCGTTATACCTGCTACGCTATGAAAACGACAATGTCAAAAATAACTGTACGTACTTGCTTACTCCATGAAGCAGGGTCTTTCTTGAGAAGCTAACCGGTTCTCAGCTAGTCATGAAATTCCCCGCATCTTATGGAACCAGAAGGTTCATCATCGCTTTTTCAACAGCCCGTCACCAATCCCTATCCTCAGCCGTATCAATCCAGTCCATGTCTCACATCCCACTTCCTGAAGATCCAACTTAATATTATCCTTCATCTACGCCTGGGTCTTCCAAGTGGTCTTTTCCCTCAGGTTTCCCCACCAAACCCTGTATGCACCCCTCCTCTCCCCTCATACGATGAACAAACTCCAACGTACACGCAGCTCCAGCTATTGTGTACATATTCGCCTCTATACCTCGTGCATTGATGATCTCACCACAATACCGTATACGTATAGGAGATGACAGTACGGCCTAGCTATTGTCCTGCATAACAGCACTCCCTGACGATGGGCCAGTGAGGCCCGAAACGTGTAGGAGTTTTGTAAATTAAAACATTATAGTGCGTGCATTCTGTTGGTCTAATTTGCAACAACTGTATTACAATGCACGGAGTGGAAAATGTAAAGGTCAGTTTAGAAGGTTCTTGTTAATGCTGTGGAACATACTCCTACTTGAGAAGCTAACAATCACTCAGCTGGTAACAAAGTTCTCTGCATTTCATGGATAGGAGGTTTCATTCTGTGTTCACATGACGGCGTATTTTTAATAACTATAAAAATGTATATCACTTCGTTTGAATATCTCAGCAAAGTAACAACAAAACCTTTTCTGAGTGCGAAATATTTCTGGTCATGAGGTCAAAACAGTGATTTTTTTTTATGTACGTAGCGTACAAACTCCGTCGCCCATAGGCATAAGCAAGGACTAGGTGTTCGTTTTGGTCTGGAGGTTTCTCAGGATTCTTTTGGTATAAAGGAACCCCAGAGTACGAGAGGTTTAGAACACTGACGTAACAGAGATGACAGATGAGAAGCAAGCTGCACCACATTGTGATGAGATAAGCCCCAATTTCGTATTGCGATATCCGTGTATGTCCCGCAGATATTCAGTTCATTTAGCCGGCCAGTTACTAGTCTTGGTAGCAATGCTGTAGCTGCACTGCTGTGTGTCATCAGTTCTGGGCTGTGATTACAAGATCTGACGTGAATGGTACGACACTGTGCAGCGCCACCGCTAACACCATCATCACTCTCGTTCCATCACTATAAATCATGATTATGGTATATCCGACACTCCATCTCCGATGTAACTACCCAGTTAAAGTTTCTTTGACCTAATTTGTTCCCGAAATGCAACGGAATACCGAAGCTTGGAACTCACGTCTTATTTGCCCAATTTATGGGTTTCATAACACTTTCAGACGCATAACACGCGATCACTGGGTCAATTTTAATTATTTCTTCTCACACTATAACAGCGCAAGCAAATTATTTTGATTTCATGATAATGAGGGATTGACTCTTGTAGTATTTACAGACAAAATTGCAAGGGCAAAAACGTTATTTAGTCCTAAATGTCAGAATAATTCTGAATGATAGATTTGGATGGATTTGGCGGAAAGAATTAAAAGAATAAAATATCTCAGCCTGCACAGCGGATCGATATTCGAACCTGGGACGTCCAAAATATATACTTCATTGTTGTTTATTTAACTATGCCATTGGTGGTTTAAATTATATAGCATTTAATGGTAGGACAATTAGACAAAAATTAATTGAAAAGGGTGTGTGGAAGGAAACAGTTGTCGACTAGTTTGAGTTACAAGTCCGGAGGTTGTCTAGAAGGGCTAAAAAAAATCACAAAAGAAAACTGGTCAGAATTACGAAGCAGTAGCTATTACAGATGGATTGAGAAGTTCAGTTTAGGACATTAAAAATATACCAATTAGAAAGTGACGTTTGCAATTTGGCTTATTTTACGACTACGTATCGTACCTAGAGGTCAACTTCCGACAAATCAGATGTAAAGATACTCCTGATGGGCTATTCGTAGGGGCTTGTTAAAAGTTTATATCGCTTATTTTAAGCTACAGGGTAGCACATACACCACTAAAATACCTAAGTTATGTGCACCACTTAAATAACTGACTTTATTTCACAGTTTGTGATTTTCACTTAAATTTGAGGGTAACTAAACCAAAATCGATAATATGTACAGGAATATGTAAGGCGTGAATAAAGGCAAAACTATACTTTTTTTGTTTGTGAGACCGTGCATCATTGATACAATAATATAAACAGCCAACTAGACGCAACAATAACAAATTTTATTGATACTTACAATCAGCTCAGCATGTTTCGTGCGATAATTTCGCCCATCTTCAGGAGCATTAGACTGTGTTTACAGCTTGTGGTATAATGCACAGGCGATGCTGAGCTGACAGTAAGTATCAATACAATTTGTTATTGTTGTATCTACTTGGCTGTTTATATTATTACTATAATTTTTGTTGTGAAAATTTCAGGCAAAGACTAAGGCACAGAATTCTAGGTCCTAATATCATGTACTCTTGTTGATCTTTACCTCGAGTTCAGTGGAGTGTACTTCCTCAACCTTCACAGTAGCATTCGCATACTCATAATGTAGGAAGAACAATCCCCCCGAAACATTACGACAATCTAACAGACCTCAGAGCGTCATATCAAAAGTTCAACAGTACTTGTATTCCTCACTATGAGAACCTAAATTCTCACATCTCAGGTGAAAACATCTTTCAGAATGTTTAGCCGTAACTGTACACAGGAGAATAAAACTAAACCCGTTGTGACATAATGCATGTCACTACATCATCCAAAATACGCACTCTGTGATAACCACTTATTACATATACACTTCTACACGTTTCGGCACGTCGGTGAGGAAACGTGTAGAAATTTATATATGTCATAAATGGTTTACTACAGAGTGTACATTTTGAATGATATATTAATAGTAACAACATGCATGATATGATGAACAAAAAATAATAAATATCGGTTTTAGACTACACAGTTGTCACAGATCTTTAATATCATATTAAAAATAGTCATTAAATAAATAGTCTATAAAGGTGCAAAGTGGAATGAGGTGATAAAGCATAGTGTCTGTGTAGTGTCTGAGTAACCAGCCTAAGTAACAACTGGTTTCCGTAAGAGTAAGACAAAATGCAAGCACTAAATAATTTTAAATTTTTAAGGAAAATCCAGCACCAAGGATTATGAATTTGAGTTATTTATAGGTTATGACGGTGTCTGCGTACGTGTATTGAGATAGGGCGACCGTACTTGTCACGTACAAGTCGTGTTGCAATTCTTTTGGGGAGAGGAGAAAAAAGAGTTAGAAACGGTTAAATTCCTTCTTAATTTGCAGTGTTTATGTAAGAAACAAGTCATTATACACCTTCGGCTTCATGCATCTTCCATCTCTCGGGAAACGTAGGAAATGTGTGCGAGTGGCAGGACATCATGAGAGGTAGAAGAGCATTATAGAGAGGAAGGAGAGAGGACCCTGAAGAGCATCCATAAACCTACATTTTGTTACGATGAAAACTGCGCTACTGTGTTATATATACTTGGCGTCGGCGTCGTGGCGTTCTAAATCCTCACCCCCACTCCTCAAAATCTTTCTCCCTTCCCTTCTAACCGTTATAGAAACGATCGAAAAGTACGACAGCGACGCCGACGCCGACTCCGACGCTCGGTCTCGTACTTCCTTACCCCTTGCTGGTGCTACTACTGCCTGGCTAACCACGTCAAAAACCCACTACGTCACTCTCGATCACTGCCTGCTGGATTACAGTTGCCCGTAGAACAGACTGTTGGCGAAGGCAAAAGACTTTTCCTGCTATCTGTCTTAGACGCATCTTCGTTACAGAGAAAGGATTTTCATTTTGAATGCTTGAAAGGACTAACGTTCTTGAATTCAGATTGCTGTCTGAAACTAGTTTCCTAACTGTCGTTTTTTAATGCGTCAGGTTCTAAGGAAAAGTTTCCGAAACATCATTTCAGAAAGTGGGCTGAAAAGTTTCTACTGAATGTTCCTTGGGAATTGATATACTAAATCTTGAAAATGGGTCACAAATAATATCATACTAAAATAATTAATTTAACACTTTCTAACTTACAAACCATATCAATTTCCCATTAAACCGAAATTCTCTGCATCAACTGGATGTGATGCTCGTCACTAACAACCTATGTACACGTTCATGCTCGCTCTCTATAATTCTAAACTGGATTTGCATGCTTAACAAAATGCTGTTTCCCTGTTTACGAATAATTAGATAGCCAAACAAAACTACTTATTTTTACAATTAAATAAGCCCCAGTGAAAAAAAAACTGACAAAAATATATACGACGAAATGTGGACTACATATTTTGTATCAAAGAATCGTCAATAAGCCTTGGAAATTCCACGTCCTCATTCAATCTCTAGTCTTTCTTGTTACTCTTCCACAGCAATTTCTCTACAGAGTGCGATCTAGTGCCTTATCTATCAATTCCAGTATCCTCTCTTTTTTTAAGCATCTTACACCTTCTTCCTTGTCTTCCCGTCACTTCTACCCTTCCCTCTATATTTCTTTCCATAACATGTAAAATAAGGCAGTTCCTACGCAAGATATGACCCGTCCAGTTAGCCTTCCTTCTCTTTATTTTTGTATATTCCTCTCCGTCTTCACTCTTTGTAATACTTCACTTCTCACACGATCGATCAATCTTATCTTCTTCGTCCTTCTCCAGCACAACATTTAAAAACTTTCCAGGTATTTCTGATCAACTTTCGAAATGTCCAAGTTTCATCACCATAAAACCTATGCTCCAAATGTAGGACTTGATTAGTTTCTTCGTTTAATTTAAGTTCAACTTGCTGATGAAAAGAGAGCTCTTCATGTTGAATGCTGTTTTTGCCCTGGGCAGACTAGATTTAATTATGCGTGTATTTCTTGCATCATTTGTTATCATTCTTACAAAATAATTGATACGTTCCATATTCTGCGATTGTTTTTGATCAACCATATTCTGTACTGGGGTTGGCTGCCTCCAGATTACCGTCACCTTATCTCGTAGATTCTTCCACATTCATTCCCGTTCCAAAGCATCTTTCAGTTTCCATTAGTCTACAATCATTCTTGGTGACAAATAATTTTCTAGTCAAAGGGACATGGCTCATGCATTAGTTAGACACGAAACGGTTACACTCTTTTGGGATTGGAAGTTGTGCCTTGACTTTGGGCAAGGAGTTCCTCACGTTTCAAAGATAGTAGAGCCTTCAACTTCACACACAATCAGTCGAAGATTAAAGCCTAATCCTGAGCATAAAGGCAGTAGAATATTCGAAACTTCGGGAACTACTCATCCGAAAATGCAACGTCCCATTCCATAAGGCTAACTTAAGCAGCACTGCTGTGAGGACCGCAAAGCTCACACAGACAAGAAAACTCTATTCGCCGATCTGGCTCTGCAACTTCTCCTACAACTGTGTATCGCGTGCAATCTCACTTCTGCTACAGGCGAATTACAGACCAATAGCATCTCGCGGATTCCCAAAGTAGCAGCATTTCCTTGCTTCCCTAACAGGAACCACTGGCTTTGTTCTGTCAGGCAGGGAGCAATGTTGCTACCGTACGTATGACCTTATGAGTACAGGTGAGGTTCTTGCTTACGTTGCCTCCTACATAAGCTCGTCTAGTTGGTCACCCCTGACGTAAACTTTAAAATATTCGTACGCTTGAAAAGAGCGCCAATGAAAAGCCGTATAGTTTGTGTTCTCCTCCAAACATTAGCTCCTGAAAACCTTAAATGGGGACAAAATTTTTGAGTACTGAGCGAAAAGTCGGGCATATGAGTGAGATAAGTTACGAAACTGTCTGGTGTGTTCGCTCTGTATTGCCCATAGATTTTAAAAGCTCGTAACTCTTGTCAGCGGAATACGATATGATTTTTTGAGACTTGTCTGTCTTCGTTTTACATAGCCCATACTATGAATGTTGAGCTTATCTTAAAATCAGATTTACAATATGTTACAATCTCCGCACCTTAAAGAGCGAAATAACATATTTGTTGTTGTTGTTGTTATTTTTTTTTTATATATTGTCTCCTTTTTCTCCAGCCTCGGCTCCTATATCCAGAGAACACAATCTATCAAATTTGTAAACATCAATTACAGGAAAATATCACAAACTGACGAAAGTCTCGATCAGAAGCATATATTGGTGCGGTATTAACACAAATTGTAATGCGTTGATAAATTTTAGTAAAAATCCCAAATATGAAATTTCAAGAAGAAAGAACTTGGTGTGTTCTGTACGATCGGACAGAGGAAGAAAGACTGGTAGCCGTTCTTCGCAAGTATTTTTCAGACGCAGCTAATGAATCTTATGGAACGTGTGTGTGTGGGGGGGGGAGGGGGATGTGCAGGTGGGTGTGTGTGATAAACTTACATGGCTAAGGAAAGAGACAAACGTTTGGTGCTGGCAAAGAAATTGACCAGCTGACTGGAATCTGAGAAGAGTTTATCGGGAGATATTTTGCTTCATTAAGCCAGATTACGAAGTCTATTCAAGTGCGTGACGTGTTAAGAAAACCATCTCTTCCACTTCACATTAGTACTCTGTTTTGTTACAAGGTTTATCCATGAAAATATATCATCATCATCGTATATCTTTCATGGAGTTGGGCCACTTGTTGACCCGTTCCGGTCTCACGTATCCAGAAGTATCTTCAAAGGTCTACCATGATTCCTTCTGCCAGTTGGGGCGTAGTATTTCATTCCCCTGGGTAATCTATTGCGAGGCATTCTATTTACGTATTGCATCCAGATTCTCTTGTATTCCAGTAATTTGTCCAAAATTGGTGTTTTTTTTAACTCCTTTGCAATTTGTGCATTTGTGTTGTAATATGTCCAAGTGTATCCTGCTCTTCTTCTCATGCATTTCACCTCTGCTGCTGTTATTCTTCTGGCGTCACTTGCTTTAATAGTCCACGTTTCGTTGCCATATAATAAGACTGGAGGGACTAGCGTATTATATAGTTTTATTCTTGTTTTCTTAAGGGTTTTTTTGTGGTCTAAACACATTATTTAAAATACCTGTAATTTTCAAAAAGTCATTTAATTTGTTATCAGTGCCCAACATTGCATTATTAAATGTCAAGTCCTTATTAGTTCTACTGTTTTATAGCGCAGTTTGGTACATATTTCATTTTAATCAGAAATTTGCTTATATATTATGGAAAAAGTAGTTGTTATATTAAAGCTGGATCAAGCTAATTATGTAGTGTGTATTGTAGCCTTCGTCTGAGACTCTGAGAAGCTATGCAAATTGCATCATAACCGCAAAATCACGTTCACACTAGGGTTATTCTGCGTTCACTTTGCAGGCATTCCTTAAGTTGCACAGAACAACGTAGCCTTCCAATTTTTTTGTAAGCTTCACAACAAATTAGGCCTATATAGTTCTATAGCCGGTGACGATGTACCTGTTTACAGCGCTCACAGTTGTTACGTCAAAAACAAATTTTATTATTTTGTATGAAATACCTTGCCCTCTCAATTTTCCGTGTCCCCGTCTCCTGTGTGATATCTAGACTACCATAACAAATCTTACAGACGATAAACCGATCTCCGTTTGTCAATGTTACGTTGCATGGCAGCCGTTTAAACATTTAAAGCCCAGTGGTTGTTATAGGTACCACCAGGTTTAACATCGCAGATTCTGCAGTTTGACCGGCACGGTATGTTTATTAGTTCAGTAAAATTTCCGGAATAAACAACAATTATTTTCCTATACAGCGTTCAGTAATTGATTTTCTAATCAGAGTAAAATGTTTTGTTTTCAGGCAAGATCTAAATCTTGATACAAAATCTAGATACATAGGCATATATGACAGGATAATATGTAGTTTAAAAAATAACTATAACATTAGCGTGTGGACTATATGTATCCGAGTCAGGGTATGAACTGTTTTGTTTTAAAAAATCCGGTGAATTTATTGACTTGTTTAAGATACGTTATGTTTGCCAGACGACTGTTTTACATTGAGTTAATTTTTGTTTCTTCCATATTAAGCAAGGTAAAGCAGTCCCGTTACAGGCCTGGAGTGGCCCAGAGGGTTCCAGGAAGTTAAGGTTCCCAGATTTCATGACAACGGCACAGGATGGTGGTAAGGTTGTCAGCCTTATGCACCGGCCGC
>Ga0123354_10013601_pt1 | contig 12636 bp, 3 predicted proteins | sample TergutLab28metaG_2_FD_97872 | JGI IMG/M metagenome (GOLD analysis project Ga0123354, IMG submission 97872) | Labiotermes labralis P4 segment gut microbial communities from Petit-Saut dam, French Guiana - Lab288 P4 | ecosystem: Host-associated > Arthropoda: Insects > Digestive system > Gut ... | reverse complement strand
TCTAGACCTGGAGCCGCTACTTTTTTCATTCAAGCAGCTCCTCAATTGACCTCACGAGGCTGAGTGGACCCCGTTCCAGACCCACTACTACTCAGAAAATCTGGTAGCGCCGGGGATCGAACCTGGGACCTCTGTATTTGTAGCCAGAAACTCTGACCACTAGACCACAGAGGCTAGGATAAGAAATAGTCCCTATGGGGAATAAAGAAAAATGATACAACCGGGACCATGGTACCCTGTAATATAATGAGATCTCGAACCCGCCCCATTACGCCCCAAGACCACTACACGCATGCTAGTATAGCCTAAGCTCTACGTCTAACCACAAACTGATGATGGCCCACATATAGGGCCGAAACATGTCGTTGTTGTAAATTCCTATAATAAAAAGTTAAAGCAGTCCCATTACAGGCCTGGACAGGCCCAGAGGGTTCCAGGAAGTTAGGGCTCCCAGATTTCGTGACTACGGCACAGGATGGTGGTAAGGTTGTCAGCCTTACGCACCGGCCGCCTTTACCCCCAGGAAATACTCCTGGTACTCATTTCTGTTAGAGGCTGAGTTGACCCCAGGGCCATAGTGCGATCTGAAGGATTTTTATGTCAATGAAAAATCCACTTACACCAGCTGGGATCGAACCAGCGACCTTATGGTTTGTGGCACAGTACCTTAACCACCGTGCTACCGCGGTCCCCCAAGTAGTTATGAGGATGAGAGGATATATAAAGGAATAAATGGCAAGTTCCCACATGTAGAAAATTTGATGTTCTCAGCTGCAGGACGTTTTATAACACAGTGCGTTCTTCTGAACTCTCCGGCCGGCCGCCCGTCCTGCGAGCGTTAGACGGAGTTAAATGAGAAGAGGCCAGATCAATAGCAACAGTTTACATGTGTCTGAGTGAACAGCAACAAATTGTCCTTCGACACTAATGAACAACAGAACGTCGCCCGTATGTGACTCGCAGTTCTTCTTCACAGACGGAAGGTACTGGAGTCGAATCTCTTTACGGAAACCATTCGTGTTCAGGTGAGCATTTGAATTTTTTATTTCAGGAAAGAAATGACGTAATGTGAAACATGAAGAATTACATAATTTTGAACAGCAGTATTAGCCTTCGTCTCATAATATTATTAGCGTAGGTACGGCTTTCTGTACTTTGTGAGTATAGGTAAGAAAGAAACAAGCAAGGCTTAAAGATTTTTTTTTTTTTATGGAAGCCATCCCGATGTGTTTTCGCTAGGAAATATTAATAACAAAAGTTTCCGTCAAACACAACTAGTTTATTATAATTAGAGTGGCAACAAGTTTCGACTCTATTGTGTCATCATCAGGCCTTCACTATGAACCCGTTAACTATAAAGCTGCATACATTCTTTGGTATGCCAAACAACCTTTGCAAGTAATGTTTATGTTTATATTTATTACTTGTAAACATTGATTGGGATCCCAAGAATGTACGCAGCTTTATAGTTAACTGTTTCATAGTGAAGGCCTGATGGTGACCCAACAGAGTCGAAACATGTTGCCACTCTAATTATAATAAACTAGTTGTTTTTGACGGAAAATGCTTTTATTATTAATAGTTCTTAAATAATTTTGCTAACGGCAGCACAGAGAGAGAGATATCAATTTAAAGAATGCGGAGAATATGCAAGGAATGCAACCCTTTAATACACCATGATGTGAAAATGTGAATAATTTACTAGAATTCATTATGGATTCTTTAGAATCATTGAATTGTTCTAACATAGGCATACCTTTTTTTTTTGGGATAACCATCTTCTTAGCAAATTTGCTAGTCAGGAAATGACCTTCATGATCTAACCTGGTTTGGACAGGTTCAAGATGATGTCTTATAATTGCGAAACCAAAGATAAATTAGGCCATTTTATACGTTCAGCATTACCAAGCCCAGGTTGTTTATTTAGTCACCAACTGCAGGATAAATACGGCGATTTATATTGCCTTCATTCTTGCATTTAATTGGGCTGTTTTCCAAATTAAGAAACACATTTTGGGCCCCAGGTCATCTAAGCGTACACAGTAGGCACATGGCACGTCGCATCGCGCCCTAAGCTAAAACCATGACTTCATTATTCCCAGTTCTAATATAAAGCCACTATGCTGAGTTAATTTTGTTTCATGGCCCATTTCGTTGTTCGGTGCGCAAGTAACTTTTGTATTAAACGAAGTCATGAGCCTGCGTTAGTGGAGATCAAGACGGTTGAAGCATAATTCTCATAATAATGGCCCTTGCGCTAAGTTTAAATTCCTAAAAGTCTTATGTGATTTGCGTACTAAAGTACAATTTTACTTGATCGAGAAATTTGTCAGCGCTTGGAAGCGTAAATAAATTAAGATTTGATATTTTCAAGGCAGTGTATAGGACGGAATAGCATTTTATTCCGGTATGTGACGCCGTGTAGTACGATATTCTCAGACATTTCGGGAAAACATCTTGCTGTAGGAAGGAACGCGTTGCCTCCATCTTCAGAGGTCTACTCTTTAAATTTTCGTGTAATTTCTACCAGACCACACGGTGTTACATCTCACATAAACTGGGACGCGTCAGCTGTATAAACTACCACTCTCTTGGAAAAATTTACAAGAAAATTGTGTACAAATTTGTCCAATCACCCCCCATCAAGTGCAGATGTTAAGAATCAGCGTAGCTGTACTTTCACTCCCCCTTGTGGCTTTACAGCATGCACAGGAACGAATTTACGTCGTACTGTCACAGATCTGGCCCGGGATAGCGTAGTCAGTACAGGGATTCGCTACGGACTAGACGGTCCGGGGATCGGATCCCGGTGAACGCGAGATTTCCTGCACCCGTCCAGAACGGCCTTCGGGCCCACCCAGCCTCCCATGCAACGGGTACCGGACCATTCCCGGGAGTACAGCAGTCCGGGCGTAGCATTATGCACGCACCCCCAGCTAGCGCCGAGGTTGACGAAACATAAGACCTATACCTGTCCTCCCCTCAGTGCCTTTATGGCAGGTTGTAGGGTGAAATCTACATTCACCTTTTACAGATCTGTGGTTATTACACGTTCAGACCACTGCAAACGCAGTGCATTTGTGTAATTCTAAGCATAAGTGACGATTATCTACTTAAACCGCTTTGAGCGCTTGGTCTTGTGCATAGAAACACAGTGTTCTGTTTGAGGTACTCTACACGATCACCCTTCCTAACTTTGTTGTCCTGGTAGGTGATCCTCTTTCGGGAAACGGGTGTGGTTCACCGAATCACAGTTAGTTTTAATTATTTCTTTTTTACTTGTTGTTTTATTTACTCCATTTATTCTTGATATAAAATAACGGAGCGCTATATCCAGTAAAACAACTAGATAATTTCTAGAAAACTGACACAGTCACTTCTCTGTACTCCCACCTACACCACAACCGTACGCGTCTGAATTCGCACTGGATTGCTAGCGTCGGTTATCAGCTTCTAACGATTTCTCATTTAAATCTCTCCCCTCCTATCACCAACGGTTCTGAATATACATTGACAGATTAACTTACAACGCTTGGCCATGAACCGTCCGTAACTGACGCCAGCAATCATAAGAAACAACTATACTAAAAATTATCGGCTAGAGTACGAATTGAATTTTTGTATAAAATTCAGAGTGATTTTAGTCTCTAATCAAGTGTTAGAGGCTGCTGTCATATCTGTTTCATTGTACAGGACTTGGTGGTTCAAACTCCGTCCTGAAGTCACCCACGAATCATTCAATCTGCCGTTTCACAGAACTACCACTGTTACCACACCTGACGTAAGATAGAACCGTGTAAAAAATGAGTAATCCCTAGGCTGTGTAGTTTACCAATTTTCGCACATGTTCCAACCGCCAGCCCCTGTGGACACTTGACAATGATCATGACACATTGGGGTTCTTGTACCTTCGAATATTTACATAATTGAATCGATCCAGGAAAGCAGTTCCATGTAAAGCGGGTCATTTGTTACAAAGGTGTGGTTCATTCTCAAGACGGTCTTCAGATGGAGATTAGTTAAAAACACATTGAACATTCAATCCTGAAAAACTGCCGGAAGGCCTTTATGGAACTGGGAGGTCGGGAGCGAGCTACAGCCCGGCTTTATGAATCGTTAGGTACGTAAGGACGTCAAGAAAATGTAATGGAAGGAAAATTATATATATATATATATATATATATATATATACACAAAGGATTAACGACAATCGGCATTAGGAGAAAGAAAAATTACGTCAATGCCTATCCGTTCCTAAAATGGCGCTGTCGGTTACCACGTGTCACAGTTAAACAAATAAATTATTAAATTAATGTAAACGTTGACGTACCTAAGGACGTTAATTAATGAATTATCACAAGCCACATGCGGAATGTTTCGCTGTGAACAGGACAGTGCCAATACTACTGCAGCGCTGTTTGCAGAACCAACGTTAATTACTCCTCCTTACCCACGCCTGCAAAACTGGAGTAAGGATAGGTAAATGGTAATAAGGAAGCATTTTACGAAGGTATGTACGGCTTAGCGGGCTATTATGTGCATGGTAATAAACATTCTGGGGTTTTTAAAAATGCAGGAAAATTAATGATTAGCTGAGAGGGCCGAATTTATCAAGAAGGACTTTTCTACATAAGTTAGTTGCATGAAACTGAAAGACAGTCGATGAAACTTTAACCAGCCAGCAAACGAACTGATATCTTTGGAAAAAAAAAGAAAAAGAAAAACAAATTTATTTCCTGAGGAGTTTAAAACTTTGTGCAGCTGACAATTGACACTTGCAAACGTTTAAATGTCGCAAACAGCTGACAGGAATGTTCGGCGCAAGCACAGCTAGCACTTAGTTCAGCCCTAGGGTGGCAGGGTCGTGTAACGAAATTGCAAGATTGTAACCCCCAACATTATTCATAATCGTAGAGAGCCCGGAAACAAACCATTTTATTTAAAAAAAAAAGTCAGACTCGTGCACGGGGCTTCTGTTTCTCAGTAAACGTGGACGGTTTCACGATCACGAGTCAAAGCTTCGTGAACCACCGGCAGGCCTGTTGCTGCGTGGCTCAGCAATAGAGACGATGCGTCAAGGTAATTCTGGCCACATGTCTCATACTGAAGTGTGGATACTTTCAAGCCGCCGAACTAGCAGGCTGTGCACCGCGAGCATACCGAGCACGAGGACTGGTGCGAACAAGAGTAGTCTGAAGGCACAGTTACGAGAATATAAGGACGAGGGACTCCGTGAGATATGTACAACGCACAGGAAATTAAAATCGCAAAATAATGTTTAGTAAGGAAACCTCAGGGCAAGAGACCATGTAAGAGATCTATCTGTAGATAGGGAGATAATATTAAAGTGAGTCTTACAGAACGAAGCCGTGAATATGAACTTGACACGAATTCATCTGGCTCACATTAGTATCGAAAGGCAGCTCCTATTTTTTTTAAATGGTATATTTTATTTATTTAACTCTTATCCTGCTAACGTGGAGAATATGGTGAGCTCCTAATAATGCCAGCAGATGGCAGATGGGATTTAATTCGGCAGTTAAAGGGTTAAACGACTTTGTATGACTTCAGGCTTCCGCCGCGATGTGAATGCGATGTTAGATGTTTGGGGCTGTTACGAAGTGTATATTGGTATTTATGTACCGAAGTATCGGGAAACCTCTCGGACCCATCTTTATTCTTCTTGGACTCCTTCATCCTTTAAGACGGGACCGCTAGGTTGTCCTGAAATGTCGGTAAATAACTACCAATCTACGCTGCGTAACATCCAAGAAGAGCGAAGATCTCGCGAAGGAAATTTTCTTCACTAGCCGAGCGACTAACAGCTTTTCAAGAACAATTCCGCTCAGAGGTTAAATAAACAACAGTATCACAACTACCAGCACAAACAACAATGACAACAGAAACAAACCTAGCAAATTTGCTCGAGTGTCACTGTTTCTAACTGGCATCAGGGAGGTGCCAGTTTCGAATCCCGCCGAGGCACCGATGATTTTTTAAATATAGTTTTGTGTGATTTCTCTCGTATATTCCAGGAAAATACCGGATAGTATCCTAAATTAGATCACGTTAGTTTCCTTCCACATCCTTTCCAACTAATTACTTACCATTAACATTCAACGCTATATAGTTTAGTGTACCGAGAGCATCGTTAAACAGAAAACATATATTTTAAAATACAATTACAAGTAAATCAGTCCCGTTACAGGCCTGGAATGGCCCAGACGGTTCCAGGAAGTTAAGGTTCCCAGATTTCATGACAACGGCACAGGATGGTGGTAAGGTTGTCAGCCTTACTTACCGGCTGCCTTTGCCACCAGGAAATGCCCCTGGTACTCATTTATGTTAAAGGCTGAGTCGACCCCAGGGCCACAGTGCGATCATTCGGATCGCACTGTGGCCCTGGGGTAAATGAAAAATTCCAATGACACCAGCTGCGATCGAACCAGCGACCTTCCGATTTGTAGCACAGCACTTTACAATTACAAGTAAAAAAAAAGGTAAAGGTAAAGTTTTCCCTTTACAGGCCCGGTGTGGCCCAGAGGGTGGGTAGAGGTATAGCTCTACTCTTCCATGACCGCGGCACTAGAAGGGGGTGAGTGGTCAGCAGCACGCCCCGGCCGCACTTTACACCCGAGAAAGACCCGGTACCCATTTTACAGGAGGCAGGGTGGGCCACAGGGCCGGTCTGGACGGGCGGAAAATCTCGTCCCCACCGGAATTCGATCCCGGACCGTCCAGCTCGTAGTCAGTCACTATACCGACTGAGCTACCCGGCCCACATACAATTACAAGTACACGAGCTAAATCCAAACTAAAGTTAAATGAATTTTGGGTTGCCAGTGTTGGCAGCTGTTCTGCATTTATATCCAAGTCTTGACTGAGCGCTACATACATCAAGCGAAAATTTTCCATGCATAGCAAGGCACGCTACTTCTTGAGTTGAATACATACACGAGCGACTTCGTCATGTGCGAAATAATAAACGACAATGACTACCAGTGACAGGAATCTGAAGTACAAGAAGACATGGTTTGCTAGCAAGTACAGATTGAAACAGAGTGCGATTCACGACTGAATTACTCACTTCTCTTACAAGTACAAGCTTCTTTTCTGCATTAAATAATACTGTATAGCTGTGCGGGAGTAGAAGCATATAGAATTTGTTAAAGCTAAACCAAACTGTGTTACTGCTTGAGATTCCGAGTCAAAATACCAAGCGAAAAGTCGCTGCATGTTGAACGAATTAATAAAACTGTAGGGAATATTCTACAGTTGTGAGTGAAACTGTGAAGCTAAACTTGATGACTGCGTCTTCCGCTTCGCATTTCTTTATCTCAAGTCTCATAAGTCGGTCCTAAAGCAGATATTAATCATCGTTTACCTCAGTCACTACACACAGACACTGAGGTAATACTTTCAAACCATACTCAGTTCCTTATCATGTCTTCCTTTTTATCTTTCACAATCATCCCAAATCCGTAGGCAATTTGTGTGCTTTAAAAAAATCCGTACTTAAATGAAAATAACAGACAATCAGATCCACATTTGTCGGATAAATGTTTCTCAGTCTGGGATTCACATACCACTGCCGGTTTGGAGGCTTAATTTAAGTACGTACTTTTATACATGCCCTGGGGCCCACCCAGCCTCCTGTAAAATGGGTACCGGCTCATTCCCGGGGGTAAAGTGCGGCCGGGGCGTACAGCTGACCTTTCACCCCCTTCTAGTGCCGCAGTCATGTAAGAGTAGAGCTATACCTCTACCCACCCTCTGGGCCACAACGGGCCTGTAAAGGGATCACTTCACCTTCTTGCTGTTATACATACACACATAGAATATACATTCACGTACTAAATAGTGAAATCATAAATACATGAAAATATCCTATCGGCAAGCCAAAATGCTCATTTGGGAAATCTGTGGGTAAATTTAAGATTAATAGCGAATGATGTATTAAAGACGTTGTGAAAACGGTAAACTGAATTCACCTTATTTGGGTTAGGATCCAGATGCGGGCACTTATGAACATCATAATGAAATCTCGGGTTCCTGAAACTCAGCTTCATTTCTTGACAATGTAACGTGCAGCCCTAATACGAAGACAGGCATTGTTTGCATAACGTAACAATAGGACTCATTCGTGTGACCATTGCTACAGTGGAAAGGCAAAATATGTATTGCATATTAAGAGTACGTGTTTGTAGCCTTGGGTATTCAGCATGCAAAAGCGCATGAGCCATATTGTCAATACTTTTTCCATACTATCTCATGAAGGGCCAGATTTTCGGAAAACAGTTATTGAACATAAAATGTGTGATTTGATTTTCTCCACAACTTTTGTCTGAAACATTTCTCATTATAGATGAATTCAGCAAGATACTATGATCAGTACACATAGTCTTAAAGTACCTGTTATTCTTGTCAGATTTTAATAAAACCTGTATTTTCTGGATAAACGTTCGAAAAAAAGAAGCTCAAATATAAAATTTCATGAAAATTCATTCAGTGTATTGGGAGTAGCTAGCAGCGGGTTCGTCCGAGGTACGCCATCTTGATTCACACTCACTTTATTCAAAGAGCTTACATAAAGATGTGCTATTACCTGTAGCTGTACATTCACATGGTATTAAAAAGAAATACGTTCCTCCACACAGTGTGAGCCAAGTCCTTCCAGGTGGACACACGGACAAATGGAGGGACAGACAGACATGCCAAAGCTAATAATGGCTTTTTTCGAAATTTTGTGAACGTGCCCAAAATTTGTAATATTATTTATACCACTGTAGAATACAGACGATAAGTTTTGTAGGAAATTAATGATCGTGAAACATAGAGAGGTAATGATAATATTGCATTTCGTGATCAGTGGCAACAGGTTTGCACAACCATAACGACGTATTGGTGACTAGACTTTTGCCAGTACCCTACATAATCCATAATGTGTAACAGCTATTAGCCCTTGTGAAAATATCACGTATTTGCTTTCAAAATAATCAAATATTTGTCTACCTAATGTTATTTGCGAGCGCTTTGTGTACGATGGCTGGTTCTGTAAGCAATGGTTTGGATCACTAGCGATTTTGTACACCAGTTTAGGAAGAAATCTTCACTAATGAATTAAACTGTAAATTACTTCCAACCATAACATTTATTTTCGGAAATTCCCTACATAAAGATGGAAGCTGACAGCGCCACACTTTTACGTGAAATTCTCTAAAACTTGTTTTCCTTACACAATATGTGTTTATATGGATTTAATTTTATACAATTAATCAATTAACTGGAACATTCAGAGAGTACAGCCTACAGACCTCATTGGATTATAAAACACAAAAATCGGTCCCAGTGGCTGTGCGGTCTACGGCGTAGGTCTGCGACTGTGGGTTCGAATCCCGCAGAGTGCATGGATGTCTTTCTCTCGTGATTGTTGTGTGTTGTCAAGTAAAGGTCTCTGCGACAAGCTGATAACACGCCCAGAGAAATCCTACCGACTGTGGTGCGTCGTTATGTGTCATCTAGAAACTTCACGAATGAGGAGGTCCGGGTTGGGCCGCAGTGTAAAAAAAAAACACACACAAAATTGTCTGTGTGTGTAATTAAGCACCACGAAACGAAGGTGCGTGGTAGAGTGGCATTGTAGTTTCGAGTAGAATTTTATTCTACAGTTTGTGGATGTGAGTGGGCAGAGTTACATTCCACCTACTACTGTAAGCCCTGGGAAGTACACTCCGATATCACGTGCGTGAGAGGCTACTGGAATCTTGGTCTCGGTACCGATAAAAACGAATATAACAGGAGAGGCAATATATGTATAACGTAATATTGAGGCGCATTCATGCAACTGCTGATGCAGTGGGAGAGCATAAGTATTACCCAACCTGAGTGTAGGTGTGTGTGTGTGTGTGTTTGTAGCCTTAGGTATCCAGGATGCAATGAACATGAGCCACATTGTCATGTGGTCAGCCACGCTCTACAAATATTTTTCCGTATTATCTCACAAAACGCACGATTTTCGAAAAACAGTTACTGAGCATAAAATGTGTGTTTTGATTTTCTCTACAACTTTTGTCTGAAACATTTCTCATTCTAAGAAGTACTGTGCGAGATATGATCAAAAAAGTATATTGGTCTTCATGTAAAGTTCCCGTTATTCTCGCTCGATTTTAATGAAACTTGAATTTTCTCAACAGATTTTCGAAATATTGTCAAACACAAAATTTCATGAAAATCCGTCCAGTGGAAGCCGAGTTGTTCCATGCGGACGGACAGACGGACAAAAATGACGAAGCTAAAAGTCGCCTGTAGCACTTTTGCGAAAGCGCCTATAAATTTCTGCCCCCGCCAGAAATCGAACGCTGGTCGCCAGTTCCTTAGCCTAGTCATTTACCGACGAAGTCGTCTCTATTCCCAGTACTGGAGCATAAGTACATTTGAGTGAAGTTAATAATTAGATTCTTAGAATTTCAGCAGTTTAATATAATCTGACAACAGCTCAAGGGAATGAAGCTACAAGAATGTGTGCGTGTGTGTGTATGTGTTTATGTGCTGCTCTTGTTCTTCTTATCTGTTATATCTCATTTCGTCGAACAATGTTTATGATTACTTTAATGACGATGGCAACGAGAGCGGATGGTAGTAGATCCGGTTAATCAATACCAGAAGCTGTAATTACAGTTGTACTGTACGAGCTCCTGATGATGGGTGTCAACACCCGAAACATGTAGAGCTGCCTACAGAAATGTAATAAACGGAATACAGTTGCATCTTGTTGGACAGTTATTAAATTCGATTCATGATGCACGGACCCATGTGTATAAAAAACCGACTTACTATAATGCGAGCCGCCTACAGCATTGCCAAACATGCTGCAAAAAACAATAAATATTTCTAAATAGAAATAGGTTTGTACGCTTACAGTACCGTAAATCCAGCATGTAATCTCTCAAGAATAATTTTCTAAATCTCCACCTCGAACTTCCTATCCTAATATGTTTTGAGTCAAGTATTAAACCTGACATATATGCTCTGGGGTGTGACGCCATATAGCCTGACACAAATTCATTCCATTTTCGGAAGACCTTTCTGCCCATATCATCAGAAAGTCAGAGGCGGTACTTTCCCCCCTAACCTTCGGTACTCTTATACCAAACTACACGGAGTCACATCCCATTCAACAATATTGCCATAGTCACCGCGGTCAGAACCTCAAACCTTACGACTCCTAAGTCTGGTCCACCTTCCATTGCATCAGAACACGGTATCAAGTTGCTGATTTTATCACAGTGACAGCTGTGTGGGACGCCAACGTACTGTGTGGAACTGCTGCAACCACAAACAGAGACTCCCCTTCCGCACAACAATACGTGACACTATCAGGCAGCCACGCCTCGCAACTATTGTCGTCTTAAGAAAGAAGCTGGTACAGAAGCTTCATACAGAGGCACTGCAGTGTGAGGAGGTAAGGTTACCGTCAGGGCCAATGTAGGTGCAGGGGTGTATTAGGAAAGGAACTGGGAAGGAAGGAATTGTGGGACACGCAGATAGGCTATAGTTCAGATCGACGCCTTACAGGCCTTGACAATAACTCAAAAATTCAACAATGCTCGTTGAAAACTCAAAGGAAGAAATCTGATAAATACTACTTCTAGCTAAGGTTTCCACAGATTAACCGTCCATTCATCCACTCGTATCCTTTAGAGCCCTTGGAGAACATTTGGTAACCACGATTTTGCCTGCTGCGCTTGCTGTAAGATTTATAATTTCTGGTTATAAACGGAGCTATCACAATAATAACTCCACGGAACACAGTCCTTCTTGAGAAGCTAACAGCCTGTCAGTCAGTCAAGAAATTCCCCAAATTTTGTGGAACCCGAACGTTCAATACCGCATTCACGAGCGCCTGCCACCAGTTCCTATCCTAAGCCAGATCAATTCAGTCCATGCTTCCACATGCCACTTATTGAAGATCCATTTTAATATCATCTTTCGATCTAACCCTGGATCTTTCAATTGGTCTCTTTTCCTCAGGTCTCCCCACCAAAACCCTGCATGAAACTCTCCTGTCTCCTATTCGTGCTACATGCCCCGCCCATCTATTTCTTCTTGGTAGATCATCCGAATATTTGGTGAAAAGCAGCGTACAGATCATAAAGCTCCTCGTTATGTCGACTTATGCACTCCCCTGTTACCTGGCCCCTCTTACGTCCAAACATCCTCCTCAGCACACTATTCTCGAACACTCTCAGTATATATTCCTTAATAATAATAATAATAATAATAAAGTGCTAATGTGATTGATTACCAGAAAGCATTTGATAGCGTTCCACATAGCTGGGTGGAAAAGTCAATAGAATTGGTAGGAGTGAACAGTAAAATTGTTAGATTTTGCAAACTGTCTATGGAGAAATGGAACACAAGGCTTATTTTAAAAACAAAACAGGAAGTAATGCAGTCACAACCCATTCAGATACGCAGAGGAATATTCCAGAGGGACTCCCTTTCGCCATTACTCTTTTGCATTGCATTTATTCCATTAACAAACGAGTTGAACAGAGCTGATTGTGGGTATCAAGTACATGGAACTGAGAGGAAAATAAGTCACCTATTGTATATGGATGACCTGAAACTGTTAGG
>Ga0123354_10013597_pt1 | contig 12639 bp, 7 predicted proteins | sample TergutLab28metaG_2_FD_97872 | JGI IMG/M metagenome (GOLD analysis project Ga0123354, IMG submission 97872) | Labiotermes labralis P4 segment gut microbial communities from Petit-Saut dam, French Guiana - Lab288 P4 | ecosystem: Host-associated > Arthropoda: Insects > Digestive system > Gut ... | reverse complement strand
AGTACGGTATTTTCGGGGGGGGGGAAGGGTCGAAAAAAAAGGGGAGCAGCGGGGGGGGGGGGGGGGAGGGGGCCCTGATCTCAGTAACCACTTTGTGCCAAAGAAACCTAAACAACAGTTTACGCTGAACGAGCACGTGGCTGTTGTGCAACAAAACTGGATTCTTCTTTAAATTGACTGCCCGGTCCGGTCTGATCCGGCAGCTTCTTCCCGCAATCGTTACGTCACCTCTTCCTTCTAGAACAAACTCGTTGTGACTGAATCCTTCCCTTTCCAACTGAAATCAATATAATGTAAACTAACCAATGCATGCACTTCGTTAATGTCACAGTAATGTTTTAATGTACGTAAACTCCGACATGTTTCGGTAGTCAGTGGCCCATCATCAGGGACTGCACATTACGTACCAACTGTTCAGACTATTTGTCAACTCCAGTATGTGTGGAACTGTCGTATGTACGTTCATCAGTGTATAAACGACGGAATTCAGTTACTGCTGCACAGGTGTTCACTGCGCATCAGTTAATGCTGATGTTTGTTATGACAGCCATTCAAAACGGGGGGGGGTTTACCTCTGTGCTTGCAAAAGTTCAGGTGACAAACAAAGACCTGATGATCGTGTTTTCATATATCGTTGATTGTCTTTCCACTTCACCACGCTCTGTGCGCGTCACTTGTTTGTTTCCACTGTCTTAACTGGCTGCACCCATCACCTCTCCCGCACAGCGGCTGTCACGGGATGTCCCGGCGGAGGATGGTTTTCCATGCGATAAAGCTGCAGAGCTTGGGAACATGATAAAAGGGACATGTAAAGTGCGCAAACGAGAATATCTGCACTTTAAAAAGAAGGATAAACACGAAGGCAAATGTCAAGCGGCGGAAATGAAGTGCTCACGATGTGTCAAAGAGCGTAGAGAATTGGATAACACTGAAGATAACGACAAACGGAAAGCGTTACATGATAAATGGAAGGTTATAGAGGAAAATGATAAAATTATCTGAGCAGAATGCAAACTGAGAGACTTCCTCGAACTGCAGTCTGAAGACTGTCACAGAAGTGTGCCAGAGGGCATACTGGAGATCACAGTGCGGGACTGATCCAAGTCGACAAGCAGTAGGAGGAAGTTAATTGCATGGTCCGAGCTTCGTCCCTTGTACCTTTCAATTTTTAATTAACTTCATGGTGCAGATCCTTTCGTGAGAAGCTAACAAACAGTTCATGAGCTAGTCAAGGAATTGCCCGCATTTTATGGAACCTAAAGTTTCGTTACCGTATTCACAACAGCCTGACATCTGTCCCTATCCTGAGGCAGATTGACTCCACGCCCTCCCAACGTATCTGCTTACGGCACATTTCAATATCACCTTTCCCTTTACGCCAGGTTTTATACAAGTGGTCTGATTCCCTCAGGTTTTCCCACCAAAATTCTGTACACATTTCTCTACTGTCCTATGCGTGCCACATGCCCTGCCCATCTCATCCCTCTTCATTTGGTCAGCCTAATACTATATGGTGAGCAGTACAAGTCATACAGCTCCTCAATGTCTAGTTTTATCCAGTATCCACTTACTGTCTCCCACTTAGTCCCGAACACCCTCCTCAGCGCCCCATTCTCGAACGCGCTTAGCATATCTTCTTCCCTGAGTGTGACAGACCAAGTTTCGTACCCGCACAAACAGTGGGCACAATTATAAGTTCTTTGTAATTTAATCCTTACATTCTTAGGCAGCCAACTGGAAGAAAAGAGATTCTAGACCAAATGATAGCAAGCATTCCGCGAGAAGGAGGTACTGGGAGGGGGGGATATATGTCAGCTGAGGGGGATGATGATACGTCCGTGCAAATATGTTAGAGATAGGATATGAGTGTGTCATGAGGATTTGGCGCAGGACAGATTCTTTTGCTGAGCCGCTGTGGTTCCTTAAAGAGACGGAAAATATCCGGATAGGTTCAGCAACTGTCAGCTACTGAAGGAGTACTCAATGCCGTTTGTTAAAATTCCGCATTTTAGTTTCTAAATTATGCGTCAAATGCAGTTACGAGGGTGAGTTACATGCAAACCTTAAAAGTGTTCAAAATGTAGACCCTGCTTCGTTCAGCTGTAGGCACAGCAAGTGATCAGCAGGTACTGTGTGCTGTCGATCTGGCAATATGTTGAAAAATGACAGAGCTGTACCGAACCTGTCAGCGATAAACTAGCCGAAAAACATTTTGTAAGGTTCACATTTGTCATGTATGTGACGAAATGGCTGCATGTCGTGATGTGTTTGTTTCGCTTCGTACAGAAATGGTACGCCGACATACTGGACCTCGTGAAGGGTATGGTGGACTTCTCCTTGTTCTATGAATGGCACTTCCTGCTCATGTCTGTTTCAACAGTGCTGCTGTTCACCTGCTTCATCATTACCTACTTCTACCTCGTCGATCTCATGAAAAAGAATAATTACTCGGACAAGGAACCGTCAACCCTCCTCATTGTCATCGGTCTCACCAACTTCATAGGCATGGTAAGGTAATACCTTCATGCAGTGACGCCATCACTAAGCCTACACCGCGACCGATGAATGAAGGTGGTCAAGGGTGCGGCTACAAGCGTAGTACCCTCCGCCTTCTGGCGTACATCAACAATCCCAAAACGCTTGCCGCTAACCAAGATTATCACTACAGATCATATCATGAGCTAAACAGCTGTGCCCGTTTTCCAGATTATACCCTTTGGACTCTAAACTTAGACCTCGCAAAGCCCATTTAAAGTGGGTCTTAACGTTATCGCAAAATAATTCAGGTCATAATCTTGTATGAGAATACAAAAGCTTCTCGTTTTAAACAGGCTTTATTTATTGTCTACACAGCAATGTTCCTTGACCTTGTTTTAGGCTGTTGCACGTGTGTAATAACGTACTGCCTGAGGAGGCTTCATGTATCCCAAGTTTACAGATTCTGCATTAGCTCACTGATACAGTCCCTGTGTGTGAAAAAAAAAACACTTTACAAATATCGGTTGGTATTAGCTCCAGAAATAAATGTAGGCAGATGAAAGGCAGTCAATAATATGGATGAAGTCATGTTCAGTGAAACTGTATCTGAACCAAAACAAGTAAATAAAGGTATAAGACAGGGATGTGGCCTTTCTCCAGTACTGTTTAATGTTGACATTGGTAAAATTTTACAGGATTTCAAAATGGTAACGAATAAGGGCATCCATGTAACTAACAGGAAGATAATTAACACAATGCTGTATGCAGATGACTAAATGCTATTGGTCCCTTGTGACGATGAATTAAAAACCATGACATAACACCTAAACCTTATAGCAAGAAAATACAGAACGAACATATCAAACACAAAAATCATATCAATGGCAGTGTGTGGGAACCATATCCAAGGAGTAAAAACTTTCATAAATGGTAACCCTACTGAACACACATCAGATTTTAAATACCTAGGAAACCTTACATCAGACTACAAATGTGAATCAGAAGAGAAGATACAGATATATAGCAAGTTACATGGCATCATATGGAGACAGATGACTAAAAAAACAGAATTAAGAATCCACAATATTACAGCTGAAGTAGCCTTAAAATTCTGTAGTGAAGCCTGGGTACTGAGGAAAGGACATGAACAAAGCCTGGATGTATCACAAATGAAACTTTTAAGACACCAATTAGGAATAATTAAATTAGGCTGGGAAAGGAATCAATCCATTAGGGACAAACTGGGTGTGCAGAACACTGTTCAGGAAGTACATTAGTATCAACAAAAGTGGCTACAACACTTAAAGAGAATGGACAGAACAGGATACCCAAACAGGCACTGTAGTATCAACCAAAAGGGAGGAGAAACATAGAACACCCGAGGAAAAGACGGAGGGACCAACTTCAAGGAACAGGCACTAAGGCTGACCCTTCAGAGTTCGTGATGATGATGATGATGATGATGGTGGTGGTGGTGGTAGTGAAGAAAAAGAAGAAGAAATAGTAGTAGTAGTATTAGTAGTAGTCACGTCCAGGTGCAATGGTCCATTGCAGGTTTGATAAGCATGAATCCTTCACTAGTGAACTACACACACACACATATATGTATACAGTGGCATTATTTTATCTGACAATTGTCACTAATCCTTTCATGTCAACTTGCTTAACTTATAATACATTTACAAGCATTGGACAATGTATGTATCTGTCAGATGTACTTGTGTCTGTGAGCCAAAGGGAGACACTCCACCAGCTTCTTTAAATTTGGTAATACTTAATATTAACTGAAATACATTGAAATAAAATGTGTGGACTCTGACTCATGGCAAATCAGATTAGCAGTGAGCACTGCATTGCCTGTCATCATGCTGTAAGGATGCAAGTTGTCAGATGATGTTCCTGTTCATGTAGCCTAAGCCACATTCCTGAAGACCATAATTTTGAGAGTATGAAGTTAAAAATATGGCCATAGTAAGTACCATAATGGAAACATAACTGACAGCATTTTTTTTTTTTATTCCAACAGATTTCCTGGGGTTTGACTGGAGATCAACCATGGATGAATATAACCAAGGCTTATGCAGCGAACCTAGTGCTGTGCGGAGTAACCACATTTGCAATACCACTACTTATCAAACACTACTGGCCGCTTCTTACAACAGTGGCTCTTTTTGGCCTGTTCTTTGCATCCTGTTTCTCCTTTACCCCACCCATACTGATTCAGCTGGTTCCTCTAGAAAATTTTACAACTGCTTATGGCCTTATTCTACTGTGTCAAGGTATTGGAAACCTGCTGGGACCACCATTGGGAGGTTCGTACATGTTCATTGCATGATAGTGTTCTTTCCTTCAAAAGAACCACAATTACCAATTTTTCACCTGCCATATGGTTACTTTCCCTGTCAGTGTCACAATACTCAGTAGCTAAAGCTTTAAAGGAATAATAATAATAATAATAATACTTATCTGTGGATTTGGAGGTTCTCACCACAGTGGTGCTGATGAAGCTTAAAGCCTTGTGAAATGTGACACCATGGTGAATGGTGAATAGTTAACTGATATTTTGGACCTGAATCTTCAGTACTGATCAAGTTAAGAAAGTAAAGTTTACTCATGTGCTTTACAAACAACGGACTGGGAGTGAGGATCCAAACTGCATCCAACACTCGACTGCAGCACTTCAACATTTCTGTCAGCCATGGCTACTGTACATTTTGCCTGTTGTCAGAAAATGACATTTGCCAACTGTAACCATTAGTAAGGAGATATATGTGAATGGAAACAAATGGCATGACAGAAGGATTCAGTTTTTGCAAATACACACTCAGCCACTTGAGTTGACTGACCCATAACATGTGATGGCACATCATGGAGACACTGTCATGCTGTACTGTATTACAGATCACATCTAACATCCGTTATCACTTAACCCTAACTAAATAACTTGCAAAACTTAGTTTCTTCCTCACAGTAAACCCAGTGTCACCTTCAAAAAACCAGTCAGTTAAGGCCATGTAGTGCAACACTCACTGTTTTTTCTGAGATCCAGACAAAACACAGTTACACTGTGTGGGGAGCATAGAGTTGGATGTTGAAGTGGTGCTACATATAGTAACCACTGGGCAGTAAAGATTTAACATATGCTTATTATGACTTCCAGGTCTGCTCTTTGACATCACAGGTACATGGGATCTGTCCTTCTACATGGCTGGAGTATGGACAGTCGTGTCTGGAGTATTGGTGTGGCTCATTACAGTATCTAAGAATCGTGTTCTGTGTGGGTCCAGGAGCCTGCAAAACGATGTGGACCGTGACAAGTCTAGTAATGCCTAAGTATGATGCAACAAACAGCATGTTATATGAATGACTTCCACATTTAAATTAATTGTCATACTTTTATTCAAATGTTACACATACTTCAGGTATGCAGGAGAGAGTCTTGAAGTTTGTGATTAACTGGGGATGGTAATTGGTTATTCAAATGAACTTGTATTATTCAGAGTCACAAGATTTACTTGAATAACATTTTGGAAACACAAAATACATTCAGTGATAGAAGGAGAGTCTAATTCCATAAAGTATGAACACAATCAGCATAACTTAATGCAACAAGGAGCTTGACTGAGCTGAGAATTATCTTTGAAATAGCAGGACAGTGGGGGATGGGTACTTGCCGGCCACGTGGTCTCATCCTAATGTGCCACAGTTACAGGAGGATGGAACAGTATTATATATATATTATGATCAGCTGTTGTTCCGTGGTGGTTGAAATGGTTATTGCTATCTTTCTTTCACGCATGTATGTATAACCAAAAATTGCAATTGACTTTTGATTGTCTGGTGTGCAGGTGCAAACGATTATCATAATTGGCTCATTTATACAGATAGCTGTAGAACAATAAATAAATGCCTAGTTCCTTTGAAACACTTACAAGAAACCCACAAGGACTATTTTTAGAAACTAATTAATATCAAAAAACATACAATGTTTTTCCTAGAGCTTTCACAACTTCAAGAACACATTAGATGTGTCACATCTGTCCTCTGTTTTTGTGTATGTAATAATTACATTATGGGTAAGCACAAGTCTTAGGAAAGTCTGTTGTTCAATACATTGAGTTTCAGCTGGCACAGCATGTGCTTTCAGTACTCATAACTGGATGTAAACATCTAACAAGAACATAGTGCATTACACCAATTTCGTTCACAAAATAGTAGAGTCTCGATGTTCAGGATTTTCACATTTCATGATCACCCATTTCAGTGTCGCTGTCTCAACCTTTCGTGACTGGTTCTAAGAAATAGGAGACCATATGACTAGCAAGTTGGCTTCTGTCAATTCTCCTCCTATTAAGCAAATCACTCCCAGCTCGTTGAAGCTCTTTCATTTAGTGAGGTTCATTGCTTTCATGAGTTACTGACTCTCCTTCAATTATTTTATGTATTTTATGCTTCCAGAAACTATCTGTACTTTATTAAAGATACACACTCAAGATCTTTATACTTCCAAAGTTATTGTGTACCTTTCTTACTGGTATTTTGTAAGTTCTGAAACCACAAAGGCAATGTACATTAAAATGCATTTTGATTTTCTTGATGGTTTTGTCACTTGGATTGAATCACTTATTTCAAGACTCCACTGTGTATTGTTTCTTCCTAATTAGCGGATCAGAAGTAGTGAGAGCCTAGTAAAAGTGTGAAACAGAATTTATAATCATCTGCTTACATGTGCTTTTCTGAGTTCTGATTGCATTTGAAAATCATTAATTTTGTACTAGGCTGTCACACAAATTCTTTGTTGTGTGAGCCCACAATGTTTTCCAAACATAAATTTAGTCTGTTGAGCAGCTGATGCTAGTGGCAAGGTCAGCGGACAGTGCTTAATGCATATAATCAAGAAGCGATTGAAGGACCTTCAGTTATTGTCAGAAACGTAAAACAGAGATGAAATTTCATTGTGGCATGTTAGGACTTGCAAACCAGCACTGTATCAGTGTAGGAATGTATTTTGTTGCAAAAAGGAAGGTACACCAGAGGGTCTCCTGACATGATAGTTTGAGCACTTAATTTTCACAATTACATACTCCATTTACCCTTATTGGTATGCATATAACTCTGGCCATATGTCAAACTTTAGTACTGTTAGAATTTCTAATTACAAACTGATAAAAACTTCATTAAGTAAAGTAGTAATTTTTAGATTTGTTATATATGCTAAAAGTAGTTCAAGATATACAAAGAGTGCTGATATAGTGGTACTTAGCACTGTATACAAACAGGTCTTACAGGTACTTACTGAAAAATACAAGCAGTGCTGACATAATGGAACTCACTGCACTGTACAAACAGGTATAAAACTCTGGTACTTACTAAAATATATAGACAGTGCAAAAATAATGGAACCTACTGCAATATATAAAAAGTTCTAAAATTGTGGCACTTAGTTAAATATATGAACCGTATGAAAATAATTGAACTCACTTTAATATATAAACAGTTCTAAAATTATGACACTTAGTTAAATATATGAACAGTGCAAAAATAAAGGAGCTCACTTCAATATATTAGCAATTATAAAATTACGGCACTTAGTTAAATATATGAACAGTGCAAAAATAATGGAACTCACTGCAATATATAAATAGTTCTAAAATTATGGCACTTAGTTAATGTAGCAAAACATTTTTGGTACAATTATTAATCAGTTAAAACGATTGCTAACCCTCAGTTACTGGCGGTTTTAAGCCATCTGTCATAAATTTCACTGTAAGGGTTCATTCAAGAAACCTTTAGTGAAAAGTAGGAAGGATTGGCTACAGAGATCTTTGAGGCGGAAACCCAATGGGTAGCCAACAAAGGGGAATAAAATCTGTTTACCTGATCCATAGAAGGCGTGAGAAACATGAAGTAGTATTAATGTAATGTACAGTGAATGGTAGTGTCCTAACACAAGCAAACCTTCCACCCAAGATGACAGTAAACTAAGAAAATGCATTTTCATACTGATGCTGGCAGTCAAGTGAGCAGTGTAAGCAAGATTGCTCATAGTGAGGTCACCTAAAGCACAGATTAATGGTTCTGGAGTGAAGTGACTGTGGGGGTTGTTTTTTTATAATATGATTTTAATTGATGAACTGGACAAGAGCAGGCTTTCTACCTCAGAAGCAAATAAATAAATAAATAAATCATGAGGACTTTATCCTATTCGATGAACCCCACCCGTATCCCGTAAGAAGTTTCACCTACCATACTGGGCATGTCAGGACATAACAGTGTACATGTGGTGATCGTGTACATTAAATACATGAACAGTGTAGAAATAATGGAACCACTGCTGTATATAAAGAGTTCCAAAATTATGGTATTTACTGAAATGTATGAACATTGTGAAAATAATGGCACTCACTGCAGTATTTAAACAGTTCTAAAATTATGGTACTTGCTGGAATGTATATGAACAGTACAAAAATAATGAAACTTGCTACTATATATAAACAGTGCTAAAGAATGGAACTTACTGCAATATATAAACCATTCTGAAATAATAGCGTTACGTGTACAGTGCTGAAATAATGTCCTGCATATCGCCTTATTAGTAATATGCATGACCAAACAATCTGGCATCTGAGTAGGCTGGTTGCAGTTTCTGACCTAAGGGAGCACAGTTTCACTATGCGTACTCCCAAACCAATAACAGTATTCCAGTTTGTGAAAAGAAGAGAAGTTACATGCAGGAGCAACACTATGGGCGGTACAGGTTATGCAAAGCACTGGGACCCCATCCAGATCCCAGAATCAGTTAATTTATGCAACATTAATAAAAAAAATTAAAATTGACTTCCTAACTTTTCAGTAGTGTGTGTAAAGATAGTAGCTTAGACTACTTAAGTTGAGTTGTGCCATCAAATGTAATTCACCATTGATTGTGAGAACTCTTCATGACTGAGTGGTCTCCATTTGACAGATACACATCAGACCACAAGTTCAGTGATCTGAGGTTCCATTCAAGAGGCAGCTAGTGGCAACCTTATGCTACTACAAAAGTCTATTAACTTTGGTGCTGGAACCTGATGTAGACACACTGATGTAGACACACTGATGTAGACACACTGATGTAGACACACTGATGTAGACACACTGATGTAGACACACTGATGCATTAGTGTAAAGTTTATATAATTAGTCCCATAACAGATGAAAATGTCTTCAGAGAACCAGAACAGAAAATCACAAGAGGGGGAGAAAACATGCTTTCGAAGTTACACCAAAACCTCATTTGTTTTTCTTAAAGACATGCGATTCAGGTGAAACTGAAGAATGATAGTAACAGAGCAGAAGAGAGCAGCAAGGTCACCTGTCCAAGTATGAGTTATAACAAAAAACGGTGATTCAACTGATTTAAATGTGACTGAAACGGAATCAGGTACAGAAACAGAAACTGATATAGGAGAAACCAAAGTAGCACAAATATGTGAAGTGATTTGAAAAGACTTATCAAAACTTATCTTATCATATGTCATCCCTTGTGCATGGCCAAACCAGCTTTATCTTTGAGCCTTAATGTATTTAATTATATTATTTCTAGTTATGTTATTTAATCCATCATGTATTTTAATTCTCCTTGTGCCATTACTGTCCATTATAGGTCTGAATATTCTTGTTAATATCTTCCTTTAGTTATTAATTATTTTAGTTTCGTAGATTCTTTTAATACGCACATTTTGATGGCATATTTTATCACAGGTCTTTTCATAGCCCAATATAAATTTAATTTGGCTTTCTTTGATACTAATTTGCTTTTAAATATTTTTTGATTGACATACTAAGATTTACTGCCCAGAGCAATTCTTTTTGTAATTTCTAAAATGGAATTATCTCCATTTACAATTGATAGAAGATACTTATAGGACTTCACATGTTCTAAATATCTAGAATCGGTATCTGTATCATTCACTTCAATTTTTTTCTTGAACACCTTCAATATTTAGTTCTTTGCTCATTAACAATTAATCCAAAATGTATTAATTGATTTTTCAATTTTTGCCATGTATCATTTAGGGAATGTTTTGTTCTTGTGGTTATAAATGTACCATCAGCATAGGCAGAACACCGTTTTTAATGCGTAGATATGTTTCCTCTTAAATCTAGTTGCTTTAACATTGCATCTGCACCTGCACTAAGTTGCAGGTAGAGGATCTGGTATTTTACTGCAGATTCTACTTTAAACTCTTCTGTATAGTCATTATTTATCTTAACTCTTGTTCTAACAATAATCAACGTTATTGATAACATAAAAACAGCAGCATTTTTCTAATAATCTCAGATAACCACACAAGCCATTTCAGAAGTGGATCAGGTGAATCAAATTTTTGGGTATATTGGACACTGACTGTGACAGAATTCGTTTAAAGTTCGGAAATGAAAGAGCAATTTAACATACTTCGTGCATTTTCCAATCAAATTGCTGTTGCATTAAAAATTAAAGTGTAAATTCAATTGAAAAAGTTGGATTCAGTTCAAATGAATGTCTTGGTACAAGGTGTGATGTTGCAGCCAACATGAGCAGTATATTTTTGGCAGTCATAGCTAGACTGTTTATCAGAGAACTAAACAAAGAGAATGCTCATTGTGTTTCCTGTACCCTAAATCGTGCTGTCAGTAAATGTGATCAAAATATTTCTGTTTACATTTTATGACTGCACTGCTTTGCCTGCAGTATAAAATGGTGGTCTCTGTTGAAAGGATTGATGTCTGTCTTGAGATTACTGGAAAGTAACATTTAGAGGACTGGGTTTCAATGTATCAATCAATCAATCAATTTATTTTCATCCCGTTAATCGTTACAAATGATGTTGGATACGTCATTGTAGTTATCATATTATAATCGAATATACAGTATTAGTGCTACCTAGTTGGTACAATATTGTATTAGTAATATTACAGTAGTATCAATCTTGCATTGTTTGGGTGCAGGTTACAAGCTTTTTAGGATTATAGTTACATGATTGTTGCATGTTAGGATATAGGCTTGTTTGGTTCTTTGAGGGTAAGTGAGGGTCCCCGTTTTTACGGTTGTCCTTTGGATCTAGTCCCTTACTATTTAGATGTCGCTTTACATTTGTTGGTACCTTTTTTCCGCTCATGGATTACTTTGCCTTTACTGACGCCTTGACGCCATTGGGTTGTAGGGAATTAAAAGGCCATGTATTCGTCTACCGAGTGGAAGACATGTTGCCTCAGGAATGTCTGAAGTCTTCTTTTAAATTCTTGAGGTTTACCTGTTTTCTTTAATGCGTTTGGTAGTTTGTTGAACAGTTTTATACCATGTTTTCATAGCTATTTTTCAATAGAGTAGTCCTGCAGTACTGTGTGTGGAAGTCTGATTTTTGTTGCGTGCTGTGTTCATGTATTTCTTCGTTTTGTTTCATCTGTCCCCAATTTATTCTTGCCTTGCACACAACTTCTCTTATGTATAAGCAGGGTAGGGTGAGTATGTTGAGCTCTTTGAATAGGTTTCTGCATGAAACGTGTTGGTCCACTCTACTTAATATTCTTACTGCTCTCTATTGCAGTCGGAAGATTTTTTTACTTTCGGGGTCGCCTCCCCATAGACTCACTCCATATCTCAGGTGGGCGTGGAAGCATGCGAAATATATAGTCCGTAGGACGTGTGCGCTCGTTATACTCGTTAGTGAATTTATCATATAAAGGTTTGTATTTAACTTTGAGCTTAGATTTTTTTATGTGGGCAGTCCATTTCACATTTTCGTGTATGTATATCCCCAGGAATTTTGTTTCGGTGCTGAATGGGATATCTCTTTCTTCAAGTGAGACTTGTGGCAGGGCTGGTGACTTATTCTGAGTGGTATGGAACGATATTGCTGATGTCTTCCCAGTATTTACAATCAGACTATTCGAGAAGAACCATGTTTGTATATCCTGCATGACGCTGTTTAGGCTGGATTGCACGGTGTTTATATTTTCCCCTGTTATTAGTAAGTTGGTGCCAAGAGCGAATAGTACTATGTTGGTTCCTGTAACGTTTAATGGCAAGTCATTTATGTATAGCAGGAATAATATGGGGGCCTAGAGTTGAGCCCTGTGGTACTCCGTTCATGATATCCCTTGTGGCTGTTACCACTGTTCTATGCTGCTTACTGT
>Ga0123354_10013595_pt1 | contig 12642 bp, 6 predicted proteins | sample TergutLab28metaG_2_FD_97872 | JGI IMG/M metagenome (GOLD analysis project Ga0123354, IMG submission 97872) | Labiotermes labralis P4 segment gut microbial communities from Petit-Saut dam, French Guiana - Lab288 P4 | ecosystem: Host-associated > Arthropoda: Insects > Digestive system > Gut ... | reverse complement strand
CAAAAATTATTCCTCATTCAAATAATAAATTTTGAGTTGGCAAGTTTCTCCCTCCCCCGTCCTTTTTTCGGGATTTTTTTGGCCCCCCCCCTCTGCCTTTATCCCAGTGCCTCTCCCCCCCCCCCCCCCCGAGCTTCATTGTCCTCTTCATGGCTTCTTTCGACTACTGACATCTATGATGTGGTACAGCGACCTGTACGATCCAAGCACAGTAACCTGAAACTTCTTTACTTTGGCTGCACTAAAATCTTAAGAACAGGAAATAAGAAGCCTTGAGTTATTACAGATTATTCATTGGCACATGTAACGACGATATGATATATTTGTGAGACTGAATTTGTCTTCATTTCAGTCCAGGTGACGGCATCTTGATGCTCTGGTTCTCATCAATGTCCTCCGTTTTTGATACTGATGGCTCACACAGACGTGGCTAAGTAAATCACATTATCTGTAGAAGTCAGCCCTTTAGTATATACGTTTCTGCGGCCGATGTACCCTGCTGGCATGTTGATGTTGTAACTCTTAACTGTATATCTTTAACTGAAATAATATATCAACAACTAATTACTTAAAGTAAAATATTTGCTTCATCAAACTTTTAGCTTCATTAAAATGCTAACGATTTGATTATCACTTACATCTAGCGTATAACTGTAATTTTTTATAAATGGTCTTCTTTAATGTCTCATTTTCCTTGCATTTTTTGTAGTGCTGCCATGTAACTGGCTTTACAGCTATTGTCAAGCACTTTCATAAGGCGACTAATTACACTGGACAACAAATTTCAAATTTTTTTGTATCTGTGATGAATATGTTATTAATTTATTTGTTTGCATCTATGAAGTTAGAAAAGGGACATAAAATTATGCCTCACTATGATACTTTACGAAATAGTTTGAAATATTATACGTTACGGTGGTTTAAATAAAAAACTAAATACTATTCATTGGAAAAGAATATGTTTAGTAGCCTTATTCTGTTTAGAGATAATATTTACAACGTAAAATGAATATCTGCACTGTCTTTTTCATGTAAGTTCATTATTTAACACAAACAAAATCACGTATTTTTTTCGTTTTGCCTGTCGCTTGTATGCCATGTTAGGGGCAGCCCTTGCCAAAGTCCAGCAGTAGTCGGCGAGCATAGCACAGTTCCATTTCCCTTCATATCTCTTCTCGATTAAAGAAATGTCTTGATGGAAACATTCTCCGTGTTCATCACTCACTGCACCATAGTTCTCCGGGAAAAAATTCAAATGCGAGTGACATGTTGCAGCCTAATTTCTGGTAGCTCTGCGAAAGGTTGTTTACAAACTCCTCATAGTTTTGAGCCCTTCTGTTTCCCAAAAATCCTTTCACTACAAATTTAAAACTGTCCCAAACTGCCTTTTCGTTGCCTTGAAGGAGCTGGTCGAAGAATTCGTCCTTGATAATGTCTCGTATTGGTATACCAATGAAAATACCTTCTTCAAATTTTGCCTCACTTAGTCTGGGGAACTTTTCTTATAAGTAAGTAAAGGCAGCTGTTCCTTGGTTCATGGCCTTTACAAAATTTTTCATCAGACCAAGCTTCAAATGCATGGATGGCAACAAATTTTTACTCAGTTCCACTAGTGGTTGATTTTCCACATTCATGATTCCTGTTTCCAGAGATTTTCTGGCAGGTCAGTATTGTTTTGAGTAATGAAGAGACCGAGCTCTGCTGTCCAATTCACAAATGAAGCAGCAAAATTTTTTGAATCCTTGTTTTAGTCCAAGTAGTATGGCAATCACTTTTAGGTCACTACAGATTTGCCATTTGAATTTATCGTAATTAAAGGCTTCTATCAGAATCTTCATGTTCTCATACGACTCCTTATTACGAACTGAATTACCAACAGGAATAGAAGGTAGAGTTTTGCCATTGTGAAGGGGAACTGCTTTGAGACTCAACTTAGAGGAGTCTATAAAGAGTCGCCAGTCCAGAGGATTGTGATTAATATTGAATGTTTGCATCACGCCATCAATATCAGTGCAAGCAACAAGAACCCTTTCCATTTTAAACAAATGAACTAGATCTTCGTGACTTTCACGATACACAAATCATTACTCATCAACTGGGAGCGCAGTGCTGACACATATATCCCTTCCCAAGTAACTATTTTACACATTAAGCCACACATCATGTATCATGACAACTAGAGCCAAGAACTGAATTCTAAGGCCATATTTGGTTTCAGCACGTTGAATTGAAGAGGAGTCAAACTGTTTTAGTTGCGGATACATTTTGTGTGTTGACCAGTGTTATCATTCATGCTATGATTACCTGTGGGACTTCGGGCATAGATAAAAACGTAAAAATAACATCGAACTGCAGCTAACAGTTTGTAAGGATGTGCAAAGAAGTCATGTGGACCAGGAGAGGGTCCATGTGGGGCTCTTGAGAATACGATTATGAAACTCTGGGCTCATTACACGGCTGGCAAATTCTGGAATGATTACGTGGCAATGAGCTATCAAAGTGCTGTAATCCACAGCTAATTTATTTTTGTTGTTGTTGTTAGTACTTTGTTATTATTATTATTATTATTATTATATTGCTACTGCCATTTTGGTTTTCCAGCATTGTTGCCTTAAGGACCAGTTTTCTAAATCAGCAGTCACTGATCAAATGTTGCACTTGCCCGTTCACATCTTTGTATGCGACGGTATTGTTTATTTGCAAAGTATTCGCCATTCTAGCCACATCGTTTCGCAGTGCGTATTGGTGTCAATGCGTCTGTTTCCTGCCGATATATCACAACTGAATCAGCTGAATTTGAAATAATATCACGATGCAGCTCACTTTTTTCATTCTTAGGGAAAAGGAGGAAAGAAGGGAAAGGAGATTAAAACCTAAAAGCGAGATTAGAAACGAAAGACAGATAGAAACTGAGAGAGATGAATGAAGAATGGTTGAGTGGACAGCGAGAGCAGGAGAACAGCGAAAAGTAACTAATGAAGGGTGGGAAGGAGAAAATAACGATAAGAAGGGGAACAAAAAAATTAATGAAACAAGAAAACCAATGTGTAAAATGGAAAAAGGAAACTCAAAGGTAAACGGAACACGGGAAGACAAAAAAACAGTACGCTTGAAGGTAGGAAGAAATAAAAAAACGAAAAGTTTAAAATAGTAACAGAAATTAAGAAGTGTAAATTAAACAGGACGTAGAAGACACGGAATGCATTCCATAGTGTTGTGCTACGAAGGAGTATCAGAGTCACTATGTTCCATGTCAACAAGCAACTTTTACCGATGTCTAGCTGCTGTCGAGTAAACCATAGTACTGTTGCTTCTGAGAACGCTTAGACTGTTAACAGTAACATGCCTTATTTAGCTACTTACTTCATGCTGTTCTAAACGAAATGTTACCAGCTGGGACTCCTGCTATTTGCAGTCTACACCGCTCTTCTCTGCTAAGATAGTATACATAAACTTGCCCGTTTTAAACACTGTCAAACATTTTTAGCCACTTCACTTTGATGTGACAAGTTACACACCGATAACACGATCTTTGTTCGCTGGAGGCGTTACGCTTGGCTTCCAGGTTAATGGTGTAGATTCTGATGAATTCAAGGCGCTGCCAAAGGAGAATTGTTGACGTAAATCCTTATGTTTCTTGCCTTAATTAGCGTTTTTATGTCCTTATATTGCGCAAGAAGGTATGGAAGTGGATGGGCACCAGAAGAAATTTGTATTCGAGACGTTCTTAGCTCAGCTTCAGATTTCATATAAGCTCACAGTCGTAACAGGTTAATTAGCCCCGAAATTAAGAGGCTAAAGGATGAAAGACAAGACAGGAATCACTGGAACACTGGAATAAGGGTATTATATTTGTCTGCTCAATTTCTATTCTTTTGTTGTTCTTCATTATCTGGTTGTCTCGACGTCTGTATTTTTCTTATCGGTAATTTTAATCCTTTCTTTGCTTCTGTATTTATGTCTTCCAGTTACAAATAGAAGGCTTCTGAAGAACACCCACACGACTGACGTGTGCCATTGTGCAGAAGACAATGTACATTTCACCACTGTGCAGAACTGAAATTTTTCAATATGTTCGTGGTGTTTTTTGTTAAAATTAATGTGCCAAGAAAATACTGTACTTAACATTACAAGGAAACAAATATACTGAATGGAGAAAATTACACAATGAAGAATTTAAAAATTTGGACTCTTCCATTGGATATATGAAGGTAATGAATTCGAGAAGGATGAAAGCGGTGTAACTAGCAAAAATGCGTAGACCACTTGCATATTAGTCGAAAACCTGTGCAGCATAAGCCACTTGGTTGAATGGAACTATGACATGAGGTACACAAGCTTGAAAAATTTGACTTAATACATTCAAAAACCATAAAAGAGAAAATGGAAGTCGTTAAAGTTTACAACGTACGGATGTTGGTAAATTTGTCTGGCACATTGCAGGATTCATTAAAGACAGATTGTAAAATTAGACATAAAGACTCCCATCTACGATTAGGTCTTCCACGTAGTCTCTTTCCCTCAGGTCTCCCCACCAAAACCCTGCATGCACCTCTTTTCAAGAGCCAGGATAGGGGAGCATGGACTGGATTGATCCGGCTCAGGACAGGGACATGTGTCTGGCACTTTTGAATGCAGTTATAATGCTTTCGGTTCCACAAAATGCGCGGAATTTCTTGAGACCTTTCAGTTACTCAGGAAAGATTCTGCTCCATGGAGTCAGTTATTTAGATTTGGTGGGTTGATTAGTTAGTTAGTTAAACAAAGGCTGCATGCTGCAAAAATACTGGTATTCGTGCATGTATTCTCCCCTAAAATTTAGTTTAACTTACAAATATGACTGGTTAGCTGATTGTCTATTGAGCAGTAGTTGAATCAGGCGAACCTCCAGAGAGAAGAGTTGGTTTTAGAGACGAAAATCGAAAACCGAGACATTCAGAACTCAAAGCGAGAAGGCTAAATACTCGCTGGGAAGTTGGCATTTATTTTTTTCCCCATAATGAATACAGTAAAGGCTACAGGAACTGTAGACAGCAATGTCACTATGAATTACTGTCGTCAACCAAAGAGAGAGGCACCCGGCAAGGGTTCTCTGTCGCAAGCACATGTCTCCATGTTCGGAAACAATTAGCTCAGGCCACTCGTACATGTGTGTAACATATGGTTCGGAGTGCTCGCTTTTAAATTTAGAATTAGCTGACAGCGTCAGGAAAAAGAATTATATATGACAACCAAATACGCTCTCGGAACTAATTATGATGTCTGGCGCAACGAGCTTGTTACTCTCGACTGGCAGTAAAGGAATGCCAGTTCGAGGGAAGTTTGATACCTAGTCAAGTCATTGAAAGTGAGGTCCAACAGCAGTCTGTCAACAGCCGAAATTCGATACTGTAAAAGTTATGGTTATCGTCTAAGTTATATGCAGTCATTTGTGGAATTTCGTCGATTCTTGGGTCTGTCAAGACGACGTGCTTGTCCTAAAAACAATAAATGACAGGCATATATGTAACATTACATAAGGAAGAGCTTCATACGCATACTAATATTATCAATTAATTAAATCCAAGTTTGTGCTTCTATTGTTGTCTACTTAGGTGCAGGTCTTTCATTTCCTAGCGGTTTTGCGGTATGAAGTCAGACTGGCATATGTTAACGATCAGTAACCGATGTATTCCAGTTAAAAGCACAATGGATTGAATTACAGTCGCATCTTTTGAGAGCCATATAATTCCAATATGCGAGACAGAATTTGCTTTTGTGTTCTGCTTCATTAGAACTATACTTGTTAAAAACCGAATACCTAACAAACGGTGACCAGTGAAAAGTTAATTAATTTAAGGTTTAATTTAAGTTCTTCAGAGATCTGACATATATTTGTTCCGCACTTTTCGCCTAGGTATAGATAAAATCCCCATCCACGCTGTCAAGGACAAAGACTTACTACATAGTAAAGTTAAGTAACCGAGTCCACGTGCATGACTACATCTACAAACCTATCACAGTGTACTGTGTATTGCACCAATGTTGGGAGAGCTGTCCCCACAGGAAACATGAGGCAGTATTGTACATACACTTTCAATTATCCCGACACGGATTTAAATGCAAAATGAGCTCTCTGAGGCGTGATGGTGGGTCGATGGGGTCAAAGGTAGAGTGCTGTAGTGGTATCCAATGAATGCAGTCGATGTTGCGGTAGTTCAAATGGAATATCACGATGTCTAGGTATCGGCAAGGAACGTCTTAGCGACTGTTAGCAGAATAGGATTTACACAACTGTGTTAGCATTATCAAAGACGTGAGGTGCTTCATTTGGTATGTGTTCTGGGCACTATAACACAGGCTTGGAATACAGTGGGCCAAAATGACCAACACAGTGTTAGGCATAATTTGACAACAGCCGTACAACTCAGGGTACATTCCCCTCTCTTGATTTGAAAGTTGCCAATTTCGAATCTCGGCTTGAGGATATTATCCTGTAACTTCTGGCGGTTTTCCTTAAATCTTCAGCCATATGGTACCACATTGTTGTCATACACGTCAGCATAAATTCATTTTGCACTTTCCTGCTCGGGATCAATTATTATCCGTAAGCTTTTGTTGTTGACAGCCTGAATCAAGAGTGTCCTTTCAGAATGTACCTGGTCTCACAATCACATGAAAAAGTTGCTAAAATTATGATTTTTCACATTTTTAGACTTACAAATAGAAACAATAATATAATGGATATTGAACTATACATTAAGAAGCAGTCCTCCAATTAACTCTACTCGTAATGTATTTACATATGAAATTTTTACCTTATTTTGTCTTTCTAAACTGTGATGCATTTCCAAAATATTATTTACGGTTCCTGAATATATAGAACTGAGATAACTGTGATACTTACTTATAAATTCAATTTACAAGTATATTGTTTCCTCACAATTCGACCGAGCAAAAATACAGCTGCTACTATAATAGACATGTAATCATCGACTAACAGTGCTGATATTTTCAAAGCCTTAACAACCAGGGAGTGCAAAACACGACCCTGTAATTATTTCTCTTTGTTTTGTAATTTAATGTCAAAGTTTCCGAAATCCCCATGTTTTATTCTCAATAAGTAATCTTAAACTAACACAATTCAGAGTGAAATTGGTAGGTTTTTTATCATCTGAGCTTATACTAGAGTCTGCTTCTCTGAACCTTCTCTCCGTGACAGAAACGTCACCTTGAGAAGTGTAGTGATATGCAAGAAGCACTCATAGTAAAGATCACAACTGGAAAAATAAACAGTAAATGTATCAGCGTATAGCGAACTGAATTTCGGAGGCATGGAATGAAAACATACAGCAGAATTTCCTCACCGAACTCTCCTCTCAAACAAGTATTCCGGGGAAAAAGTACAATTAAAATTCCCCTGAACGTATAATTTATTAGAATTCCCTATTAAATGTAAGCTTACAGTCACTCGGGTTTATACATGAGTTTAAAAATACAATGAACATCACAATCCGAATAATGGTGCTTTCAGACCATAATTCTTAATTACAAAACTCAGTCGGTGTTTCGTTACAAATTACTGTAATTTCAATCCAGTGTGCTAATATCAAGTTTAATTTCAAATGAAAAGAAGTAAATCCAATCATTAATAATCCAAAAACACTGTAATGGAATATGACGCAAGCGAATTCCAGTCAAGTGAAATACATGATCGCAACAAGGTACTGAAATGTGTCGTCGGTGTGCAGGATGGAGCAAACTCCATCCTGCACAACATAGTCAGCTATACAGAATAACAAGTACCAAGTGTCGCATAAATACAGTTGTTCCTCCTGACGATAGACCTGGAGAGGTCCGAAACATGTAGATGTTATAAACAAAACTGGCGAAATACACTGAGAATAAATTGTGGCCAAGTTGGTTTCATTTACAAGTCCATACAGATATCGCTAATTTTTTTTTATTGTCACATCGTGCATGTTGTCGAGTTACTCAATTATTACATCAACCACTGCACATATATAAAATTTATAACATTTAGACATTACAACATTAAAAACGCTCAGACATGTTTTGGTCCTAAGACCATCATCAGGGAGCCTTATGTGCATTCTGTGCTTCGTTGCTTCGCAGCGAAGCACAGAATGCACATCCATAGCAGGGCACTCTTCGCAACATAACCTTACACAACATGGCATGCTGCCATAACACCCTATTAGTACAACGAAGTTAATCAGTGACTCTTTTTAATGTGAATTTAGCAAGGATTATATAGCTCCCTGATGAAGGTCTTAGGACCGAAACATGTCGGAGCAGTTTTAGTGTTTTAATGTGTAACTTTTATAAATTTTATATATATATATATATATGCAGTGGTTGGTGTAATAATTCAGTAACTGAGATATCGCTAAATTTAGAAAAACCAGATGTCACTTAGTCATCTATTAATTTAGCTAGACTAAATTTATTCACGATTTGTTTACTCATTATTTGTTATTCCCTATTCTTTGTGTTTTCGTTGGAGGGTTATCTGAGGTTATCTGAAGTCTTGTTTTACATTTCCGTGAGGTTTCTGAAATGTCTCTTCTTGAAAGACTATCAGACGCCGAGCTGGTCGAGACATTTTGCTTCACTCTGAAGCCCGAAACGTCACTGACGTGTTCAACGGAGCAGGAAAAACTGTATTTACTATTTTCACATCTCATTACAAGTGGCAAACACATGTGTGATGTCAAAATGCCGTATATTAATCACAGTAAAATTTATGCTCATTTTTGTCCCATATTCCATTTAATAACCGTAACAGTCAAATATATGTCAGGGGGGGTGGGGGGGGTGGGTGGAAGGGGTGACATGAAAGTTGTTGGTCAGGTGATAAATTGTTTTTACGCTTGCAAAATTAATTTTGGTGCATCGGATCGTGTTGCTTGGCTGATCACATAAAGAGGTTTGTTTAATATATCAGGTAAATTTATTAGAATTCTATTAGAAAAGAAAAATTGTTATTGCATGTATTATTGCTGCAACACGTGTTTGAGAAACACACAGAGAAAATTAGATATAAGTATAAGCACTTCAGCAGGTCGTCTCGTCTCGTTTAGTTTCTGAAGGGCTGTACATCGTACTTGAACAAAAGGAGCTGTCAGCAGATGAAACGTGCCGCTGATCGAGTTTGGTTAAGAGAAGCATGTGGGAATATGTCGAGAAAACAAACGAAGCGACAACAATTGAATAGACCTGTAATTCTACATCTGAATTTATCCGATGATGGGGAATGATTCAATCAGAGGAAGATTAGTGAGTGTTAGCGGTTTATTTCCATGTGCCACCCCGCCATGACGACAACACATTCGAAGTGACATCAAAGTATAACCCGATGTACTTTCCAGCCAAACAACACGGACCTAGGCGTGATTTCAGGTTTCCTCCATTACATAGAGGAGAACTGCGTTATTCTGGTCTATTACGCAGCGTGTAGTGGCAATTCCTTTCCGATGTTTCGGGACAACCTATCGGTCCCATCTTCAAGGGTTTTCAACATTCTTGACCCTTGAATATGGGATCGATAGGTTGTCGGTAAGGAATTATCATTACACAGTGCTCAAGAGACCAGAACAGCGCAGTTCTCGAAACGAACTGAGGATCACATTTCAAGTAGCCAGGCTGGGCTGGTGTTGCAGCATGACGGCACGATATACGAACAACCTAAAAGGCTTCTTATCCTTCACATGCCAAATTTGATGTGGTTTGGGACAGCGGGTCCAAAGTTCGAATCCGGCAGGGAGCAGAACTTTCCTCCAAAGTTTCCACACCGACTCTGGGGACAAACCAGCCTCTTATTCATTTTATACCGGGGTCCTTCTGGGAGATAGGGCGGCCAGGACGTGAAGTGACCAATAAACTCCATCTAGTATTGCGGTTAAGAACGAATGGAATAATACTATTATTCTCCCTATGCGCCTTTGCGGCGTAAATAGAGAAAAATTTACTTCTTTTTTCTACAGTCTATATCGACATTTTACCAAAGTCTAAAACTGATTAACGCAATAAAAAGCTGAAAAACACTTCAAAATGACGTATAACATGTCAGTGCCTAACTAAACGAGAGCACACTCATTCTAGAAGTTCAAGATTTTCGGGACGCTTCGCCGAAACAAGGCAACAGCCCAGAACACTTCAGATTTCAGGAACATGGCTTCCTGAACCTCAGCCAAGCCGACTCGTTGTCCACTGCGAAGAAAGATCAGCCGATACAGTTTGGGGGAAATATCGCTAGTGAATTTGTAATTAAATAAATAAGCTGTTGTTAAAATTTGGAATTTTTAAGTGTTACAACTGGCGGGTGTATTAAACGCACTTTAAGTGGTCAGTGATAAACGTATTTTCATAAACGCCTATAGTCACATTCAAATTATTTTATTTGTGTAAAACAGTCACAAGTTCGCTACTGTTATATTCCACAGGTTAAAAAGAAAACCTTTCGTATATTTAAAATGGAGGAGCCCTAAAAGTCTCATTATTATCGTTGTTAATATTATTATTATTAGTAGTAGTAGTAGTAGTAGTATTGACATATTTTTCGCAAATTGGTACAAATATTATTTAAAGAGAACCACACATGAGAGGACGACCAAATAGTCATTATGACGTCATACGACCATCTTCCACTAGAATTACAAAATAATAACAGTTATAAATATGAATAATACGAGTGAATAAAATCGCGAGCAGAAGCATTTTCATACACCTGCTGTGTCTAAAAGAGCGAACCGTTGATTCACACGAAGGTGTACAGGACATATTCTTATAATAAAACCAACGATATGCACTAATTTCTCAAATTTATTTTTGGAATATAACTCTAAATGTTTCGGACTGGTTTTCTGTCTATCATCAGGAGTCTAGTACTGTATATACAGCTATAGGTATATGTCATACAGGGTATGCTGACTGCTTGCTAGCAAGCTGTCGGCATAACCTTATGACATATAGTACTAGACTCCTGATGATAGAGAGAAAGCCTGTCCGAAACATGTAGAGTTCTATCCCAAAAATAAATTTGAGAAATTAGTGCATCTTGTTGGTTAAATCATACAAATACATAATTAAATTTACTGGGAAACAATGCAGAGTTTGTATTGCCATACATACATGGAGATACATGCTCTTACAAATAGGTTTGAAAGGCTTAAACCGCCAAAATTAACGTCACAAAATAGCACCCATAATAGGGCCAAATATTTAATCATTGTAATGTCATTTACAAACCTATTAAAATCGTGACTTTCCATTGAAGCAGCTACATTTAAAGAAAACTTTCCCTAGTCCATCGTACTTCTGTACCAGAATTTGCCTGGATAGATTGAAAGAAACCACAAGAAACGTCAGTCGGGATATTTGGTGTAGGGGCAGAAATTCAAGCCCTAGAACTTTCGAATACTTCGTACTGGTTCGCACTGTTTATTTGAAAAACATCAAAAGAAATTTGTAAGAAAATAGCATCACAAACGTCGTTAAGGAATTTTAAATTCATCGTTAAATATTTCTGATAGCAGAAAATGTTTGAAATACCTCAAATGAGAACGAAAGGTGTTTTAAATTACGATTCTTAATTACGCTGCCTTATAGCTTTACGTGAATGTAATGGAATAAGTTAATTATTTTGAAATCATAAATCGTTGGAATTCCGTATTACGTGTACACAATAATATCCATTGACGTACACACAACTGTCCTGTCCTGAATAAGGACAATATATCCATCTGCAGGCTCTGCTAATGAGAAGGCACAGATAACCCCAAGAACATCCAATGAGACACAAACAGTTCGATACATACTCGTATTAGCTGCTTATGGAAGTGCAACATCACACATTCGCTCCTCTCACAACCTAACATCGCATGTAATGCGGATATTTCGGGGTCCACGCTGAACAGAGGTGGCAGACGCGGAGAAAAATAGCCTTCAACATGCTCATGACATCACCCCATCATGTGATTATCGCACGTGGCTCTAGCATCCAAAGGATCCACGAGGTTTATGTTTCGGGAGGGGGGGGGGCAGGAAATTGATTTAGGATAAAGGAACTGCCGTGACCTGAATTATTTGCCCCCATCCATGGCAATTTTGATTTTACATAGGTACTTGTCGTACTGTCCTCTTCCATGGGCAAGTTACAAGATACAACGTTATGGCAGTAAGGCGTGGAAGAATTGTCACTAAATAATTATAAACGACCGTACAAACAATGCATTTGGAGGAAAGGAATGCCAGTATCAGTTCCAGAAGAAAGCTGGGCATGAAGGAGTAAAGATTATTCCCGATATGATGAAAATTCAGCGCCCAGTTCCAGCAGCGCAGTCATGGCAGTAGTCAGTAAGAGCCACATCTGTTACACAGGAAGAGTCACATTGCTATTCTAGAAAAGACAGGCAATGTACGTACGTGTAAAGTAACGTTCAGTGCTGCAGTGAAAAAGCAATAATTTTTGACGTTTTGTTGACCCTGCATCTCAGTATATTTATCTCAGTATTTAACTAACTTGATACACAAAATCTGTTTCACAATAAGTTTTATTTCATGCCTCTACATGTTTCGAGCACATGTGCTCATCATCAGGAGGTCAAAATTGTATACACAGCCTCTGGTATCATCAGACCT
>Ga0123354_10013594_pt1 | contig 12642 bp, 7 predicted proteins | sample TergutLab28metaG_2_FD_97872 | JGI IMG/M metagenome (GOLD analysis project Ga0123354, IMG submission 97872) | Labiotermes labralis P4 segment gut microbial communities from Petit-Saut dam, French Guiana - Lab288 P4 | ecosystem: Host-associated > Arthropoda: Insects > Digestive system > Gut ... | reverse complement strand
ATTTTAAACATGGTATATACTCTCCGTTTTTTCTCTCTTCAAAATGCAGTTTGTTTCATAATTCTAACGTATTTGGTTCCTGTATTATTCACATTTTATATACAGAGTGTGCTAAAATTAAAAAAATAATTCCGGCGCCGAAAGGTTAAACGAACCGCAAGGACTCTTCTGACTGCCTTCCCGTATCTTCTCTCGGTGCCACTGACACGTCCCTCTGAATTAATTTTCATCCTGTCGAAATATTTTGTGCTTGTTTTCGCGCGAATAATATTTCTTACACGGTTTGTAGGTATAAAGGTAAAGGTAAAGGTAAAGGAATCCCATTACAGGCCTGGACAGGCCCCTAGTGTTCCAGCAGGTTGGGCTCCCAGAGTTCAAGACAGTCAGCACATGAAGGTGGTAAGGTCAGCCCTACGCACCGGCCGCCTTTACTCCCCAGAAAATACTCCTGGTACTCATTTCTGTTAGAGGCTGAGTCGATCCCAGGGCCATAGTGCGGCCGGAATGATTATGTCTTTGAAAAATTCCCATGACACCATCGGGAATCGAACCCGCGACCTTCCGACTTGAAGCGCCGTGCTTCAACCAGCTGCGACACCGCGTTCCCCCAGTTTGTAGGTATACGAATGATAAATCCGTCTGCTCTTTACATTAGGACAAGTTAATGCATTCAGGAATTCCGTTAAAAGGACTACAATATAACTCCACTTATCCGGACGCTGGTTATCCGGATCGCCAATTATTCGGATCGGCTTGGCTCTTCGGATAAATTTGTCGAGAATTCTACAAAACTAACTTGCCTTGAAATTACAGGCTATCGGTTCAGGTACAATACATTGTTATGGCTTCTAGAACTGAAAAGAAGGCGTGGTCAAAAGGTTTATATGCAGGTGAAAGATAAAGTGATCCCGTTACAGGCCCGGTGTGGCCCAGAGGGTGGGTAGAGGTATAGCTGTACTCTTCCATGACCGCGGCACTAGAAGGGGGTGAGTGGTATTTAGAACACCCCGGCCGCACTTTATCCCAGTGAAAGACCCGGTACCTATTTTACAGGAGGTTGGGTGGGCCCCAGGGCCGGTCTGGACGGGCGGAAATTCTCGTCCCCAACGGGATTCGATCCCGGACCTTGCAGCGCGTAGTCAGTCGCCCTACCGACTGGGCTACCCGGCTCACTAGACGCAGGTACATATTGTAATTAGTAACAGCCGAATTGCAAACTGCCAATGTAGCATATTTTGTAAGAAAAATACAATAATCCGGATTTTCTGCATATCCAGGTGGCTCACCTGTCACAGTTAATCCGGATTAGTGGAGTTCTGTTGTACTTGTCGTTTCATTTATTGTTAATATTGGGGTGAATAATGTAATTGTACACACCACAGAGTTTCTTATATATTAATGAACTTACACTTTTATTGTGGAGTGAGAGAGAAAACCAACAAGATGCAACAGTTAGATGTTTATTTTTAACAATTTCTCAACATGTTTCGGGCATCATTATGCCCATCTTCAGGAGAACAAGACATGTGTTACTGCATGTGTTCTGCTGCGCTGGTTCTGCTGGATGTGGTTGGTAGCGATTGTGGGGCGCTGCGTTGTGGGGTGCGAGCACTGTGAAGGTTACTGTTCGACTACTACTACAGTAACCTTCACAGTGCTCACACCCTACAAGACAGCGCCCCACAAACGCTACCAACCACATCCAGCAGAACCAGCGCAGCAGAACACATGCAGTAACACACGTCTTGTTCTCCTGAAGATGGGCATAATGATGCCCGAAACATGTTGAGAAATTGTTAAAAATAAACATCTAACTGTTGCATCTTGTTGGTTTACTCTCTCACTCCACAATTTGCTCACGATGCACGGTCACAGACACCTAAAGCTTACACTTTTATGTCGTCTACAGTTTCAATCAGCAGGAAACAGAATTATGCACATTCTGTGTGCCAATTTTGAAAAGAATGTTTTAACTGTGAGCCGGGATAGCTCAGTTGGTTGGCGACTCGCTGTGGGCTGCACGGTCCCGGGACCGAATCCCGGTTGGGGGGCGAAATATTCCGCACCCGTCCAGACCGGCCCTGGCGTCGACCCAGCCTCTTGTGGCATGGGTACCGTGTCTCTTTCCTGGTAGTGAGGCGGCCGGGGCGTGACGTTGACCGCCCACCTCCATCTAGCCTTCATGACCTGTTCTAAAGCGAACTCTTACCTTTCAGTGTTACAGCAAATGCAGATTGTCTTCACACAGTCACTCGGCCACTGCATTGAAATGGAAGAGTGATCGTTAGCTTCTGGCGTAACAGATCGGCATGACAGGTAAATCGTTGCGTAATTTCCATTTTCTTAAGTCTGATTGCGAAAGTAACTTTACCAGGTCAGGCAGAATTGATCAACTGTGAAGCACTAAGCGTTAAACGTAGTGGCAAAATGAATTCTTTCGTTATTATCCGACGTGCAAAGTTGGCAACCGCGTTGCGTCGTGTTACGTCACCTGTGGCCTGTCCTGCTCTCTCGTTTTCTTTAATGGTCCCTTAAACGGTAGGATAATTTTGGCTTTTGTTTTATATGGGTGTAAAACCTGGTCGCTCACATTGAGGGAGGAACGTAGGCTGAGGGTGTTTGAGAAGAAGAGTGCTGAGGGGAATATTTGGGCTTAAGAATGTGTACGTTAATAATAAGCATATGCTGTGCATCTATTACCTATATAAAAAAATTACAGTTTATTTTTAGTTTGTAGCTTAGTGTAGTGTATGTTTTGGATTATGCACATTTATCATTTATCCGTGCACCGTAGTTAACCTCTAGACGCCTAATGTCAACTGTAGTAGTCGTACCGCACCGCTAACCTCTAAAGTTGCATTTTATGTATTTATTCAACAAATATAGGTGCTGAATATTTTAAACATGGTATATACTCTCCGTTTTTTTCTCTTCAAAATGCAGTTTGTTGCATAATTCTAATGTATTTGGTTCCTGTATTATTCACATTTTATATACAGGTGTGCTAAAATTAAAAAAAAAATAATTCCGGCTCCAAAAGGTTAATAATGCGACCACATATCTTGTGTATTCCACTTATATCGTGTGCTGTGGTTGCTGTTCTTGTTGGGATGTTCTAAGAGCCTATCACAATTCAAATGCTTTTTTATACGCCGGAAGTGACGATGTGAACCGGACACACGCCGCTTCAGTGACCACTGACCCTGTCGTCATAACACATCACCAAATCTGAAAACAGCTGAAGGTACCCGACCTTGAATAAGGCATCATTCAATAATCAACAACCCACTGCCATCACCGACATATTGCCCATTTCTAAAAGAATTATATCGGTCTATTACGCAAATTTTGTGGGCCGGGTAGCTCAGTCGGTATAGCGACTCACTACGGTTCGAACGGTCCGGGATCGAATTCCGGTGGGGACGAGATTTTGCGACCGTTCAGACCAGCACTGGGGCCCACCCAGCCTCCTGTACAATGGATACCGGGTCTTTCCCGGGGTTAAAGTGCGGCCGGGGCGTGCTGCTGACCACTCACCCCCTTCTAGTGCCGCGGTCATGGAAGAGTAGAGCTATACCTCTACCCACCCTCTGGGCCAAACCGGCTCTGTAATGGGATCACTTTACATTTACCTTTACTTTTACCTTAATAAAATGGCGCATGACGATTGTGTGCATTGTATAGTCGTCCATTGCGTAGCCTTCACCGTCAGCTTGGCGGTGTAGAATGGCCGTTTGATGTGTTTGATGTCGAAACACAGCAGTGACCTCTGTTTGAGTCGTCGAGCTACATATCGCTCATTTGCGACAAGAGTGTCACAACTCAAAATCTGGCATTTTTGAGTTATTGGTATAGATAGAAACGTTTGCAGATGCACTTTTAACAGGTATATTGTCATAACGCAGTTTGCAAAACTGGCCGCTGGAGAGCAGTTGTGTCGTCGTTGCACTCACAGAAAAGTATAGCACTTCAAAACCTTGAAAAGATTCTCCTGAAAAATCACAAATTTTGAGTTGTGACACTGTTGTCGCTAATGAGCGATATGTCGCCGTCAAGAACATGACGCGTTTTGTCGTGTTTCTGTAGCAACACTTGCAAATCGATTTTTCTTAGCACCTGCTAAACCTGGATCATTTTTCGTAAATGTGGCGTAAAGGGCACGATTTTCTTTAAAAAAAAATGAATCTGTACGTTTTGAACCTTAACCTTTAGACGCCTAACGTCAACTATATTTGACGTACCGCACCGCTAACCTCCAAAGTTGCATTTTATATATTTATTCAACAAATATAGGTACCAAACATTTTAAACATGGTGTATACGTATTTTTCTATTCAAAATGCAGTTTGTTTCATAATTCTAACGTATTTGGTTCCTGTATTATTCACATTTTATATACAGAGTGTGCTAAAATTTAAAAAATAATTTCGGCGCCAGAAGGTTAAGCTTTATGGTAAATATGGTAACCACTGCACTCTGAACATTATTTTTTATACTGACAGACCATAAACTTGTGAATAAAACTTGCGTGTTTTCGCCCAACCCATAGAGGTACTGTAAGAATATACCGTATATTCTCGAATCTAATCCACCCTCTTTTTACAGTTTCAGTGGGCTAAAAACTCAGATGCGGATTAGAATCACGTGCGGATTAGATTCGCGGTCGTGAGCTGGATTTTGTAAAAATGATGCAGCCGCTGTACGTGCCCTAAGAGCAGTACAATACAATAATTTATTATTTATAATAGTATATAATATATTACATAATATTTATAATTTATTATTCATCAGACTCGCCGTCATCACTCATAACTGAATCATCCGTCACCCAGTCACTATCATCTTTATCTTCACCATCGTCCTACCATAGAATGGCATCTTCGGATCCGTCCAAAGCATTGCTTATGCAACACTTCTTGAAAGATCTGACGATAATGGTCTCCGGGATGGCTTTCCGTGCGGCCGACACCGACCGCGCGACTTCTGACGGCGGTTGAAGGAAAGGTGCGGATCAGAACCGCGAACTAACTTTTTTTTTTCGTTTAAGAAATCGGCAAAAACTAGTGCGGATTAGATTCGAGAATATACGGTATGTTTACGTTCTCCAAACGCCACTCTTATAGAATCATTTTTGTGACACACAAAACAGTAAGTATTCCGGGGTGCTCCTGCGATTGCATAACAAACATATTTTGAGCTTTCCATTTTTTTATGTAGTAATTGACGTGGTCGGATGGGCCTGAAGGAACAAAGAAGAAAGGGAATAAGAACAAAAATAAGAATACAAGTTGAAGAATAAGAGACCAACTTGATGTCACTAGTTGTTAAGTTTTATATCACTTCTTCTGTGCTCAACACGTTTCGGACATTAATACATCCATCATCAGGAGCCTGCGACTTTTCTATTGTATCACCACATTGGTCGTGTGTTCTTGTTTCGATGTGTGTTGGAGTTTCGGTGTGGCTGGGTGTAGCAGGCTGAAGCCTGCTACACGGATACCACCCCAACCCAGCCACACCGAAACTCCGAAACACATCGAAACAAGAACACACGACCAATGTGGTGATAAAATAGAAAAGTCGCATGCTCCTGATGATGGATGTATTAATGTCCGAAACATGTTGAGCATAGAAGAAGTGAAATAAAACTTAACTAGTGACATCAAGTTGGTCTCTTATTCTTCAACTGTCACAATGATGCACGGTACAAGGTTAGGACGGGATGACACATGTCAGGTTTCAGCTGGCAGAATATGGCAATAATTATCCAACAAGATGCAACAGAATACGGTTTATTTAAATCTATCTACTGCTCTACATGTTTCGGGTGGTATTTCACCCATCATCAGCAGCTCATAACACTGTGTCTACAGTATTTGGCATTAATGAGACCCGTACTGCTGCCTGTCGTGAGCGAGGCTGGTCGGGAACTCTGCATAATTTGTTGTACCAGATAGCTGCTTTCGTTCTATACAGTTTTCTTTTGATGATCTTGAATTCAAAAATATTTTTTGCCTGTTTGGCATCGATGAACATAAAAACAAAAAAACTGGCAGAATGTCTGTTGGGTGTTCGGGAATGAGGTGCTGAGGGAGGTGTGTGGGACTAAGAGGGGCAACGTTACAGGGGATTGGAGGAAATTCCACATCGAGGATCTTTACGATCTATACTCGTTCACCAGATATTATTTATATGATCAAATCACGAAGACTGAGATGGGCGGGGCATGTGGCACGCGCGGCGGATAGGAGTTGTGTATGCTGCATTTGGTGGGCATTCCAGAGGGAAAGATGCCGCTTGGAAGACCCAGGCATGGGTGGGAGGATATTATTAAAATGGATGTTAAATAGGTTTTGAGGACGTGAACTGGTTTGATCTGGCTGAGGATAGCTACAGGTGGCGCGCTTTTATGAGTGCGGTTACGAACATTCGGGTTCCATAAACTTAGGGAGAATTTCTTGACCAGGTGAGGAAGTGCTAGCTTTTCAAAGACTCTTTTCCACGTAGTTAGTTAGTTAGTTAGGTGGCCGGGTAGATTAATCGTTGAAAATTCAACAGAAGAATTTGACGGTTCCCAATGGTGGCTGCGATTCACACGTTGAACCCACCGTGCCGCACCCGTATGCGTTATTGCCCCCGTGAGAGACAGTGAGGCACGGTATGAAGGAACAGGCGCTGTGAACTTGACCAGGTGAAGACATCTTGATGGAATAAGCGAAAGTACCGTACGTTATAGGTACCGGTTTTTGCAAAGGTCTACGCTGTAATACCCCCTGGCGACACCATGATGCCGAACAGAGCACTGCCGCTTGCTGCAACTATCTAGTGGTCCTGTTGCAGCTATCTGAGATTCGTTCTTCATGTTTGCACCGTGCATCAATGATAATTAAACACTTCAATTTATCAACCAACGAATACACATGTAATTTCACATAAAACACTTTTAAAACACTCCGACATGTTTCGATCTTGTCAGATCATCATCAGGGAGCTTAGTTCCTTGCTAAAGTTATATTATAGTATTCACAATTTAATTGGTATTTGCAGAAACCTCGTTTGCAAATACCAGTTGAATTGTGAATACTATAATGTAACTTTAGCAAGGAACTAAGCTCCCTGATGATGATCTAACAAGATCGAAACATGTCGGAGTGTTTTGTTTTATGTGAAATTTTATGTGCATTCGTTAGTTGATAAATTGAAGTGATTCTACAAAAAATGCACGGTGCTACAATAAGATTTATAGATAATTAAATACTTTGTTATCCAACTAATTCACAATATATAATATGTAGATACAATTAAAATTATAAAATATTTAGAAGTGCTCCAACATGTTTCGGATCACAGAGGATCCATCATCAGGGAGCGTTGTACAGTGCTTGGTTAAAAATTACAAGATTCTATCATGTCCGTTGACATGGACAAGTTTGGTGTTATGGCAGCGTATTGTGACTGTAATTAGCTAAATCAAGGGCGGTCTGTGCCTTCACATACAGTGAACTGCACACACGCACAACTGGTCACAATATGCTGCCATAACACCGACATTGTCCATGTCAACGGACACGATAGAATCATACTTGTAATTTTTAGCTAAGCACTGTACAAGGCTCCCTGATGATGGATCCTCTGTGATCCGAAACATGTTGGAGCACTTCTAAATATTTTATAATTTTAATTGTATCTACATGTTACATATTGTGCGTTAGTTGGATAGTAAAGTGTTTAATCTGAGATTCGTTTTGCGTTTGGTTGCATTGGAACGATCTAACGACAAATGTACAATCATAACCTTACATTAAGCAATTATATGTAGGTAACCACAATGCAGGTGGTCCCAGCTGCCGCGCGGTCTAAGGCGTAGGTCTGCGGCCGCTCGCCTGCTGAGATTGTGGGTTCGAATCCTACCGGGGGCATGGATGCCTGTCGTGAGTGTTGTGTGTTGTCAGGTAGAGGTCTCTGCGACGAGCTGATCACTCGTCCAGAGGAGTCCTACAGACTGTGATGCGTCGTTGTGTGTGATCTAGAAACCTCGTGAATGGAGGAGGCCCTGGCCCACGGGGGCCGGGGGGGGGGGCTGTTGCGCCAGAAAAAAACAAGAGGGCCATTGTACGTGTGACGTAACATTGAGCCGCGTTCGCATAACCATTGTTGTGGAAAAGCAACAAATATTACATTATGAATGTACGTTTGTAGCCTTAGGTATTCAGCATGCAAAGCGCATGCGCCGTATTATATTGTCTGTGGCCTGTTCAGCTGTATCATATTTTTCCACATTATGCTATAAAAGACATGATTTTCGGGAAACAAGTCATTGAGCATGAAGTGTGTGTTTGGATTTACCCTACAAAGTTTGTGGGAAAATTTCTCACTCTAAGAAGAATTCAGCGAGATATCATACAGGGGTGCTGATAAGTCCTTATCGCGACCAGGAAGGGAACAAGCTACATTCTCCGCATTTTATGGAACTTGGAGGTTCATGAGCACATTCACAAGAGCCCACCACCAGTCCCTACCCTGGCCAAATCAGTCCATTCCTCTGTCCATCACACTTTTGACAGGCGCAGCTTGTTTCCTTCCTGGTCGGGCTATGGACTTAACAGCACCCGGTAAATGCACCTTGGTCTTCATGTAAAGCATTATTTATTCTTTTAAGGTTTTCATGAAACTGGAATTTTCTCGTCATATTTTTCGGAAAACAAATATCAAATTGCATGAAAATCCTTCCGGCGGGAGCCCAATTCTTCCATGCGGACTGAGAGACAGTTAGACAGACAGACATGACGAAGTTAACTGTCGCTTTTCGCAGTTTCGCGAATGTGCCTAAGATAGGAATAATAGAAGTCGCTAACTGTGTACGCCACGCAGAACGAATGAAACCTCGTAGCATTAGTGGACGAATAATTGATTTTATTCCCATAAGAAGAAGAAGGAAGAGGAGGAGAAGAAGAAGAAGAAAAAGGAGGAGGGAATAAGAAGGAGGAGGCGGAAGAAGAAGGAGGAGGTGGTAAGGAGGAGGAGGAAGAGGGGGAGGAGAAGATGGAGGAGGAGGAGGAGAAGAAGAAGAAGAAGAAGACGACTCGCGTGAGTTGTGGAAGAATCGGAGAAGGGGACAGATGTATAGACCGAAACTTTGGTATTGTGATGACGAGGAAGAGGAAGGGGAGTTGTACTAACAGAAAGTCAGGGGCTGTAACAATTCAAACGATTCCGCAACGAAGCAATTCGTTTTGTCTTTTTCGTTGTTGCACACAGCTTTAAAACACGGTTACAGGAATTCCCGATTTGAGTGTTGTATCGGAGAAACAAATGCTTTGTCCGCACCTTCATACACAGTGGCTTGGATAGCCATTGTCTGATGGATACACGCAAGAGTCACCGTGTCCCGAGGACCGAGGACCGTTGGCTGTGCTAAATAAGACATACGGAACAGGGAAATTTGCTATTGTTTCTTCAGGCGCTGACATCACCTCGGAAGTCTAGGTAACAAAAATCGATACTTGCCGTTTGTCTTAATACCTACTAGCGTAACCACGTGTGCATGAACCCCCCTCCTGCGTGACCACGGGAGATAATGACAGGGGGAGACGTACTGGAAATTTACTGGCTGCCTGGCAGTTGTTGTGAGTCGCTGATATGCTACGGAATATGCAATATGCAACACGAGCATTGGGACTGGCATAAAGAGTGTGTGTATGGTGAGCCGGCGAGTACATTTGGGCGCGTTCGCAAAGTTGCGAAAAGCGTCTGTTAGCTTCGTCATGTCTGTTTGCTCAGTCGTCCGCATGGTACGACTCGCCTCCACACTGGACGTATCTTCACGAATCTGTTGTTAGGTTTCACTCAGGGGGTGGCGCTGTTTGTTGTTACGTATCACTCAGGGGGTGGCGCTGTTTGTTGTTACGTATCACACAGAGGTTGGCGCTGTTTGTCGTTATGTATCACTCAGAGGGTGGCGCTGCTTGTTGTTATGTATTATTCAGAGGATGGCGCTGTTTGTTGTTACGTATCACTCAGGGGATGGCGCCGTTTGTTCTTGTGTATCACTCAGAGGATGGCGCAGTTTGTTGTTATGTATTATTCAGAGGGTGGCGTTGCTTGTTATGCATTATTCAGAGGATGGCGCTGTTTGTTGTTACGTATCACTCAGGGGATGGCACAGTTTGTTGTTGTGTATCACTCAGAGGGTGGCGCTGTTTGTTGTTATGTATTAGTCAGAGGGTGGCGCTGTTTGTTGTTATGTATTAGTCAGAGGGTGGCGCTGTTTGTTGTTATGTATTATTCAGAGGGTGGCGCTGTTTGTTGTTATGTATCACTCAGAGGGTGGCGCTGTTTGTTGTTATGTATCACTCAGAGGGTGGCGCTGTTTGTTGTTACGTATCACTCAGGGGATGGCGCAGTTTGTTGTTGTGTATCACTCAGAGGGTGGCGCTGTTTGTTATGTATTATTCAGAGGATGGCGCTGTTTGTTGTTACGTATCACTCGGGGGATGGCGCAGTTTGTTGTTGTGTATCACTCAGAGGGTGGCGCAGTTTGTTGTTATGTATTATTCAGAGGTTGGCGCTGTTTGTTTTTATGTATCACTCAGAGGATGGCACAATTCATTGTAGCAAATGCTAGTAGGATACGCTTTACTAGCCGGCTGTTAACTTGTTTTCCGTTGGAATGAATAGTGTCTTGCACCGCTGGATCAGTTACCCAAGCCGAGCAGAATTTGAACAGTCATGCCCGCGCGCATTAGCGGCACAAGTGGCTTTCGGACAGCCTTTACTCAATTTACTAGTCTTATTATCTCCATGGAGAAGTTTACAGCCGCACAGCTGAACAAGAGATTCCCTTTTCGTATCCCAGGGGTGGACAAATTTAGGGCACTACGTCGCCTTTGTGTTTAAATTTTGTACGACCCGTCGTGTGCTTAGCTATTTCTTTTTTTCGCCCCTTTTTGCGACTGGAATTCTGAGGTGGCTCATAGATTATTGGAAAGTCCGTCCAGCTTTGTCCTATCAACCCGAATGTTGATTGCAGTGTTAACAAATAGACCTTGTGCGTCATTGAAGTACCACGTTGTGAAGACCTGTGTTAAGGTTCAAGGTGTAACTCAACGAATTCTTAAATTTGTCAGTAAATTCAGGTGAATAGCTTCACGCCTCGGCCGCCTTATTGCTGGGGAAGAAACCCCGGTATAAGCTATCCCATTACAGACCTGTATAGGTCTTCAGGGCTCCAGGAGGTTGAAGGTCATAGAATTTGTAGACAATCGGCACGTGAAGGTGTAAGACCGCCTTTGCCCCTCCATGAGATATCCCTGATAATCATTTCTGTTAGAGGGTTGTCTGAAAAATTCCACTGACCCCAATCGGGAATCGAACCCGCGTCCTTCCGCCTTGTAGCATAGTGCCTCAGCCAACTGCGCCAACTCCGTGTACACCAAAGAACTTCCAGTAAAGGTAAAAGTAAAGTAAAATTCACCCTAGAACAGGCCACGAAGGCCCAGAGGGGGAGTAGAGATATAGCTATACTCTTTCTTTAACCTTGGTGCTAATTACGGTGACTGGTCAACGCCACGCCCCGGCCGCACCTTACCCCCTAGAAAGACCCGGTACCCACTGTATAGGAGGCTGGATGTGCCCCACGGCCTGTCTGGACGAGTGAGGAAAATCTCCCCCACCGGGATTCGATCCACGGACCGTCCAGCTCGTAGCGAGTCGCTATACCGACTGAGCAATCACGGCCCGTAAAGAACTTCCAGTAACCATTTAATTGGGGTAGTATGGAAGCCAGTGCTGAACTGGACGTTTTGGACAAGAGAAATATCTCTGCGTATGGAAGGAAGTCGAACTCCGATTCCTCTTCCATCTAGCCCATCCTATACATTATTAAAAAAAGTTAAAGCAATCGCATTAGAGCCTGGACAGACCCTGAGGGTTCCATATTTCAAGAGAATCGGCACATGAAGGTGGTAACGTCAGCCCTACCCACCGTCTGCCTTTACCCCCAGGAAATATTTCTGGTACTCATTTCTGTTAGAGGCTGAGTCGACCCCCCAGGGCCATAGTGCGGCCCGGAAGGATTATATAAATGAAAAATTCCAATGGTGCCATCGGGAATCGAACCCGCGACCTTCCGGCTTGTAGCGCAGTGCCTCAACCAACTACGCCACCGCGTGCCCCTTTTACATCATTCACAGCGACTAAATTAATTAAAACTCTCGGACCAGAAGCCGCGTCAGGTGGCTGATAGGCGGGTGACGAGAACTGAGATGGTTCTTGAAACGTCGGTTCATTCTTCCTTCATCCACCCGGTGCGGCCGCTAGCCCGAGAAAGTTCTATTGAAATCCTATCTGAGCTCCCCCTTCCCAGTGTGGTCACGGTTGGACGGCCGAACAAACTCTGCTGCCACAGAAGAATGCACCATTGGACTCCACAACGTGAAGACCCCCGTAGGGGCATGGCGATATAGTTCTGGGCATTTCTGAAGTATTTAACTGCTTCAGTTGAATGGTGAGCTTCACTTCCCGGCCGCTGTACCCCCCCCCCCCCCCCGCAAAACAATTCGGTTTCCCTTCCGGGGGGCCCTTTTTAAAAGAGGTGGGGGGTGCCCCCGAACGGGGGGAAGAGACGGCACTTCTTTTTACCCT